>Ga0209344_10001738_pt1 | contig 27070 bp, 24 predicted proteins | sample Cruoilmetagenom6_FD_187293 | JGI IMG/M metagenome (GOLD analysis project Ga0209344, IMG submission 187293) | Oil polluted marine microbial communities from Coal Oil Point, Santa Barbara, California, USA - Santa Barbara Oil Seep Sample 6 (SPAdes)... | ecosystem: Environmental > Aquatic > Marine... | reverse complement strand
TTCCGATCTTATCGGATAAGGAGCTCCCATGACAACTCGTGCCGATAGCAGTCAACAGATCACGCCGCCTGACGACCACACAACGGTCGTCGACTCGACCTCGACACACAGCGTCTCGCCGCCTGCCCCGTCAACGCCGTGGGGACTCTCCCGCATCTCCCTCCACAAGCCGCTGATGTGGCTTGCACTGAGCATGGTCGTCTTGAGTATCGTGTCGATCATCGGGCTTGTCGTTGATCCGCGAATCACGTTGGGCGCGCCGCTCTGGGCAAAGCCACTGAAGTTTGCACTGTCAATCGCGCTCTATTCGCTGACGCTCTCGTGGCTCATCGGAATGCTCACTCGACACTCGCGACTTGCATGGTGGCTCGGAAGCATAAGCGTCACGTTTCTCGCGGCAGAAATGGTCGTCATTGTCGGGGCAGCCGGCTTCGGAAGCACAAGTCATTTCAATGTGTCGACTCCGTTCGCGACCACACTCTGGTCAACGATGGCTATATCGATCGTGATCGTCTGGGCAGCGGCGGTACTGATCGCCGTTTTACTCTGGCGATACACCATTGCCGACCCAGCGCGAGCGCTTGCAATCAAAGCGGGAGTCGTTATCGGGCTCATCGGCATGGGCCTTGCCTTTCTTATGACCTCGCCGAATGCCGAACAACTCAACGACTTTCAGGGGATTGCAGGCGCACACGCGGTAGGGGTTCCTGATGGTGGAGAAGGCTTGCCGTTCCTCGGATGGAGCACTGTCGGAGGCGATCTGCGCATCCCCCATTTCGTCGGAATGCACGCTCTTCAATTGCTCCCGTTGAGCGCTCTGGGGCTCGAACTGCTCGCTCAACGACTCGCACCACTTCGATCAAGCCTGGTACGACGCCGGATCGTTCTTACACTTGTTGCTCTCTACGCCGGAATCACTGCGCTGCTAACGGCGCAGGCTCTCTCAGGTCAGTCGATCGTGCGACCGGATGCCACGGTCACGTCGATAGCAACGACGCTGTTTATCGCGGCCAGCGCCGCCATCGCGCTGATAGTCGCGCGGGCTCCCACCACGACGCCGCCGACTTCTCAATAGACTGGCCGCATGCATGACGCTGATCCCTCCTCGCCGAACCCGAGCGAGGACGTCCCGCCACGGTCACGATCTCGCGACCGCCCGAAGTGGAACAAGGTTCTTCGTATCGCTCTCATCGCCGTGGCATCCGTCACAGTTCTCATGATTGCCGGAGTATTCGCGTGGGCAAACATCGGGGTAATGAATGCTGACGACGCCGCAATCCAGAAGGTTCGAGATAATCCGGCGATTTCAGTGCACGAAACGCCTCAATCGTTCATCCTCTCCCCCACCGGCACAGCCTCGGGTGACGGCCTCGTCTTCATTCCTGGAGCAAAAGTCGCTGCAGATTCGTATCTTTTTAAACTCTCCGGCGCCGTTGCGCAGTCGGGGATCACCGTTGTGGTGACCAAACCGATTCTCAATCTTGCGTTTTTTGATCAACGATCTCTTGATACTTTTACGGAAGCGGCCCCGGATGTCACTCGCTGGTTCGTCGGTGGACACTCCTTGGGCGGCGTGCGCGCGTGTCAGTACGCCCAGCAGCCCGACGTGCGGGGCCTCGTTCTCTTCGCCAGCTACTGCGCTAATGATCTCGCCGACGTCGACACAACAGTCTTGAGCCTCAGCGGAAGCAACGACCTGCTCAGCACTCCCGAGAAAGTGATGGCTGCGGCAGACCTGCTGCCGACATCGACAACGTTTTTCCCCATTGAGGGCGCCAACCATGCAGGCTTCGGCAACTACGGAGTTCAGGCCGGTGACGGCATCGCGACTCTTGACGATTCGGTCGTGCGCGACATCATCACCCAGCAGGTGAGCAGCTTCATCGTTGCGCAGTAGTTACGCGAGTACGGGGATCGTTCCGGTCGCGGTGTAGCCCGCCGACGCGGGCAATGGCTCTCCCAGCACGTCGGAACTCACAGCATCGGTCTCTAGCACTAGCGAGTGTTCTCCGCTTTCCGGAGCACCGGCGCTGGCGGCGATGATCGGAATGGACTCGGTCAGCGAGGCAAGACCATCACTCAGCGTGACGAGCGGGTCGGCATCCGTGCTCGAGAAGATCGGGAACGAACGGCCTTCGTCGGGAAGACGACGCCCTCGACGGATGACCACTATGGTCGCGGCAGCCAACGGGATCGCAATTGCGCTTGGCGCTGCAACCCACAATGATTCGCTCAACACCCCGTAGGCGCCCCAAACCGAGTAGGCAAACACCAACAGCCACTGGGTCGTTTCAGAAATACCGGCGAGGCGAACAGCGTCATTGCGACTCTGCCACGTGATGCGTGCTTGCGGCATCCACATCAGAAAAGAAAAGCCAGTTCCCACGAATCCGAGTGCGTTGGTAGCGAGATCGGTGATGTCCATACCGAGTGATCTGTTCTTTCTGACGGCCCGGGGAAGAACTCCTGAGTGGGCACAATTGCTGGGCATCTACGTGATGTCTCGGCAATCATAAGCGTAAAAACTGACGGATGCCAGCACCACAAGTCCCGGGCGCCATTATGCAGAATTCACGCCCTACCAGGCCCGCGTCAGTCAGCAGGGCGAAGGAGGATTCGCTCTTTCGTTCCCGCTTCCACTGCAGCTCGCGAGAAGAGCAGCGGCTGCATTTCACCCGCCACCCACGGCGCAAAAAGATCAGCGTAGTGATCCGAACGTGGATCACCAGACTGCCCCGGGGAGTTCATCGCAAGACTGTTATCCCATTCCCCCACGTCGAGCACCATGCGGAACGTTGACCCGATCGATTGGCGGAAGGTCGCGTCGTAGCCTGCCATCCCCACGGTGTCACCACTTCCACCTCGTGGGAGAGGACCAACTCGCTTCCACTCGTCAGGGAGATCTGTCCGGTCCGCCAGCGCGGCATTGCTCATTGCCGAATGGTGGAGACGACCCCATGTCCACGGCCGCTCGGAACTCTCAGCCCCGAGGAGCTGCCCCACTTCTTGGAGCGCATCACGCATTGTTCGAGAAAGTAGCGCGTTCATCGTCTCTGGGGACACTTCGGCGCGTGCCCAAGTAACCAATCTGCGATCACCACGAAGGTCACCGCCGAAGGACTCATCCTTAAGGACAAGCTTCAGAGCCTGCGTCATCTGATCTGGACTAATACCATCGGCCTCAAGCCGCGCGGTGACTAGCGAGGGCCTTAGATGGCGCCGTAGCCAGATTTGAAAAATGAGGGCGCTTCTTGACTCCGCGTGTTCGATGCCGTCCCACTCCAGCAGCGCTGCAATTTCACGTTCCTCAGCGCTGGAACCTAAGTCGACCCCCTGCAGCGTGGACAGAATCTCGAGACCGTGGAAGTTTTTGGCGTCCACTTGCATCGCTCGAGAGGACTCAATCGACACTCGGGAGTCCTCCGATAGCCATTCCTTCAATCGAGAGACTCGACCACCCGAGTACCAGTCATAGGTTGAGGTGAGATCAGCATTGTCCCAATCCTCGGGCAGATTCTCCTCATTGGCGGTGGCGATCCATCCGCGTTTGGGTTTGCGCTCGGCGGGCAGATCTTCCGATGTCGCAAACCCATCCCACTCGTAGGAACCGTCACCTGGCACCGGAAGGCTTCCGTCCCAACCGCGACGGCGTGGAATCTTAGCGGCGACATGCCAGCCCCAATCACCGTCAGTTGTCGCGAATACTTGGTTGACAGCCGGGGCGCCCCAACGTGACAGTGCACCAATAAAATCGTCACCCGTGCGCGCATCACAGTAGCCAATGCTGGCCATATACGGAGCCATTCCGCGCTCAAGCCATACAGCTTTGAGCGCTATAGCTATTCCGCGCTCGTGATCGATATGGACGACCGGGCCATGCTGCGTGAATTGCAGTTCCACCGTGACATCGTCCGCGCCGCGCACAGCCACCCGTTCCTGAACGACGTCGAAAGGTGCGCTCCCCGCTGGACCGAGGTATCGCCGGGGATCGCTTGAGTCCAGATGGTAGACGTAAAGGTCTTCGACATCAGCCGGCCAGATTGTGAGACCGAACGCGACATCCTGATTGTGACCGATCGAAATCCCCGGCAAACCGGGCTCCCCCGCGCCGATGACATCGAGATCTGGTGTGTTGAGATGTGCAATGTAACGCAAAGCGGGAAGGGTTACCCCGCGGTGTGGATCGTTTGCCAAGATAGGGCGGCCCGTGTTCGTGCGGGAGCCGTCCACGACCCAGTTGTTGCTTCCGCTAATTCCTTCCTGCGACCTGCTCGGATCTACCGCGCCTTCAAAGGAAACGGGAGCGAAAGCAAGTTGATACGTGCGTAGCGTCTCCGCATCAAAATTCGAAAGGTCAGTCCCGGCAGGCACAAACAAAGGATCCGCTGGCTCTCGCGCCTGGCGCAATTCCTCGGCCTCGGGGCTGACCTCATATAACGTGCGGGCACGCGCAACTTCTTGCTCGACATTATAGAAAAGTCCATGAGTTCTAAATTTGACGATGTCGGAAGGCGCCCACTTCGCAGGCTCGAAACCATGCGCACCGAACTCTGGCGGGAGCCGTCCCGGTTCGGCCAATGCCCACTCGATGTAGGCGTTGAGTCCAGCGACAAATGACTCCGCCGCTTCCTTCACTCCAGGCCCGTACGAGGCCCACTCCTCTTCCATGTCTCCGCGATAGAGCATGAGGCGGTTTGCACGATCTTGTTCGACATACTTTTCGCCAAGCGCTGCCGCAAGCTCGCCGTGGCCTCGTCTACGCCAGATATCCAACTGAAATAGGCGGTCTCTGGCAGCATTGAACCCTTGCGCTAAGAAGACGTCAGCACGGCTTTTGGCATAAATATGAGGAACGCCCCACGAATCGATTCGTATCTCGACACTCTCGCGGAGCCCTGAGATGGCAAAGGTACTTTCTGTACTGGAGAAATCTGACGCGACCATGTTTAGTTCCTCGAACGAGCTCGAACGATGGCATCCACCGCAACAGCCGCAACGACGATCACGCCCTTAGCAATGAGCTGCCAGTGCTGAGAGACATTCAGGCTGTAGAAAACATTCGTCAGCGTCGCCAGAATCAACAACCCCACGGCGGAACGCCAGATCGCGCCCTCTCCACCGAGGAGGGACGTACCACCGACGACCACGATCGCGATGGCATTGAGCGCCATTGCGGCACCGACATCGGCCTGACCGACCCCAAGGCGAGACGCGTCCATCATGCCGGCGAGGGCGGCAAGCCCTCCCGTCAAGATGTACACGCTGCTCCTCAATCCCTTCACTCGCAATCCCGTGAGCCACGCCGCTTCAAAGTTTCCACCGACCGCATATATATTGCGTCCGAAGTTAGTTTTTGCGAGCAAGAATGCGGATACGACAAACGCAGTGACGAGAATCCAGATGGGGAGCGGCACACCAAGAATTCTGGTCAACGCAAGATCCTGGAAGGCGGGGTTGTCGTTCACGATGAACGGAGAAGAGCCGGAATAGATGTAGGCAATTCCACCGATGATCGACGAAGTACCCAACGTGGCAACGAAGGGGTTGACGTTCAGTCGCGAGACGATCAGTCCATTGAGTGTTCCCACGATCACTCCCGCTAAAAGAGCCCCGACCCCTGCGATGAATACCGACCCGGTCTGAATAGTCAGGCCCGCGTACAGCGTCGCGCCCAGCGCATAGGTAGCGCCAACGGACAGGTCGAAGCCGCCGCTGATAATAACGAATGTCATTCCGATAGCTATGAGCCCGACTGCGGAGTTCTGAGTCAGGATGTTTCCCAAATTGGCAGGGTTGAGGAAGGTCGGATACAGCATCGTCGCAACGATTATCAACACGACTAGAACCCCGAACATCGCGTACTTCGATGTGAAGTTGATTAGGTGACGGCCACGGGCGGTCGTTCCATCTGACACCGTGCTGTCGTTTGACAATGCCGCTACGGGCTTTTTTGAGTCATTCATGCTATTTCTTCGCTTTCTCCGAAACCAAACTTCATAATTTCTTCCACGGTGTATTCGCTCTTAGCCGTGTCAAGCTCATGCACTATTCGACCGTGTGAGAACACGAGAAGGCGGTCACTAACCGCAAGAACTTCTTCAAGTTCAGACGAGGTGACGATAATCGCTGCCCCGTCTGCCGCCAACCGAGTCAGCGACTCCAAGACTTCGACCTTTGCACCGACATCGATACCACGAGTGGGCTCGTCGACCAGGAAGACCTTGGGGAGTCTGCCCGCCCATTTAGCCAGCAACACCTTCTGTTGGTTCCCTCCGGAGAGGTTCCGCACAGGCTCGTGCATACGCTTCGTATTGAACCCAAAGAACTTCGTATCTTGAGCTGCGAGTGGGTTCTCTCGCTTCGGAGAAATGAGAAAGGGAATCGGAGGTTTTCGACCAATCCAATAATTGTTCTTGCTGTCCATTCCCATGACCAAAGCAGCACGACGGCTTTCGGGAACCATGACAATCCCATGCGAGATCGCCTCTCGCACCGATCTGGGCCACGCTACCTCTTGACCTCCGAGTGAAAGCTTGCCCACAGCCTTCGGAATCAAACCGAAGAGAGAACGGAAGAAGGTAGTCCGCCCTGAGCCGACGAGCCCCCAAAGACCGATGATCTCACCGTGGCGGGCCGTGACGTTGATGTCGTGGAGCCCCCCGTGCAAGTTAAGGCCGGAAATTTCTACGGCCGTGTCACCGAGCGTGGGTCGCCCCTCCCGCCTGACTATTTCAGCGTCTTTGCCCACCATCGCCCGAACGATGGAACGTTTGTCCCACTTGGAGCGCGGGCCGGAATCGACCACCTGACTATCACGCATCACCGTAATGTGGTCGCTCAGTTTCAGAACTTCGTCAAGATTGTGGCTGACGAAAACAATGGTGGTTCCACGTTCCTTGAGCTTGTCGAGAATTCTGTAGAGAACTTCGCGCTCGGATTCCGCAAGCGCCGCAGATGGTTCATCAAGCATGAGGATGCGTCCGTTAGCCTGAACGCCGCGCATTATTTCCACAATCTGCTGCTGTGAAATAGACAGGTCTCGCACCGGAACATCTGGGCGGATATGCACGTCGAATTCCTGGCACAAACCCAAGAATCTCTCCGTCATCGACGCGTCACTTGTGACACCCAGCTTGGAGCTGAGCTGGCCGAGAAACACGTTCTGCACTGCGGTGAGAGCCGGAACCATCGTGAGTTCCTGATAAACCACGACGAGTCCATGATGTCGAGCATCGCGAGGGTTCGCGACGCGTAATTCTTGGCCGAATACGGAGATAGTCCCCTCATCGTTCGCGACTCGACCAGAGATCATTCCGAGCAGAGTTGACTTTCCTGCGCCGTTCTCCCCAACAAGAGCGTGGACAGTTCCCTGCTCGACGGAGAGATCAACTTCACGGACCGCATACTTGCCCGAGAAACGCTTGGATACTCCCGCACATACGAGTGCGGAAACTGGTTGGTTAGCCATTTCGTCTCCATCTGACGGAATTGGTGATCCGGGTCGGCGCCCTCGGCGCCGACCCGGATCATCCGAGATTAGTATTCTGCGGTGTAGTCCGCGACGTTCTCGGGGTAGACGAACGGCGAACCATTCGGCAACGAGTCGAGTTCGGTCAAGTTGACAAACACCGGTGTCTCTTTACCCTCTACGAGATCGACGATGCCCTGCAACGCGTAGCGTGTCTCGAGTCGAGGCAACATCATGATCGTCGAGGCGAGTTCGCCGTTAGTTACATTGTCGATAGCCCACTGATCACCGCCGAAGTCGAAGACTGCAACGTCCGAACCAGTGGTCGCCTGGAGCACGCCGCGCGTCATTCCGGAGAAGTTCGACATGATGATGTCGAGATCCGGGTTGGCCTGACGGATGGTCTCCGCGGCTTGGAACGCCTGAGGGGTCGTGTAGTCAGTTGTTTGCTGGGCTACAACGTCCCAAGGGCCGTCTGCAAAAGCTTCAGCAGCTTTGAAGAACGCGATGCTATTCGCATTCAGGTCAGGGCCCGAAATGAGAGCGATTTTTGCACCTTCAGGGTACGCAAGCTTCACCTGCTCAATCCACGCCTCGTATACGTCGAGGGTTTGACCACCGACGTAATTCACGGTTCCCGGCTCCCAGGTCTCGTCGCCCAAGTTAGTGGCGCGTCCGCAAATGGGAAGGTTGAAGATAGACACCATTACGCCAGCGGCGGGCGCGTCCTTCGTTAGAAGGTTGCACGCAAGGTTTCCATCGTTGGGCTCGACCGCAAACGCATTGTATTTTCCGCTGGTTAGCGCGGTTTGCATCTGGTCATATTGCACCTGAGCGTCGAACTCCCCGTCGAAGACATCAAGGCTGAAGCCCTGGTCAGCCGCAAACGTCTCGGCCTCATCGATCGCCGCTTGCAAATACTGGTTGCTGCTGCCTGCCGAGAAGTATGCGACCTTGATTTCGCTTACTGACGACACCGAGGGCTCAGGTTGCCCGAGATTTTCAGAACCGCCACTTCCCCCGTTGGCCGCTTCTTGACTAGGACTTGTGCACGCTGCCAGCAGCAGTGCACCAGCAGCAATAGCTGCCGTGATCATGAATCGTGACTGTCTCATACTGTTCTCCTCGTGGTGAATTACTAGGGTGGTTAAAAACTGTGGTTTAGTCGTCTGTCCAGGTGTCGTACACGTCGCTCAAAGTTGCGAACCAGGTGCCGGGAAAAGACGCCATGTAGTCGATGAGCTTCTCAAAACCAATCATGTGATGGGCGCGACCGATCGTCTGTGGGTGCACCGTGAGCGACAAGACGCCACCGGGATGGTTCTTGTACGCATAGTCAAAGTGGTCCTTGAAACGCTGGAACATGTCCTCGCTCGAGCCGAGGCCCTGGTTGACGCCGGGGATGTATTCAGCAACCGGAAAATCATCGAGAAACCACGAAACAGGAAACTCGAGGATCGGACTCGGCTCTTGGAAAGTGCTGCCCTCTTCCCAACCGACGTTCACCGGACGCGGGTGGTAAGGCTCAAAATCGCGCCCCATCAATGACGAGTCCCACTCAAAGCCAAACTCTTCGAGAAGGGAAAGAGTGTTTTCGGTGAAGTCCCAGGCGGGAGATCGGTAGCCGCGAGGACGGACGCCAACGTACTTCTCGTGAAGGCGAAGGGTCTCCTCCATGAGTCGGCGTTCTTCCGCCCCGTCGAGCTTGGGCACCGGCTCGTGCCAGCATCCGTGAGCTGCAATCTCATGCCCAGCATCGACAATCGATTGGAAGCGCTCGTTGTAGGTGATCATCGTGTGGGCTGGCGTGCACCAGGTGCCCTTAATGTTGTAGCGGTCGAAGAGATCGAGAACCCTAGGAACTCCAACCTCGGCGCCAAACTCACCGCGCGAAAGATAACTCGGGCTTGAAAGGCCGAACGTTCCCATCCACACGCTATGCGCATCGAAGTCTGCACCGATGTTGACGGCCAGTCTCTTACCTTCAGGAAGTTGCAAACTCATTTTTTCTCCTTAGTTTTCTTACCTAAACGGCGAGAAAGCCGCCGTCAATCACTAGGTCTGTGCCAGTCACAAAGGTCGATTCATCAGATGCCAGATAGACGCAACCCAGCGCAATATCCTTCGGATCTCCACCGTGTCCTGCGGGTGTCGAACCGATAACTCGCTGATTTGCGTCTTCCGGTTGGCGGTCAGTCAACGGCGTGCGAATCCATCCGGGAACCATCGAGTTCACTCGGATACCGTCGCGAGCGTATGTCACTGCTGCGTTGCGGGACATCGAGCGAACAGCGCCCTTCGCGGCGTTGTACGCGGCAACTCCCACGCCGCCGACTACACCCCAGTCCGAGGAGAAATTGATGATCGAACCTGCATTGCGCACCCTCATGCTGGGGATCACTTCGCGCATCCCTAGGAATACGCCTGTCTGGTCGACGCGGATAATGCGTTCCCACTCCGCGAGGTCCAGCTCGTGGATTGCGTCGTAACCAATGATGCCGGCGGCGTTGACGAGCACATCGATGCGCCCATATGTGCTGAGCGTGTAGTCAACGAGAGCTTTCCAGGAGTCTTCGCTACCAACGTCGAGATGGCGTTGGTCCACATAAATGCTGCCTGGGTTGCCGAATGGCGCGACATCGCCCGCTACCACCCAGGCACCCTCGTCCACGAAGTGTTTGACCACTTCGGCACCGATGCCCATCGCCGCTCCTGTGACGATTACAACTTTGCTGTCGAGTCTCTTCATGGCATTGATCCTTTGAGTTAGCGGGCGAGGTATCCGCCGTCGACGGGTAGGTCGACTCCGGTAACGAAACTGGCTTCATCGGAAGCCAGGAACACTGCGGCTCCTGCAATGTCATGAGGAGCACCGGGTCGACGTAGCGGTGTTGCTTCGAGAAAGACATCATTGACCTCGTCTGTCTGACCGGCAGTCATCGGCGTCGCGATCCAACCAGGCAAGATCGCATTCGCTCGAATGTTTGAAGTCGCATACGTAACCGCCGCGTTCTTAGTCAGCGTGAGCACAGCGCCCTTCGCTGCGTGATACGCGGCTATTCCGGGGACAGCCGCGGCGCTGAGTATCGACGCAATGTTGATGATCGATCCGCCTCCGCTCGCGATCATGCCGGGAATCACGGTTTTCATCCCGAGAAAGACACCCGTCTGGTCCACGCTCACGATGTGCTCCCAGTCGCGAAGACTGGACTCTTCGATTGTGTCGGGGCCGGTGACTCCCGCGTTGTTGACCAAGATGTTGGGGGCGCCAAATTCGGCGGTTACGCGCTCGACGAGTTCGCTCCAGGCACTCTCATCACGCACATCGAGAATCTCACTCGCCGCGATTACCTCAGAGCGAAAAGGAAGCACATCACAACCAATAACCGTTGCGCCTTCATCGGCCATGGCTCGCGCGATTCCCTCGCCGATCCCGCGGGACGCTCCCGTGATCAGTGCAATCTTGCCGTGAAGCCTTGGCATCCTGTCGCTCCATTCATGTTCTGCTGACAGTGAAGAACATGTTCACCATAGGCGGGTTAAAGCTGCCTTTGGATCCGTAATACTACGTATTCGCGGTTACGGTCGTGTAACCCCGAGCGCGCTCCACGTGCGAGTGAGCCACGGAGGAGGAACGAACGTGCCATCGGCGTAAGGAGCTGGATCGAGTATTCGTTGACGGCCGTTCTGAATTTGAAACACCAAGTGGGCCTGCGCGAGCGAAGGATCAGTAGTCTCACCAGGGTAGGTCTGCGCAGACTGCGAGGCGTTCTCGAAATAGTAGACGCCGTTCACGCCGCGGTGGATCGTCTGACGAAGCTGGTTGGAGACCAACTTCGGATCTCGCGGATTCGAAACTGACGACCATGCCCGCGCGATCAGCGCGACTCGATCGTACGAAATTCCCGCGTGCGAACGGCCTGGGGTCACGCCGAAGCGATCGCGATACTTAGAGACAAATGCTCGAGCATGTCCGTCCGAGTACGTGCCCGTTACCGTGGCCCACAAGAGGCCATCTGCGCTGCCGGCCATACGCTCCCGAAACTCCGGAACGCTCGGTGAATAGAGGGAATAGACAAGAGTGTCGCTCGGATCTTCTAAGAACCTTGAGAGGAACGCGACCGTGTCATCAACGAGATAATTTCCCACCATGATCGCCGCTGGTTCTTCTGTTCGCAGCTGGTCGGCTAACCTCGCCCATGATTCCGCACCATCCGACTCGACATGCACGATGTCTAACTGCCAACCGTTCTGCTCTGCGAGGATGGATGCGACGCCAAGGCCGAGGTCGGAATCACTCCATGCAGCCTCGACGACGACGAGTCGACGAGATGACGGAACCCACTGCCTTCGATCGCGCAGCAACGTCATCATCTCGAGAAATCGTGGCGCGTAGTTAAGGTCGCTCGCACAGACTTGAAAAATGCGCCCGTACCGCGCTGGATCATCTCTCACCAACTGAGCCATCACATCAAGCGTGGCCGCATGCAAGTAGGGAATCCCCGAGTCTGCCATGAACTCGTGAGCCAGATCCTGACGAGCCAAATAACCGGATGTGATGACATCCGCGCCACGTTCAGCAAGAGTCGCAAGCCCACGCTGCACGCCCGTCGTGTCGAAGATATCGACGCTGACGAGTTCGAGACGTACCGACCGCCCGTCTATTCCCCCGCGCTGGTTGATCTCTTCAATCGCCAATTCGCTGGCTCGCACCATCTCGAGTCCGTCTGCTGCGGCGGTGCCCCGCAGTGGTAGCGCCGCGCCAATCACCAAAGGTTGCCTGATGGTTTTGGGCGCGCTGTCTTGGGACTTGCCCGCGCCCCGAATTGAACGGCCGAGCTTGAGTAACTCAAGCACCTCGCCATCGCCCCCGGGAAAGGGCAGCCGAACGATGCCCTCATCAATGGCGAGTACAGCAGCGGCAGTGCGGCTCGACACGTTCAGTTTACGAAGCACCCGATCGATATGAGTGGTGACAGTTCGCTCGGCGATAACCAGACGTTCAGCAATCGAGCTACTGGTCAGTCCAAATGCGAGCAACGTCACAACGTCGAGTTCGCGGTTAGTGAGACCGTGCGGAAGAGCACGTAACCATGTTCCGTGCAGATAGACGCTAGAAGGGGAACCGGGTGCAGAGGGTGCTTGGCTTACGGCTATTGAGCAGGCCTCGACTGAGCCCTCTGGCATCCAGATGAAGGTCGAATGAACGACCCCATTCCGAAGCAGAGCATGAGCTATCTCGGCGACCTCGGATGGCACATCTTCCGGCTCTCCAGCCTCGCACGAAGCAATCGCGCCGTGTGAGTCGATCACCACCATGAAGTGAGCCTGCATGTACAGATGGTACCCGTCATCGCGCGCAGGAGGGCTGGGAATGAGTATCCTGACGAGCATTAGGGCTTTGGGGCAACCTTTGGAACCTGAAGATCCCTATGTTTTCGGCGCAGTTTGCTAATTCCGGCTTGCCAAATGTCAATCGCGTGCTTTAATGGTCGGATTGAATACCATTCAGCGCCCATCCACTCTGCAGCATGAGTCAAGGAGCAACATGATTCCCCCGAGCGGAAATCTCAGTATCGAACAATTGACGGAGCTCACCGAGTCCGGCGAGATCGACACCGTCATCGTCGCATTCACCGACATGCAAGGCCGACTGGTGGGCAAGCGAGTCTCCGCGCGACTATTCATTGATGACGTTCATGAACATGGCGCGGAGTGCTGCAACTACCTCCTGACGGTCGACGTCGATGTCAACACCGTTGATGGATACAAGCTCACCAGTTGGGAGAGCGGCTACGGCGATATGACGATGATTCCCGACATGAGCACCCTGCGACGAATCCCCTGGCAAGTCGCAACAGCTCTAGTGATGGCTGATCTCGCGTACGCCAGCAACCACGAAGGTATCGCCGTCTCCCCCAGGCAGATACTTCGATCACAAATCGATCGAATCGAAGCCCTCAAACTCCAACCACTCGTGGCCACAGAGCTCGAATTTCTCGTTTTTGAGGATGACTACCGAACCGCGTGGAAACAGGGATATAGCGATCTAACCCCAGCCAGCGACTACAACATCGACTACTCGATTCAGGCTTCGACACGCATGGAACCTCTGCTGAGAGAGATCCGCAACTCAATGGATGCCGCGGGCATGTACTGCGAAGGCGTGAAGGGAGAATGCAATCTCGGACAGCAAGAGATTGCATTCAAGTACGCCCACGCTATGAACACGTGTGACAATCACTCGATTTACAAGACTGGTGCAAAAGAAATTGCGGATCAGCATCAGAAGAGCATCACCTTCATGGCTAAATTCAACCAGAGCGAAGGCAACAGTTGTCACGTTCACTCCAGCCTTCGAAGTGACGCCGGAGAACCGATTTTCTACGATGAAGACGCGCCCGACGGAATGTCGAAGACCTTTCGCCACTACATCGCTGGACAACTCAAGATGCTGCGCGAGTTCACCCTGTTGTACGCTCCCAACATCAACTCCTACAAGCGTTTTGTCGCGGGGAGTTTTGCCCCGACGGCCGTTGCGTGGGGTAAGGACAATCGCAGCTGCGCACTGAGGGTCGTCGGAAAAGGCCTAGGAATGCGCGTGGAGAACCGCGTACCAGGCGGCGACGTGAATCAGTACCTCGCGGTCGCAGGAATGCTCGCGTCGGGTCTCTACGGCATTGAAAACGAGCTCGAGCTTGAAGCTCCCCTCGCGGGCAATGCCTACACGCAAGATCTCGAGCGCGTTCCTACCACCCTGCGCGAAGCCGCGGATCTCTTCGATCAATCGACGTTAGCGCGAAAGATCTTTGGGGACGACGTTGTCGATCACTATGTTCACGCCGCTCGTGTGGAAGTCAAAGCCTACGACGCCGCCGTGACTGACTGGGAACGCATCCGTGGCTTCGAACGGCTCTAGTTCAGCGACGGTACGCGCGCCGATCATCGGCGTTACTACCTATATGGAACCCGCGACATGCGGCGTTTGGAATGTTGATGCGTCCTTCCTTCATAAGGTCTACATCGACGCAATCACTGACGCGGGCGGAATCGCCGTCGCTATTCCCCCGCAGCCCATTTCTCCGGAGAAAGCAAACAGCGTCATCGCGGCGCTGGACGGCATCGTGTTTGCCGGAGGCGCAGATATCGATCCTGCTCGCTACGCGCAACCACGGCACGAGAGGACAGGAGTTCCCCGCGTTGATCGCGATGAACTCGAGTTTCGGCTCCTATCTTCCGCTATCAGCGCGCAACTCCCCTTCCTTGGTATCTGCCGCGGCGCACAATTGCTCAATGTCGCATTGGGCGGAACTCTTACTCAACACCTGCCGGACATCATTGGCGATCAGCGCTATCAGTTGTCACCTGGGGTCTTCAACCCGATCTCACTCGAGGTCGAAAATGGAACCCGGATCGCACAGATTTTGGGCAGTAGCCGCCGAGTTACCGCCCATTTGTATCACCATCAAGCAATTGACACTGTCGCGGATGGACTCGCTGTCACCAGCACCACCGAGGACGGAATCGTTCAATCGGTCGAACTTGAATCTCAGCAATTTGGACTCGCAGTCCAATGGCATCCGGAACAAGATGTCAGCGATCGCCGACTCTTTGTCGGACTAGTGAATGCGGCTATCGATAGCCGCGACGGCAACCCACCCCTCCAGCAACGCGAAAAGGACCGAACATGAGCTACACAGTAGTGAACCCTGCCACGGGCTCGACGGTGACCACAGTCGAGCACCTCACGGCGGAACAAACCGATGAAGCCATTTCTCGGGCGGTGCAGGCTCAAAGCTCATGGGCCCGAGTCGCTCCGGCCGACCGCGCCAAGCTCATTCGCAAGTTCGCCGATGCGGTGGATGCGGACTCAGAGAATCTTGCTCAGCTTGAGATGGTCAACTCCGGTCACCCGATCACTCAAGCGAGGTGGGAGGCGAACAACGTTCGCGATGTCTTGGAATACTATTCGGCGGCGCCTGAGCGCCTCATCGGCCAGCAAATTCCCGTCGCCGGCGGTATGAACGTGACTTTCCACGAGCCTCTCGGAGTTGTCGGAGTGATTACGCCGTGGAACTTCCCTATGACAACCGCTGCCTGGGGTTTTGCCCCGGCATTGGCTGCCGGAAACTCTGTTGTGGTGAAACCCGCTGAGTGGACACCTCTGACGACCATTCGACTCGGTGAACTGGCACTGGAGGCCGGTATCCCCGAAGGGGTGTTTCAGATACTTAGCGGGCGTGGGTCAGTAGTCGGTAGTCGTTTTGTTGACAATGATGCCGTCAGGAAGATCGTTTTCACTGGCTCCACCGAGGTCGGCAAAGAAATCATGCGCGGTTGCTCGAACCAGGTCAAACCAGTCACCTTGGAGCTTGGTGGCAAGAGCGCGAACATCATTTTCAATGATGCGGATATCGAAGCGGCCGCTGCGGCAGCGCCATACTCAGTCTTTGACAATGCAGGCCAAGATTGCTGCGCGCGAAGCCGACTACTCGTACAGAGCGATGTTTACGAGCGATTCATGGAGCACTTCGAACGAGCGGTCAAGAACGTTGTCGTCGGCGATCCAGCTGATCCGGCAACGGAGATGGGCCCGCTAGTCACTCACCGGCACCGTGATTCGGTGGCTAGTTTCCTCACGGATGATGTGCCCGTAGCGTTCCAAGGGACTTGCCCAGACGGCCCTGGAGCTTGGTTTGCGCCCACAGTCGTCACGCCCCAACGACGCGATCGAATCGCGCGAGATGAGGTATTCGGTCCAGTTGTGAGTGTGCTCCCGTTCACGGATGAGAACGACGCGATAAGCCTCGCAAACGACTCGGATTATGGTCTCAGCGGATCTATCTGGACACGAGATTTGAGTCGTGGAATCAGAACGGCTCGAGCCGTCGAGGGGGGAAACCTCTCTGTCAACTCACACTCCTCGGTGCGGTACTCAACTCCGTTTGGCGGTTATAAGCAGTCAGGACTTGGCCGCGAGCTTGGCCCTGATGCGGCACAGCACTTTACCGAGACTAAGAACATCTTCTTCGCAGTCGACTAATCACGCACGACCCCTTCACACCTCTAAGGACAAAAAATGAATTCCGTGGCAAAGTTTGACCTCACTCAACGCCTCGCTGGCCGTGTCGCCGTCATCACCGGCGGCGCAGGCGGAATTGGCTTCGCAACCGCTCAGCGCATGCACGCCGAAGGCGCCAAGATTGTGATCGGAGATACTGATCGAGCCGCCGGGGAACGTGCGGCTGCCGCGGTAGACGGCATCTTCGTGTTCGTCGATGTCACGGATGAAGCACAGGTTAATAACCTCTTTGACACCGCAGCAGAAACCTACGGCAGCGTGGACATTGCATTCAACAACGCTGGCATTTCCCCGGCTGACGACGACTCGATTGAGACGACAGAGTTGCCGGCATGGCAGCGAGTCCAAGACGTCAATCTTAAGAGTGTGTACTTGTGTTCGCGTGCGGCAATCCGCCACATGAAAAAGCAGGGTCGCGGATCGATCATCAACACCGCGTCGTTCGTTGCGGTCATGGGCGCAGCGACTTCCCAGATTTCGTACACGGCGTCCAAGGGCGGCGTGCTTGCCATGAGTCGGGAGCTCGGCGTGCAATTTGCTCGCGACGGTATCCGAGTGAATGCGTTGTGCCCTGGCCCAGTGAACACTCCGCTCCTCCAAGAGCTGTTTGCCAAGGATCCGGAACGAGCGGAGCGTCGACTCGTCCACATCCCCGCCGGTCGCTTCGCTGAGCCGCAAGAGTTGGCCGCAGCAGTCGCCTTTCTCGCGAGCGACGACGCAGGGTTCATTACTGCGTCGACTTTCCTCGTCGACGGCGGCATTAGCGGCGCCTACGTGACGCCCGCTTAGTCAGTAGAATCACCGTTATACCCCGACTGCACCACGCTAGGAGCACTGTGGCACTACCCGAGAAAGGTATAGAACTTCTCGTTCGCTCGGTACGTCCGACGAATGCCTACGAGGAGACTATGCAGCGACTGCTGCAGTCGATTCGGCTCGGCCTCATCGGAACGGGCGAAAAGCTCCCCGCTGAGCGCGAACTAGCGTCTATGCTCAAGGTCAGTCGTGACACGGTGCGCGAAGCCATATCCACCCTCTCTGAGGCCGGATATTTGTCCTCGCGCCGCGGTCGTTATGGCGGCACCTTTGTTGCTGAAACTCTGCCAAACGCCACTATCGCCGCGCGCGCGCAGCCGCTATTAACGACGAGTGAACTCGACGACATTGCTACGCTTCGGCGTGTTCTGGAAGTGGGTGCAGCACGCGAGGCCGCGGCTCGAAACCTGAGCGCGACCGAACGTTCGTCGCTGGTGAGCGCGCTATCGGATTGCGACGCAGCAGGTGGTGATGACTATCGAAGACGTGACTCACGCTTCCATCTGGTAATCGCTGAGCTGTCGGGTTCATCGCTGCTTATCCCTCTCGTCGCGAACGTCCGCACGCGAGTGAACGAGCTGTTGGATAGCATTCCTATGCTCAAACCGAACATTGCCCACTCGAATGATCAGCACGCGCAGATAGTCTCAGCGATCTTGGGCGGGCAGGCGGATGCCGCCGCCGCCGCCACGTTAGCTCATCTTGAAGGAACTGACGCCTTGCTCTCGGGGTTCTTGGCGAGCAACCCTCAGCGCTAAGTACGCCTGACTTTTGCGATTGGCACGATGTCACGACCTCGCGAGCCAGCACGGCAGGTTACGCTCGATCCATGAGTCCACGAAGCACGCGTCACGACGGCGCGTTAGCTTCGTGGAACGATGAACGCGGGTTTGGGTTCATCGCCATGAGTGATAACGCTCCCCCAGCTGAGCACGTATTTGCGCACATTTCAGCATTCCCACCTCGGAGCGCTCGCCCGGTGCTGGGTCAGCGTGTCAGCTTCACGGTGGAGCGCACCGCCGAGGGCAGGATTCGCGCCACAAAGATCCGCTACTTGTCTGAGTCTGGACGACCGCTTCGTACACAACGTCGCAACCCTGGCACCATGAGTTACATAGTGCTGGCTTCGTTCGCGGTCGCCATCTCGATCGTCACCGTGATCGGTGCCCTGCCCTGGCATTTTGCTGCGCTCTATCTACTGATGAGCGTCATCACTTTCTCACTCTATGCGCGCGACAAGAAGGCGGCTCTCGCCAAGCAGTGGCGTGTTTCAGAAAGCGCCCTTCTCGGTCTTGGCCTGTTTGGCGGCTGGCCAGGGGCAATTTTTGCGCAGCAACGGTTGCGCCACAAGACGCAAAAGCCGATGTTCCGTCAGGCGTTCTGGGGCACCGTCGTTCTCAACGTTCTAGTTTTCGCAATCTTGACTACTGCCCTTCGTGAACCGATGCTCGAGCTTGCACGCCTTATCCTCAGTTCGATCACTCCGTAACACCGCTCCTCGAGCACAGCCGACTTCACGCACCACGTTTTAGGGCGAACCCCAGCAGTCGGGTGAATCCCAGCAGTAGGGTGAGCCCCCGCACTCTCCCGTGTGATCGCGAAACATCCGTTGCTTCTCCACTGCGCCGGTCAGCGTGGCGCGGGTCAGCGTGGCTTCGCTCGCGGATGCCGTTGCTCCCTCTGGATGCACGCCAGCGGCATCCAGAATTGTTCAGGTTATTGAAGGTGGCTTCCCCTGCCACTGGTGTGCATCTCAATACCCCATGGGGTATGCTTTCGTAATACCCCCTAGGGTATTTACTTCAGAGTCAACCAAAGGATCCTTTATGTGTCGAGCAGTCAGCTGTGCCGTATGCCAGAAAACCACCTGGGCAGGCTGCGGGGAGCACATTCAGTCAGTGAAGAGCAGTGTTCCCGCGTCACAGTGGTGCAATGGCAAGCACTCGCAAGCCGACATTGCTGCCGCAAAGGCGAGCAAGGGCAGCTTCTTCTCGCGATTGTTCGGACGGTAAGCATGAAGCGTCCACTCATTGCCATTACGGCAGCACTGGTTCTCGCGATATCGATTGGGGGATGCTCCACCTCCCCCGAACCCATTGAGCTCAGCGCTGACACGATCCTCATCGACGTGCGTACCCCCGCGGAGTACGACGCTGGGCACCTTGACGGCGCCCAGCTCCTCGACCTCAACGGTGGAGAATTCGCCGCCGCGCTCCCGACTCTCGACCCGGAGGCTGCGTACGCCGTGTACTGCAAATCGGGCAATCGTTCCGGTCAGGCCGTCGCGATGATGGAAGACTCCGGCTTCGACAACGTGATTGATCTCGGCTCGATCACTGAGGCAGCGGCATCCACGCAAATCGAGGTTGTGCAGTAGCCCGCTGACCCGATCTTCCGGCCGGGATCCCGAGCACCGGGCCCAAACGGTACGAGACACGGCTCCGAATCATCTAGGTGAACACAATCCCGGCCTCCAGTACCACCTACAACGCCGCGAACCGATTCGACCGCTCTACCGCGGGCCTGACCCGGGTTGTTGTGTCGACGGAGCTGGGTGATGTTGTCGCGCACGTCGACCCGAACGCTGCAGCACTGTCGGACACCGCGACCCTACTACTCCACGGCGCGGCAGGTTCATGGACGACCTGGCTTCCCCTTATCCGTGCCGCGCACGCAGCAGGCAATCCGCTCAACAATGTCGTCGCGCTCGACCTTCCAGGCTGGGGTGAGAGCGGCAGCATTCGCGCCGATGCAACAGTTGAAGACCTTGCGGATGCCGTTGCCCACGTCACGAGAACGCTCGGCTACGCACAGTGGAACATCTTCGGCCACTCGCTGGGGGGACACCTCGCGCTCTCCATTGCCGCGAGATATCCAGAACGCACCGCGAGTGTGAGCGCAATATCAGCAACGGGCCCGGGCGCGCTCTCAGTGCTGCGGCATCCGATTCGCCGCTTCGCCGTTCTGCCATTGTTGGCGGGAATGCTAGGAACGATGCGCTTTCTGAGCGCACTTGGGCCGGCTGGCCCTGCCGTGGTTCGCACTCTGCATCGTCTGCGACTCCTCGGCTCGCTCAGTTCTCCCCTCTTCGCCAATCGCCGCAGCCTCGACGATTCAGTAATTGACTCGCTGGCCGCGGAGATTCGTCCGACTGCCTTCGCGCGCGGTGCGGCGGCTGCTGCGCGGTACGACGAAACGCAGTGGTCGAGCATCCAGTGCCCCGTCACTCTCGTGCGTGGCCATCGGGATGTCTTTGTGAGCTCCACAGACGATGCGTGGTTCGCGTCGCTGATTCCGCACGCCGTGCAGCAGGTAGCGCCGCACGCGGGACACTTCGCGCACATCGAGTCATTTGAGGCGCCGCCGGTCGCGCGAGGAAGAGCACACCTCGCAGCGTAGCCTCCACATCCTGTGGGCAAGTACGGCCATGATTTAGCGGCGCTGCACCAGTACGACGGAGTCTTCCGTGACAAACGGTTCTCTTCCCGGGTCCGTGACCGTGCGAGGGCGCAGTTCTGTGAGAATGACCGTCCACTCCACGGGGTCGAGCTCAAGTGCCGCAAGATCGTCTGACGGCGACGGGAAGTTAACGTGCGTCGAATAGTGCCCCGGACCGGAGTGGACGCCGGCCGCACGAGGCGGGGTCGCATGAGCGGTGATAAGTAAATGACCGCCCGGAGCAACTAGGCGGGTGGCTTTCCGCAATATGTCGGCGCGCGCGAGCTGAACCGGAGATTGCAAGAAGTTGGCGGTGATGAGGTCGAATGTCTCCCCTGTCTCGAAGTCGGAGAGGTCCGCCACGATGAACCGCGCGGCCTCTTCAGTAAGGCCCGCTGCCTCGGCCGCTTGCCGTGCACGGGCCACCGCATTCTTCGAGATGTCGATTCCCGTGGTGATCCAACCGCGCTGCGCCAACCACAGGGCGTCTCCGCCTTCGCCACAGCCCAGGTCGAGCGCGGTTCGCTGAGTAAGCAGTCCGCCGTTGACTGTTGTCGCCACACCCGTTTCTAGCTCCGCGACTACCTCGGCAAGCACGATGTTCTCCTGCCCCGACCACACTGGCGATTTTCCCGAATAGCGGGTCTCCCAAAATTCAGCGGGCGACGACCCTCGTTCAGCGAGGTCGAAGTCCTCAACGACGAGCGCTCCATTGACAGCTGCTCCCGTCATTGCTCCAGCACCGATCGAGACCGGCACAGTGAGCATTGGGTTGACGATGTTTCCGACTGCCCAAATGCGATCGTGGCTTGTCTTGCCCGTTGCATCGACCGCCACAAAGCTCATACCGGCCACTTCACCCCGCTCAAGACCGAGGTGAACAAGAAACTCATCGCGTGGTTGCGGTGTTCCCGCTGTCAAGATCGCATCGATGGCAACCGCGGACCCGTCAGCAGTGTGAACTGTGGTCAAGCTGCCTACTGGCCCGGTGAGTTCAACTATTGGTGACTCGATTATTTTTATCCCGCGCGAGCGCAAGCGCGCTTGATCTGCTGGAGGCACATCGCCCAGTTCCGCGGTGAAGACTGTGACGTCGTGGCTCCACTGACGAGCAAGAAATGCTTGATGTAGTCCGAGATTTGGCTTCGCAAGTACGCCAAGTTTGGAGTCGCGCACTTCCCAGCCATGGCAATACGGGCAGTGTAATACGCTTGCGCCCCAGCGCTCGGCAAGCCCGGGCACGTCGGGAAGAGCATCCACAATTCCTGTAGCCACGATCACTGCCCGCGCGCCAAGTGCCTCTCCACCGCTGAGCACGACCCTGACGCCATCGCTCACATCGTCGAGCCGCTCAACATTTCCGGGAACGACCTCGATGCCGTAGATCGCAAGTTCGCGCGTGCCTTTCTCCCGCAATTCTTGCGGCGACGTTCCTTCATTGCCGAGTACCCCATGCATGTGCTCCGCGAAGCGATTGCGCGGTTCCCCCGCATCGATGACGAGCGTGCGACGACGCGCGCGACCGAGAAGTAGCGCCGCGCTGAGGCCGGCTGGACCGGCACCGATAACGACAACATCCCATTGATTGTGTTCCATAGCAGCAGTGTGAGCGAACGGGTATAGTTTCAGCAAGCTCGTTTGCACTATTGGCAAATGAGTGCTCGGGCTGACGCGACGCGCCCGACAGGGGCACCCCGTGTTGAGGGACTAACCCGATGAGCAAAAAGAGAGGATCACGTGCCCGACGAACTAGACCAAGTGGGACCGCGATTGCGCGCCGCGCGCCAGCACCGAGGACTCACCCTCGAAGAGACAGCTCAACTCACGAACATGTCGACCAGCACATTGTCGCGACTTGAGTCCGGCAAGAGACAAGCCTCGCTCGAACTCCTCGTTCCCCTCACGCGGCAGTTGAACATCCGCATCGACGACCTTCTCGAGCCACAAACGCGCGACCCCCGCGTACATCGTCCCGTCGTCACACGCGACGGCCTAACAATCGCTCCTCTTGCCCCCGATAGCGCGGCTATCCAGACCTACAAGATCACCTTTCCCCCGCTAGAGAAGCTGCCCGAATTGCGCGTGCACGACGGTTTCGAGTGGGTCTATGTGCTGTCTGGCAAGCTCAGACTCAGACTCGGCGAACAAAACATCGTCCTCGGCCGCGGCGAGGCAGCCGAGTTCGACACTCGGGTTCCGCACTCCCTCAGCGCTGCGGGATCCGCGCCCGCCCAAGTGCTCAGCATCTTCAATCGCGAGGGCGAAAAGATGCACACTCACCTCGCCTGACTCTGCATCTAGGGCCAATAGAAGCGCCAAGCTAACCTCCGGCTACGCTACGTACATGGGTGATATCCGCAGTGGAGCGCAAGTGGATGAGCTACACAACATGCCTCTGAGTTCGAGCGCTGAAGTACACAGTGCAGAATCTGGGGTGCCGCCGCGCACGAGTCAGGGCGTCAGCCGGTGGGATGTCGCACTCGCGGCAGGAATGCTGGTGGGCACCCTGCTGAGCACTGTTCTCACTCGCATCGCAGGTATCTACGATGAACCTGCTGATTCTGTCGTGACTCTACTCTGGGCCGCCGGAATTACGCTGCCGCTGCTCTACCGTCGCCAACAGCCCCTCGCGGTCGTGATCGTGATCAGTGCCGTCTTCGTGGTCGGCGCGACTCTCCACGTGCCAGAAGTGACGTTCTGCAACATCGCCCTGTTTATTGCGCTGTATTCGGTGGGAGTGTGGGAAGAGCGCCGTCGCGTCGCCACAATCACCCGCATCGCGATCATCATCGTCATGTTCGTTTGGCTGTCGATCTCGATTTTCCAAACCACAACCGACCCTGATGCGCTGAGCGGACTCTCTCGGGTGGGAGCATTCTCTCCTCTTTTGGCGTACCTCGTCATCCAGTTCATGACGAACGTGCTCTACTTCGGAGGCGCCTACTACTTTGGCGAGCGCGCCTACCGCTCGCGGGTGCAGCAACACGCCCTACACGAGCGTTCGGTCGAGCTGGTGCGTGAGCGAGAACTGTTGGCCGCTCAAGCGGTCACGATCGAGCGATTGCGCATTGCTCGAGAGTTGCACGATGTTGTGGCTCACCACGTATCGATCATGGGCGTGCAAGCTGCTGCTGCCCGCACCGTATTGACCACAGATCCTCCCGCCGCGGCTGAAGCCCTGCGTGCTGTGGAGTCAGGATCCCGCAACGCCATCGATGAGATGCATCGCCTTCTCGGCACGCTAAGGGACGCAGACAGTCGCGAAACTGACTCTGCCGCGTCATCGACGCTGGGCATTCACAGCCTCGACGAGCTCATCGAACTGAACCGCGCTGCTGGTTTACCCACCCGGTTCGAGCAACTCGGTGAACCGCGGCCCGTCAGTGTGTCGACCTCGGTCACTCTGTATCGCGTGACCCAGGAAGCTCTCACCAATGCCCGCAAGCATGCGGGACCTACAGGCGAAGCGGATGTCCGTCTCCGCTGGAGCGCCTCGTCGGTCGAAATTGAGATCGGTAATTCCGGTCGCGCACCGAGCACACGACCATCCACCGGTCTCGGGCTTATTGGCATGGCCGAACGCGTGAAAGCTGTCGGAGGCACTCTTGAGCTACGGCCACGCTCACGCGGTGGATTCCTCGTGCGCGCAGAGCTGCCGGTGCACACCGATGCAGCCGAGGTGCGCGCGTGAGTCCCTCTCCTATTCGCATTGTGTTGGCCGACGACCACGAGCTTGTGCGCACCGGTTTCCGGATCATTCTCGGCGCGCAGCCCGACTTTGAGGTCGCCGGCGAGGCGCGAAATGGTCGTGAAGCGGTCGAGTTGGCTGCCGAGCTTAACCCCGATGTCATTTGCATGGATATCCAGATGCCTGAAGTTGACGGCATCGAGGCTACTCGCTTAATCGTTTCGGACACCGCAAGCACCGCTGCCGTGCTTGTGCTCACGACATTCGACAATGAAGCGCAGCTTTTCGATGCCTTGGATGCCGGGGCGAGTGGTTTCTTGCTGAAGAACTCGTCGCCCGATGATCTCGCGGATGCTGTTCGTACCCTGGCAAGCGGCGATGCCCTGCTCTCTCCTGCTGTCACGCGCCGCGTATTGGAACGCCTCACGCGCTCGGGAAAGTCGCTCCCTGCGCAGACAGAGTCGACTGTACCGTCAGAGTTGACGTCGCGCGAACACGAGGTTCTGGTTCTCGTGGCTGAGGGACTGTCGAACGCCGAGATTGCCGCAGCGCTGTTTTTGGGTGAAGCGACAGTGAAGACTCACGTCTCTAAAGTGCTACAGAAATTGCACCTGCGCGACCGCATCCAGGCCATCGTGTACGCCTACGACAACGGTGTCGTTGTGCCCGGTTCCCACCACTAACGCCCGGCCCCTCACTAACGACGTTCACCGACAACGCGGTGCGGCTCCCCCGCGCGGTGGAGGCGAGAACCCACCCACAGGCTGATCCGGTGGTGTGCGGCGCCTCGTAGCGTTGAGGCAAGAGAGATTCTCTGCGAACGAAGGCGGTATTCGTGCTCCAACTCGACAACATTTCCAAATCCTTTGGGACGCGTCCAGCACTTGACGGCGTGAGCTTTTCGGTGCGCGACGGTCGAATGACAGGCTTCGTCGGCGGCAATGGTGCTGGCAAGACTACGGCGATGCGCATCCTCCTTGGCGTGCTCGATTCGGATGCCGGCGAGATTCAGCTAGACGGCAAGCCTCTCGGCGCCGAGCAGCGTCGCCATTTCGGTTACATGCCCGAGGAGCGCGGCCTGTACCCCAAGATGAAGGTGCGGGAGCAGCTTGTCTATCTGGCTCGCCTCCATGGCTACGCGTCAGCCGCTGCCGGACGCAACGCGGACGCCCTGCTCGAGGAACTCGGGCTCGAAGAGCGCCGGGACTCCATGTTGGAAAGCCTGTCGTTGGGAAATCAGCAGCGGGCGCAAATTGCAGCGTCTCTCGTGCACGAGCCAGAAGTTCTTGTGCTCGATGAGCCGTTTTCTGGACTCGACCCGCTCGCCGTCGACACCGTTGTCGAGGTGCTAAAAAGTCGGGCAGCAAGCGGAACCTCCGTCTTGTTTTCTTCCCACCAACTCGAGATTGTCGAGCGGCTATGCGATGACCTCGTGATCATTGCTGACGGAAGCATCCGCGCTTCGGGCGAACGCGAAGCGCTGCGGGAACAACACTCCGCTCCTCGCTACGACATCGTCACAACGGGCGACCTTGGCTGGCTGCGCAACGAACCCGGCATCTCCGTCGTGGAATTCGATGGAGGCCACGCCACCTTCGACGCTGAAGAGTCTTCTGCTTCTCAGCGGGTTCTCCGTCGCGCCGTCGCCGAGGGCGATGTCACTTCTTTCGCCCCGCAACGGGCATCCCTCGCACAAATCTTCCGAGAGGTTATCTAATGAACTCCGCAAATACTGGCCGTCAGTCCCCTCGTTTTACCCAGTCAGTCGTGCTCGTTGCCGAGCGCGAAATCACCACCCGACTTCGCTCGAAGAGCTTTCTGATCACGACTGGCATCCTGCTTTTGCTGGTTCTCGGCGGCGTCATCGCAGGTGGAATCTTCTCTCAACAGGCGGGAACCACTACGGTCGCCACCATAGGAGCTCTCTCTGACGACGTATCCAAGCTGCCCGGCGTGGAAGTCACCACTGTTGTCGACCGCGCTGAAGCTGAAGCTCTCGTGAGCGAAGGAACAGTGGATGCCGCGGTGCTGCCAGCCGCGGAAGGCGCCGCCACCCCCGCGATCGTCATTGCCAATTCCGAGGTGCCATCGCTGCTGGTGCAGTGGTTGAGCGTAAGCCCTGAGGTGATTCTGCTCGACCCTGAAAACGAAAGCAGTCCACTCAGCTACATTGCGGCGGTAGGCTTCGGAATCATCTTCTTCATCTCCGGGATGACGTTTGGCCCGATGATCGCGCAAAGCGTTGTCGAAGAGAAGCAAACCCGCATCGTCGAGATCCTGATGTCGGCAGTGCCTGTTTCGGCACTCATGGCCGGCAAGGTGATCGGCAATTCGCTCCTCGCGTTCGCGCAGATCATCGCCATTGCTGCACTCGCCGTCGTCGGCCTGTCCGTAACCGGACAAGCAGAGGTCTTATCGCTGCTCGGTGCCCCGTTGCTGTGGTTCGTAGGCTTCTTCATCGTCGGGTTTGTGTTGCTCGCTGCGCTATTCGCGGCAGTTGGAGCGATGGTTTCCCGTCAAGAGGATCTCAGTTCAGCGATGACCCCGGTCACGATGTTGATTATGTTGCCCTACTTCG
>Ga0209344_10001736_pt1 | contig 27086 bp, 21 predicted proteins | sample Cruoilmetagenom6_FD_187293 | JGI IMG/M metagenome (GOLD analysis project Ga0209344, IMG submission 187293) | Oil polluted marine microbial communities from Coal Oil Point, Santa Barbara, California, USA - Santa Barbara Oil Seep Sample 6 (SPAdes)... | ecosystem: Environmental > Aquatic > Marine... | reverse complement strand
CTTGGATGGTATTCCACCAGCGCAGCGCGGTACGCCACAAATTGAAGTAACGTTTGATATTGATGCCAACGGTATCATTAAAGTAAGCGCTACCGATAAGGCTACCAACAAATCGCAGGATATTCGTATTGAGGCTTCTTCCGGACTTACCGAAGAGGAAATCAAAAAGATGAAAGCGGATGCCGAAGCAAATGCCGAAAGCGATAAAAATGCGAAGGAAAAAGTTGAAAAACTGAACGAAGCTGACGCAATGATTTTCCAGACTGAAAAGCAACTAAAAGAGTTTGGCGACAAATTATCTGACGATAAAAAGAAACCAATTGAAGATGCTTTGGAAGAACTGAAAAAAGCTTACGAAACCAAGGAAGTTGAAACCATTCAACCAGCTTTGGATAAAATAAACGAAGCTTGGAAAACTGCTTCTGAAGAAATGTACAAAGCCCAAGCAGACCAGCACGGCGCCCCAACCGGTGATGCCGGAGCAGGAGCGGAGCAGGGAAGCACAGGTGGCGGAGCTGAAAACAGCGATGTTGAGGATGTAGATTTTGAAGAGGTGAAGTAAAGTCCCCTAACCCCCGAAGGGGGAATTGGGAAATGCTTAAAATGCAAAACCGCAACCTGAAAGGGTTGCGGTTTTTTTTTTGATGTAAATGCGGATCAAATCTGTTTTTGAACATATTCCTTTAACTCATTCTCATCCATTTTGAGCAGTTTTTCCACCTTTTTGTTCTTCTTTATTCCTTTGCCAACATTGGAAGAATAACCTCCGAGTGCCCCTAAATTTTCAAAATCAATTAAAGAATAATAATTGTTTAACGTTCAATCTTTTATTTTATAAGGTGTTGGTGATGTGTGTTGTATCTTTAGTATGCTTTGAAAATTCTTACTGACTAATTCACTAAAACATACTGTTATGAAAACAATTATTTCAAAAAAAATTTTCCTCGGGATTCTATTATGTTTCTTGATAGTGTCACCCACCGCTATTGCTCAGAATATTAAGAATCATATAGAATATAAAGCAAAGATTATCGATGCCAACACCAATGAGCCACTTGAGGCGGTAAGTGTGAACTTGAAAAACACCAACATAAACACGATAACCAATACAGAGGGAAAGTTTGTGCTGAAAGTTCCATCGAGTCAAACTAATGGCGTGGTGACGTTAAATCTTTTGGGATATCAGCCCAAGGTGGTGGCCCTAAATACTTTTACCGAGAAAGAGAAAAAAATAACCATGGAGCCCAAAATAACACAGCTTTCAGAAGTGAATATTGCTATTTACGTGAACGCTGAAATTTTGGTAAAAAAAGTTTTTGAAAAGAAAGCTGAAAATAATTTGAACGATCCCACGGTAATGACTGCCTTTTATAGGGAAACCATCAAAAGGCGTAACAGAAATGTTTCGCTTACCGAGGCAGTCGTAAATCTTTACAAACAGCCTTATATGTCCAACTCCAAAGATGTGATAGAGTTGCATAAGGCAAGAAAAAGTACCGATTACAGACGGTTGGATACTGTGGCCTTTAAGCTTCAGGGTGGGCCATTTTCAGCTTTATATCTTGATGTGATGAAATATCCGGAATACCTATTTACCAATGAGACCATAGAAGATTATAAATATAATTTTGAACCTCCAAGCACCATTAACAGCAGGCCGGTTTTTGTGGTTTCATTTTTACAGAAAGAAATGTATGCTGATGCTTACTATAAAGGAAAATTGTACATAGACGCTGAAACTTTGGCGCTTACCAGCGCCAGCTATAATTTGATAATTGTGGACGAAAAGGAAGCAAGTAAATTATTTGTGAAAAAGAAACCAAATGGCATAAACGTTTATCCTGTGGAAACTGCTTACCATGTAGATTATCGCGAAAAAGATGGTAAGTGGTATTATGGCTATAGCAATATGCAACTAACTTTTAAGGTTGATCAGAAGGGGAAGCTTTTTAATACAACCTACACCCTCGCTACCGAAATGGCTGTTACCGATTGGGAAAACAATGCTGACGGCACCAAGGCTAAAATTGAAAAAAGATTGAAGCCCACCGTGGTTATGAGCGACGAGGTATCAGGATTTTCCGATCCCGATTTCTGGGGACCCTATAATGTTATTGAGCCCGAAGAATCCATAGAATCCGCAATCAATAAAATTCAGCGTAAGTTGGAAAGGAATAAGGGTTAATCTGTATTTCAAAATGAAAATTGAATTATTCAGAATACAAATTCAGCAAAAGAAAATTTTTACTTTTTCAAAAACTCAATGAGTGGCGTTATGAATTGCTGAAATGCTTCAATATGCGGCAAATGGCCAACTCCTTCCAGTTCCACAAGTTTCGCATCTGGAATTGCATCCCTCGTTGTTTTACCCAGCTCTTGATATTGTCCCATTGTTTTGGCAACCTCATCCTGAACCAAATTTTTTCCGAGTGCGGTACGATCCAAAGTACCAACAATATTGAGAGTGGGCGCTTTTATGTATTTGAATTCGTAAACAACGGGCTGGGTAAAAATCATTTCATAGGTTAAGGCTGCATTCCACGCTATTCTTTCATAATTTTCATTTAGCGTCCATCCCGCCAAAAGTTTCGCCCACGGCTCATATTCCTGTTTCCACGTGCCGTGATAATAGTTTTCCTTTTGATAGGCCTTTATTTTTTCGTAATCTTTTTCAAGTTCATTTTTATACCACCAATCCACATTTTTGTATGGTACTTTCAGTTTCCAATCTTCTAGCCCAATTGGATTTTCGAATATTAATTTTTCTGTGGTTTCAGGATACATTAAAGCAAATCGGGCAGCAAGCATTCCGCCCATTGAATGGCCGAGTACCGCGGTTTTTTTAATTTCTAAAGTATCGAGTAAGGTTTTGGTGTTTTGCGCCAATTGCTGAAAAGTATGTTGAAAATATTCTGGTTTGCTCGATTTTCCAAAACCAATCTGATCGGGAACTATGACCCTAAAACCTTCCTTTGTAAGTGCATTGATGGTTGTTTGCCAATAGGCGCCATTAAAGTTTTTACCGTGAAGCAACAGAATGTTTTTCCCATTATAGTTTTCTGGAGTAACATCCATATATCCCATTTTCAGGTTTTGCCTTTGATTTTCAACTTTAATAAAGGCAACTTCAAAAGGATACGTATAGTTTTCAAGATTTATATCTAATTTTTTTACATTATCATTTTGAGCTGAAGCAATGATCGAAAATAAAATCAGAAGTGTCGGCAATATCTTTTTCATAACTTTTTATGGATGTTTTTGTATAAAAGTAACTGTTATGCGGAAGATTCAGTATTAAGGATTTTATAAAAAAAAAGCGGCCCTAGAAGAGCCGCTTTATTTAAAAGCTTGTTTTTTAACCAAATATTAAGCTTTATGGTCCTTGAGGTGGGTGGGGGCCACTTATCTCAAAGACTCGGGCAATCTACAAATATTTTCTAACAACACAATGTTATTTAACGATAAAAAATGTTTTTAATCGTGTTTTAAATAAAAAGCGGCCCACTACAGGCCGCTTGGAAATGAGGAAATAGAATAGTGTTAATCTTCGTTTTCATCCCGCTCCACAGCTATTATGGATTGCGAGGGTTCAATTTGTGGGGAATTATTGTATAAATCTATTTTTGCTCCCGAATTTGACAATAATACAATTGAAAAATCATTGGGATTGTTAAAATTATTTTCGGCTACCATCAATTCCTTTAAGTTTGGACAAGTGGCCAGTTCTTTTGGCAAAGCACCATACAAATCGTTGTCAAATACATTAAATACTTCAATCTGTCTTAAACCTCCCAAACTTTCCGGAACTGTTCCGCTCAACTGGTTACTGCTTAAATGCAATTGTTTCAAATTTGAAAGCCTGCCCAACGCGTCGGGAATGTTTCCGCCAATTGCCGTACCATTTATCGCTAAAACCTGCAATTGCAAAAGGTTGCCCAATTCTGCAGGAATTGTTCCCGAAATAGGATTGAATGAAAGTTCCAGTTGTTTTAAACTTTTTAATTCACCCAACGAAGCTGGTAACGTGCCCTTCAAATTATTGAATAGCAAATTGATGCCGGTTACTTTATTGTTTTCAACAGTAACTCCATACCAGGTATCAATAGGTTTTTCAAGATTCCATTGTTTATTCCATTCCAGCCCATTGGTAGCGGTATACAGATCTAAAAGAACTTGTTTTTCCTGTTTACTTACCTGCGCCATAACTATTGACGCTATAAATAAACATACGCATGTGAATGTTGCCTTTTTCATAGTTTGGGGCTATTTAATTGTTAAAGCGGAGTAAAAGAAAGTCAAATGAAGTTAAAACACAAAATTATTCGATGAAATGCATAAAAAATTTGGTTTATTTTGAAAGCTTTAATAAAAATTCCCTATTAACCTCATGAACTCCCTGAAAAACCTCAATTCGCAAACGGTCGGTGAAAAGCTTACTACCTTTTAAATGTTCCTCTGTTTTTCGCGCTTCGGTTATATATTGATCCTTATTTCCATATAGATAAATTACCTGTGTTTTACCATCTAAATATTCAAAATCAGTTGCCTGCAATTCATGGGGAATACCGCCAGAATGCAAAACCAATTTGCTGCACCGAACCTTTCGGCTTGCCAGCCATCGTGTAGCAATGGAAACCCCCTGTGAATAGCCCAAAACAATGAGATTGGGGATGTGCCCGGCAATTTCTTTCTTATAAACCGCATCTATATAATTCAATACATTTTCAATTTCAGCCGCCGTATTTTCCCGCGTTAGCCAGGATGCTCCCACGTGTTTAAAATCTTTTCCCTGATAATATTTTGATGGAGCTTGAGGCGCAATTATATAGTTTTCTTCGGCATTGAGCTCTGAAAAATAATTGATGAAGTACTTGCTCAAATAGCCCATTCCATGAAAAACAATCCAAACATTTTTGGACATTTCGGTGAATTTGTTTAGTGTATGGTAGGTATTTGTAGTGGTGTAGGCAACTTCTTTTTGGGTACTCATATTGTAAACTTCTATTTTGTATTTTTACAAATGTAAACCAATACGATGAAGTACACCAACGAAGAAATTTTGGCAGCCTGCAACAAAATGTGCCAAAATACCCTGATGGAAACCTTAAATATAGAGTTCACGGAAATAGGTGATGATTTCTTGGTAGCCCGAATGCCCGTTACCGCCAAGGTACATCAGCCAGATGGCGTATTGCACGGCGGCGCATCCGTTGCTTTGGCAGAAAGTGTGGGAAGTGCGGGAGCAATGATTTTTTTGAATTCAAATGATATCATAATTCGGGGTATTGAAATTGCAGCCAATCATATTAAAAGCGTTCGGGAAGGTTTTGTATATGCCCACGCCACAATTCTTCACAAGGGAAGAACAACCCAGCTTTGGCAGATTAAAATAATGAATGAAGATGGAGCCCTCGTTTCTCTTGTTAAGCTTACGACTCTTACCATACCCAAAAACTAATGGAATTCAACCTACTGACTGAAAAGATTTCGAAACAATTAAAAGAGGAATTGCCCTTTGTAGTGTATTCATTACCACAGCAGGAAACTGTTACGGCATTACTTCAACAGAGTCAAGAATTATTTGCTCTTCGGGAAATGACACAAAACGGATTTGTTTTTTCTCCATTTGATTATAAAGACACTACTGCCTTTATACCTGAAAACAGTTCTGAAAAAATTGAAGCCCAATTAGTCAAAAGAGAAATTGAATTGACAAAAGTGGATATCAAGGAAAATTCTGCAATCCAAAAAGAATATATAGAAAAGGTCAAAAAAATAATTGAAACTATTAAAAGGAGAAAAGTCCATAAAATTGTTCTTTCCCGGTTTAAGGACTTCCAATTAAATGATTTTTCGATTAATGTACTTATAGACCGTTTGTTTTCGGCATATCCAACCGCTTTCCGCTATATTTGGTACCATCCCGAAACGGGTATTTGGTGTGGGGCCACACCGGAAACTTTGGTGCAGGTGGAAAATAATTCCTTTAAAACAATGGCTTTGGCCGGAACACAACCCTTTACGGATAAACATCCAATAATTTGGGGCCCAAAGGAGCTGGACGAGCAGCAAATGGTAACCGATGCAATTACCAATAATCTTCAGCGTGTAACTTCAGTTTTGAAAGTATCAAATCCACATACACATCAAGCAGGTTCTTTACTTCACTTAAAAACGGATATTACTGGAATTCTGAAAAATGGGAAAGCCACGCTTACTACCATAGCCGCCGCCTTGCATCCCACACCTGCCGTTTGCGGTACCCCTGAAAAATTTGCGAAGGAATTTATAGCCGAAAATGAAGGCTACAAGCGTGAATATTACACGGGATTTTTGGGTCCTGTGCAGGAAAATGGTGCATCTGCCTCTTTGATGGTGAACCTTCGGTGTATGAAGATTGCGAACAATACCGCGCGAATCTTTATGGGCGGGGGAATAACCATTGGTTCCCAACCGGAGGAAGAATGGCTGGAAACACAAAATAAAATGCAGACTATGCTGCAAGTATTGCATACTATGCTATAATATTTTCTGCGTCTTCGTACCTTTGTATTGCATGAAATTCTCCAATAAAATTCTCTCACAAACCCTTGTACAATTATGTTTGGACAAGAATATAAACCATATAGTTATATCCCCTGGTTCACGCAATGCGCCCCTAACCATAGGTTTTGGGGAACACCCGGAATTTAAGTGTTTCAGTATTGTGGATGAGCGATGTGCAGCTTTTTTCGCATTGGGAATGGCTCAGCAACTGCAGAAGCCAGTGGCGATTATCTGTACGTCAGGTTCGGCTTTACTTAATTATTATCCCGCCGTGGCAGAGGCCTTTTACAGCGATATTCCGTTGGTGGTTATTTCTGCAGATAGACCGTCTAATTATATAGATATTGGCGATGGACAAACCATTCGGCAGGAAAATGTTTTTGAAAATCATATTCTTTATAGCGCAAATTGCATCGAAGGCCCAGATTTCCAGGTTAAGAATGAAACCGAAATAAATGTCGCATTAAATACCGCAATAGAGTTGAATGGTCCAGTTCATATAAATATTCCTTTCAGTGAACCTTTGTACCACACTTCTGAAAAACAATTGATTTGGCCACAAAATGTAGCGCCGCGTTTGGCTGAAAAATCTTTTGTTGAAGATTTAAATTCTTTTATCGCGAAATGGAATTCCAGCAAACGCAAGATGATTTTGGTCGGAGTTTTAAACCCGAATAGCATAGAGCAACATATTATAAAACAGCTTGCGCAGGATAAAAGTGTTTTGGTTTTGACCGAAACCACATCGAATCTTCGCCATGAAAATTTTATTGTTGCGATTGATCAATTAATTGCCCCGCTAACTGATGAAGATTTTAAAAAACTGCAACCAGATATTCTATTGACTTTTGGTGGAATGGTAGTTTCCAAAAAGATAAAGGCTTTTTTGCGAAATTTTCCGCCCGAGGCCCATTGGCATGTAGATTCAAAAAAAGCCTTCGATACTTTTTTTGTGCTGAAACATCATTTTAAGACAACCATTAATAATTTTCTTGCTGAATTTCTTCCGAAGACTATTTCAGTTGAAAGTGATTACCAAGCCTATTGGCTAACAATAAAAAGGCAAAGACTGCAAAGGCACGAAACTTACACAAATCAAATTCCATTTTCGGATTTTATGGTTTTTTGTGATTTATTCCAAAATCTGCCAAAAAATATACAGTTACAATTAAGTAACAGCGCCACGATTCGCTATTCACAGCTTTTTGGGATTCCCCTTTCCGCCGAAGTTTTCTGCAACCGTGGCACCAGCGGCATTGACGGCAGTACGAGTACCGCCGTGGGAGCAGCGTATATTTCAAAATTACCCACAATTTTTGTAACTGGCGATCTCAGCTTTTTTTACGATAGCAATGCATTATGGAACAATTACATTCCGGAAGATTTCAAAATAATAATCGTGAATAATAGCGGTGGTGGTATTTTCAGGATTCTTCCCGGAGAAAAGGACACCCAACTTTTTGATACATATTTTGAAACAAAACACAATTTAAGTGCAAAGCAACTTTCTGAAATGTGCGGTTTTAAATATCAATCAATTAACAAAAAAGAAGATTTGAATAATACATTGAAGGATTTTTTTAGGGTAAAAGAAGGGCCTGCCATACTTGAAATTTTTACACCGTCCACGGTAAATGATAAAGTACTTTTGGAATACTTCAAATTTATTTCATAAGAAAACCATTTCCCCATATTACGGCTTCGGTAAGATTATCGAACATATGGAAGGGTTTTTTGCAGAACTTGGCTTCAAGTTCGGCATTTGTATGTCCCACTTCACTATAATTTACCACTCCCACTGCGCGCAATGTAGGCACCTTGTTTAGATATTTATAATCCATAGGTTTCACGGAGTAGGAGTGTACTCGGTTTGAAATATAAACGAAGGGTTTAGTTCCCAAATAATTTAAGCTTTTTAGTAAAATAGAAAACCCAGTTTTATAGGAAAGTACCACACCTTCCTTTGCTTCAAAAATTACAATATTATTATAAAAATAAACCACGCCAATATTGGTTTCCATTTTTTTCTTTAATTGGAAATCAGGAGTAAGGTTATGTGGCACTATTTTATCCATTTGCTAGGTGAATTTACATTTTAAGTTTGATTTGTATATACGTGGTGAGCACTTTTTTTTGAGAAGAATACAGTACCTTTGCAGCTATGATAAAACTTGGTGAATACAATATTTTGGAGATTCTTCGGGAAACCGAACCGGGTCTATATTTGGGTGATGATGAAGAAAACGTGGTGCTTTTGCCACACAAGTATAAACCCGAGAATTATGAAATAGGTGATGAGATAAGTGTTTTTATTTATCTTGATAATGAAGAAAGACCGATCGCGACTACATTGGATCCTTTTCTCCAATTAAACACCTTTGGTTACCTGCATTGCAGCGACGTGACAGAATACGGCGCTTTTATGGATTGGGGTTTGGAAAAACAACTTTTCGTTCCTTTTAAAGAACAAGCGCGCCCTATGAAAAAGGGCAATTGGTATATAATTTATCTGTATATAGATGAAAAAACAAACCGTTTGGTAGGTTCAAGCAAAACAAACCATTTTCTACAAAATGAAACATTAACTGTTGAACCCTTTCAACAGGTGGATATTTTAGTGACGCACTTAACCGAAAAAGGAGCCAATGTTATTGTAAACGGCGTTCACAAAGGACTGATTTATATTGAAGATATATTTGAGGATATAAGAACAGGAGATAAAATGAAGGCGTTCATTAAAAAAATTCGTCCTGACAATAAAATAGATATTGTACTGCAAACCCCCGGCTACAAAAGTATCGAGCCCAATGCTAATTTTATTCGGGAAGAATTGGAAGCTGCCGGTGGGTTCTTGCCACTACACGATAAATCTGACCCAGATACAATTAAAAACATGTTGGGGATGAGCAAAAAAAGTTTCAAAAAGGCGATTGGTACGCTTTACAAAGACAAGCAGATAGTAATCAAGGAAGATGGAATAGAGCTTCTTTAGGCATTAGTAGCCGTTAATGCGGTACGGAGCGCAGCGGGGGCAAACACCGTAAGGAGGGCAGGAATCAGTATTTAAAAAACCAAAGCTCATATCCTTATAGGCAATATTTTTTACCTTCGTAGAACCGTCTGCGTTATAATTATTGTTGCCATAGACTCCAAATTCTTTTGGATCTAAGGAAATTTGAATATCAGACTTCACATAATTTTCCGTGGTGGCCATTGCATCGTACATGCTTACCGGTTCACGATAATTGTTTTTACTCAACTTAAAGGAAGGAAGCTTGTTGAAGGTCTTTTTTCCAAAAGTGGAATTTGAGGATACTGAAAGATTCAACAAACTTTCCACCTCAGGAAGGGTCACAAAATCCAATTTATATTTTTTGGTCTCAAAATCCAATTGTGCCGAGGCAAGCACCGGAAACAAAAGAAGAAGAATTAGAAGCTTTTTCATCGTGGCAAATGTATCAAATTTTGAGCCAATAATAGAAAGGTTGTTTTTCTGTTTAAAGGTTTAACTTATTGGCTGTATTTTTTGGCAATGCATCTTTATGGACGGTTATACTTATAGCCTTTAAACGCATATAGGCTTCACTAAAATAAACATAGCCTCCGTTTGCTACTCTTGTTTCATCTGTTCCCCAACTGTTTTTCACTTTGTAATATTTAGTGCCGTTTTGGTCGCGGAGCAATCCTGTAATGTGCATTAAATGGTCATCTGTGGTATTGTAATTTTCAAACTCGTCCTGTCTGTAAGCTTGGGTAATTTTCATTTCCGGATAAATTCCTTGCAGGGCTTTTATATTATTTTCAGCATTTTCAGGAATAACCGCTACGCCATCTTTTGACGAAAACGTTTTTTCGCTTACATCACAATCCAGTTCCACCGAAAACCCCTTTTCCAAAGCGTTATCCATTATTGCCATCATTTCGTCGAGTGGAACATTATAAAAACTACCGTTGCTCCAATTATCTGGAATGTTCAAAATAAATTTTGAATAGAAAGGCGCCTGTCTAAAACTTGTGATGTTAACGTAATCTTCTGGCTTTATTTTGGTCATTTCCAAAAAGGATTGCGGACTATATTGTTTTCCCTCAAAAGTAAAATTGGTTACATTTTTACCAATGTAGGCATCCAAAACCCCTTCAATTGCGGGACGCCATTTTTTGCTAAGTTTTCTCCCGGGGTTGTCTACATATGTTTTCAACATAGCTTCCAAAACCGCAACCATTTCAGCGTGATTGTATGTTGTTTCCCCAGCAAATAATCCGCTAAAAGCTGTTTCGGGAACCAGCCCAAATTTTTCTACGGAATTCATTACATCGTGTGCCAAGCCACCTTCACTGAACTGTGCTTTTCCTTGGCGCATTAGGAAGTTTTCAGCTTTTAATGGATATGTATTTCGAACCTGGTACATTTCGCTCAAATCTATTTTTTTCCCCGTAAGGCGAATAATTTCACTTTCTAAAAAAGAAGTGCTACTAAAACTCCAGCAAGTGCCCGTTACACCTTGACTGATTACTGGTGTGGCCTCCAAATCTGTAACTGTGGTGAATTTGTAGGCCTCTTGGGCTGTTATGTTTAATGAGAAAAAGATTCCGAAGAAGAGAAGGATACTGCGCATTGTGTATTTTTTAGTGTAATTATTTATTTGAAGATTTTGAAATATATTTTCTTTGTGCCCTTTGTTCCTCTGTGGAAAAAACCACGAAGACACAGAGAACACGGAGATTTTATTGAACTATTTCAATGAAAATAGAAAATAATAATAAACAATATCTTATATCTTTGAAAACAAAAATAACAATTATGTCTTCACCCAATTGGAAAACTGCAAAAGAATACACCGATATAACCTATAAAAAATCCAACGGTGTAGCCCGCATCGCTTTTAATCGTCCCGACGTACGCAATGCATTTCGCCCAAAAACAACTGCCGAATTGCTCGATGCCTTTCACGATGCACAGGAAGATACATCCATTGGCGTGGTGTTGCTTTCTGCGGAAGGGCCTTCCTGTAAAGATGGTGTTTATAGCTTTTGTAGCGGCGGCGACCAAAAAGCGCGCGGCCACCAAGGCTACGTGGGTGATGATGGGTATCATAGATTGAATATTCTCGATGTGCAACGACTCATTCGCTTTATGCCAAAAGCCGTTATCTGTGTGGTTCCGGGCTGGGCTGTGGGCGGCGGTCATAGCTTGCATGTGGTTTGTGATCTTACTTTGGCCAGCAAGGAACATGCAATTTTTAAACAGACCGATGCCGACGTTACCAGTTTTGACGGCGGTTACGGAAGCGCATATTTAGCGAAAATGGTAGGGCAGAAGCGTGCCCGGGAAATCTTTTTCCTCGGAAGAAACTACAGCGCACAGGAAGCTTTTGAAATGGGAATGGTAAATGCCGTAATCCCACACGATCAATTGGAAGATACTGCTTATCAATGGGCGCACGAAATTCTTGCGAAATCACCCACTTCCATTAAAATGCTGAAATTCGCAATGAATTTAACGGATGATGGAATGGTGGGCCAACAAGTATTTGCAGGTGAAGCTACGCGTTTGGCTTATATGACAGACGAAGCCAAGGAAGGCCGGGATGCTTTTCTTGAAAAACGAAAACCAAATTTTGATAAGAAGTGGTTGCCGTAGATGGGTGTTTACAAGCTATCTTGAAATTAATCTTCTTTAGTAATTTCGCTATCTGCCAATTGTTTTTGCACCCAAGCCATGGCGTCACTTAGAGTTTCAAAAATCCCGAATTTCTTTTTGTAGAATAAGCTTTCCAGTTCGGCGTTTGTTTTTGCCAAATCGGTCTTTGCCACTATTGCCATGGCCACCAAATTGTGAATTTTTGATGTTTCCAAATAGGTTAACGGATCTACGGCATAATTAAAATAACGGTTCGAAATATAAACCATTTTTTTATTGGCAAAATGGACATCGATAAGCTGCCGCAGTTTCTCGTTATGTGTAGGAGTAACGGTGACGCCTTGTTTTATTTGGTTGACAAGAAAATTGTCGAAAATAAATATTTCGGCATCCTCAAAATCATAGTAATGGAACATACTCATAACGAAAAGTATTATTGAGTTTTAAAGATAAAAAATAAAATTCGTTTGTTGTTAATCCATGTTATGGATTAAATTTCCGTTGCAATTCCCCTTATTAAATTCCAAAGGGATAAGTGTCTGGCATATCTCCGCTCCGTGGCTTTTTTATTATGGGATGCAGGGCGGTTGTGTGGGGTATGAAAATAAAAGCTTCATAACGGTTGCGAAGTTGGGTTGGTACGTAATTTCCCCTTTCGTTTTTCGGATGATAAACCACACCAATTGCCCGGTGGCCAATCTTTTCCAGCGGAATACTTTCCTGTGGCCAGATCAATAGATTGGTTCCTTCCGTATTATTATTTAATAGAGCCTCAACCGTTCCCGTTGGGGATTCTGGAACATCCATTTTCTGCATGGGAGCACCCCAAGCACTGCCCGCAATTACACTACCGCTATAACTGCCAAAGCCCAATAAAACTACCTTTTCCTGGCCATATTTCTCGCGCGCCAACTGGCCTATATTTACCATTTTATTTTCTGCCATATCTGTGGCGCGGGCATCGCCCACGTGTGTGTTGTGCGCCCAAACTATAATCTTGTTGTTCCCGTGAGATTTTATCTTTTCCAGCGCCTGCATCATATGGCGGTCACGCACATTCCACGAGGAATTGTTGAAGTCTGACATGGCCTTATAATATTTTTCTGCATTAGCAATAACCAATGAATTAATTTCAGCATTTAAGCCTGCTTCCGGTTGCGTATCATATTGCGGGGCCTTGCGTCGAATTTCTGAAAGTAAATCAATTACTTGTTCCCGGCAATTGGCGCGATTGTGAAAAACGGCCGAAGCATACGAATCATCGTTTTCATAGGGTTGGAAACAGCGATAAGCATCTTTGGCGAGGGATGCGGCCTCTGGATCTTCCGCCTCCAAATAATCTATCATGGTTTTAAGTGAATCCCACAAACTGTAAACATCCATTCCGTAAAAACCCACTTTTTTTGCAGCTTGTTTTAGGCCGTTGTGCTCCCTGAGCCAAGTGGCAAGCGCGGCAATCTCCCAATTGGCCCACATCCACGTTGGCCATCTTTTAAAATTGGAAAGTACTTCCTCCACGGTTTCAGGACTGCCAGAGTATTCTTTTATATAATTATTTATTGCCATACAATCTGGCCAATCGCCCTCAACGGCTATGCAATTAAAGTTTTTTTCACTTATTAGCCTTTGGGAAATTTGTGAGCGCCATGTGTAATATTCGTGTGTACCGTGGGAAGCTTCGCCCAGAATTACAATTTCGGCATCGCCTACGCGCTCAATAAATGGGTCTAAATCTCTTTTGGAATGGAGCGGATGTATATGTTCTTGTGTAATCTTAAGTTGCTGTAAATTCATGGTTTTTAATGAAAAGTTACATAAGGTGTAGCGGTTCTTGACTTAAAGAAATTGTAAAAGTGAAAAGGAATTGTATCGAAATAGTGTAAATAAGTATTGTGATAAATACCTTTGAAGGAGCAAAATTGAGGTTAGAATTTTAAATTTGGCACCAATAAAAACGCCAGTAAAAATATTACTGGCGCTTGTTTAAAATCTGTGTATCCTGCTCTTAGCGACCTTTGTTGGTGCCGGCTTGATTGCCTTTATCATTGCCCTTATTATCCTTTTGAATAGTAGATTTAGGACCAGATGTTTTGGAGGTAGGACCATTTTTTTTGTTCTGATTTTTTTGATCTTGTGTGCTCATAGCTTTTTTTGTTTTAAGTTAAAATTTGAATTCTTTTTCAGATACTAAATTAGATGTGTTTGAAATAAAACCCTAACCCAAAAAAAATATTTGATAGCACATTTTAAAAGAATTAACAATTGTTATGAAAATAATTGAATAAATAGTAGCATATGGCAATTATATGTCTTGAATATAGTGCTTCAATTACGATTAAAATATAAAGCGAACTAGAAGTTTGGCTTGTTGGAAAATCGGAAAATTGAAACGAACGGGACGCTCTCGAAAGCGGGTATTTTTTCAACTGCCAACTGCAACCAATCGCTAAATACTATTTCCCATAAGCATCCGAATGCACATTCTTCACCGCCCTTCCGCTCGGGTCGTTCATGTTTTTAAAACTCTCGTCCCACTCCAACGCAATGGGGCTACTGCACGCCACAGAGGGAACAGAGGGCACGCTGAGCGCCGCAGTGTCACTAGGAAAATGTTCCGCAAAAATACTTCGGTAGTAAAACTCCTCTTTACTGCCGGGTGTTTGAATAGGAAATTTATATTGGGCATTTGTCAATTGCTCGTCGGTTACTTTTTGATTTACCATTTCCTTTAAAGTGTCTATCCAACTGTAGCCAACTCCATCGCTAAATTGTTCCTTTTGGCGCCACGCCACGCTTTCGGGCAGCATATCTTCAAAAGCTTTTCGAAGTACCCATTTTTCCATTCGCTCTCCATTAATCATTTTATCCTTCGGGTTGATGCGCATTGCCACATCCATAAACTCCTTGTCCAAAAATGGAACGCGTCCCTCAATACCCCAACTGGCAAGACTTTTATTGGCGCGTAGACAGTCGTACATATGTAATTTATCCAGTTTGCGTACGTTTTCCTTATGGAATTCCTCAGCATTTGGGGCCTTGTGAAAATAGAGATACCCGCCAAAAATTTCATCCGCACCTTCGCCGCTCAGTACCATTTTTATACCCATTGCCTTAATGGCACGCGCCATTAAATACATAGGTGTACTCGCACGGATAGTTGTAATATCGTAGGTTTCCAAGTGATAAATAACATCGCGGATGGCATCAATACCTTCCTGGATGGTAAATTTTATTTCGTGATGTACCGTTTTTAAATGCTCCGCCACTTTTTGTGCGGCAGCAAGGTCTGGGCTGCCTTCCAGGCCGATGGCAAAACTGTGCAACTGTGGCCACCAAGCGCCTTCTTTATCTTCACTCTCAATACGCTTTTCGGCATATTTTTTCGCAATGGCCGAAGTGATGCTGCTGTCCAACCCGCCGGAAAGTAAAACCCCGTAGGGCACATCGCTCATCAATTGGCGGTGAACGGCGGCTTCCAAAGCTTTGCGGAGCTCGGCAATGCTAGTTTCATTATCCTTCACGTTTTCATAATCCATCCAATCGCGGGAGTACCATTGTTTCGATTGGCCTTCGCGGCTATCCAGATAATGTCCGGGAGGGAAAAGTTCTATTTTGGTACACACGCCTTCCAAAGCCTTCAATTCTGAAGCTACATAAAAAGTGCCGTGCTGATCCCAACCAATATATAAAGGAATAATTCCCATATGGTCGCGAGCTACGAAATAATTATCATTTTCAATATCATAAAGCGCAAAACCGAAAATGCCGTTCATTTCATCCAGAAAGCCCGCGCCTTTTTCTTTGTATAAAGGAAGGATTACCTCGCAATCGCTTTTTGTTTGAAAATCATAATTTTTGAATTGTTTCCGAAGTTCCATATGGTTGTATATTTCCCCATTTGCGGCCAAAACCAGATTGCCATCACTGCTGAAAAGCGGTTGTTTTCCGGAAGTTGGATCCACAATTGCAAGCCGCTCGTGCGCCATTATTGCTTTATCGTTACTGAAAATTCCGCTCCAGTCCGGCCCGCGGTGGCGGATACATTTGGCCATTGATAATACTTGAGGCCTAAGCGATTCTGCTGGCTCCTTTAATCTGAATGCACATACAATTCCACACATAATTTCTATTTTATTTGGTTAGTAGTTAATTTATTGATTATGATCTTACCTTTTATTGCCTGCCCAAAAACAAAAAAGCCTGTCAAGAAAAAACTTGACAGGCCCTATATCGCGACAAGTTTTTGTTACGGCAGCTGGTTATTATTATTATTTAAATTGAAATGTAACATAAACTTGTTTTTGTTTTATTTAAATGAATGACTAATGTAACATTTTTTTTTGAACTGGTGTCAATTCCAATAATTTTCTAAGGTTTAAAAATTAAATGGACGGTATCAAAAATTGAAATTTCATTTAGCGTTTTAATTAGTTTATTAAAAATAGCATTTCCTCGGGAAGCGACTCAACAGGAATCTCATTCCCTGCTGTATTGAAAAACTTGTACTGCAAATTGATTTCCCGTAATAGCTTCACCTTATATATTTCACGCTTTGGATTGTAAAAGGTTATAAATTCCGCATTATGAATTTTGTAATCCGGATAATCCCTGTCAATTTTAAGCCTAACTTCCGCGGGGATAATTTCGCTTGGCATAAATTCAGAATTAAAAATCAATATGCCATTGGGAAGATAGGATGCTGAAAAACCGGGCCGGCCGTCTTCTTCAAATTTGGCAATGTAGCGTAGGGTGTGTGCATCTTGCATGCCATCCATTTGCTGAACTTCCCATTCAGAAACAAAATTTGTGGGAAATAATGACTTCTGACGATCCACAACGGGTTGCGGGACTTGCGATTGTGAGACGAAACGTATATTATCGTTTACATCCTGTGAGTAAAAAACTGTTGTAAAAATGATACAAAGCAATAGCGTAGTAATATTTCTCATAGCGATATTTTTTAAAATACGCAATAAGATACGTAGCCTAGCTGAAGAAAAACAGGACTTTAGCGTTATCTTAACTTCGGAAAATCTGAAGGATTCGCTTCGTGCATAATTTCATATACCCTTTCATAAACATCTTCAACTGAAGGCTTGCTAAAATAATCGCCATCGGTTCCATATGGCGGACGGTGATCTTTGGCCGAAAGGGTTTGGGGCTTACTGTCCAAATATTTATAACCCCCCTGCGTTTCTACAATATGATTTAAAATATAAGCCGAAGCGCCGCCAGGTACATCTTCATCAATAACAAGAAGACGGTTGGTCTTTGCTATACTTTTTACCATATCGTGATTGCTGTCCAATGGAAGCAACGACTGAATGTCAATAATTTCGGCATCTATGCCCGCTTGTTGTAATTCCTTTGCGGCTTCATGCACAATTCTAAGTGTACTTCCATATGAAACCAAAGTGATATCAGTTCCTTCTTTGATGGTTTCCACCACACCGATTGGAGTTTTAAGTTCGCCGAGGTTGTTCGGCATTTTTTCCTTTAAACGATAGCCATTTAAACACTCAATAACCAACGCAGGTTCATCGGTTTCAAGCAAAGTGTTGTAAAAACCTGCCGCCTTGGTCATATTCCGTGGAACAAGAATGTACATTCCGCGCAGCAAATGAACCAAGCCTCCCATTTGTGAGCCGCTATGCCAAATGCCTTCAAGGCGATGCCCGCGGGTTCTAACAATTAAAGGTGCTTTTTGTGTTCCGTTGGTTCGATAACGAACGGTAACTAAATCGTCACTCATAATCTGAAGGCAATACAATACATAATCCAAATATTGAATTTCTGCTATTGGGCGCAGACCGCGCATTGCCATACCAATTCCTTGTCCGAGTATAGTTGCTTCGCGAATTCCCGCATCGGCAACTCTTAGTTTGCCATACTTTTCCTGCATGCCTTCCAGGCCTTGGTTTACATCACCAATCTCACCGCTATCTTCACCAAAAATCAAAACTTCGGGATATTTGCTGAAGATGGCGTCAAAATTATCACGTATAATTACTCTTCCATCCACTTCCTCGGCATCGTTTGCATAGGAGGGAAGCACCTCTTTTACCGTTGTAGCATTTTCTTTTGTTTCACTATAAAGGTGGGCACTGTATTTAGGCTGGATGGTTTCGAAATAATTCGCAATCCAATCCTGTAACTGTTTCTTTTCAGAAGAATCTTCGCCGACCACATAACGTAATGCTTTGCGGGCGGAACCAAGAATATTTCTGCGTAAGGGTTCTTTCTCTGAAGCGAGGTCGCTCTTTATTTTTTCAATGAAATTTTTATTAGCGCTATTTTCCGCTAGATTTCCCAACAATAGAACTGCTTCTTGCTGCTCCTTTCTTTGTGGTGCAAGGAAAGCTTCCCATGCTGCTTTTTTACCATCGCGCACTTTCTTCTTAATCTCATTTTCAATTTCTGCAAGTTGCTCTTCCGTGGCAATGTCGCTGGCAATCATCCACTCGCGCATTTTTACGTTACAATCATAATTAGATTCCCACTCAAGGCGTTCCTTGCTTTTGTAACGTTCATGGGAACCGCTGGTGCTATGGCCCTGCGGCTGGGTTAATTGCTGTACGTGAATTAAAACGGGCACGTGTTCTTCACGCGCTATTATTGAGGCACGGTTGTAAACTTCTATAAGTTCTGGATAATCCCAACCCTTTACACGAATAATTTCATATCCGTTTTCTTCCTTTGTACGTTGAAAACCTTTAAGGATTTCGGAAATATTTTCTTTGGTGGTTTGGTACTTTGCGTGAACGGAAATTCCATACTCATCATCCCAAACACTCATAACCATTGGCACTTGCAGAACACCGGCTGCGTTAATGGTTTCCCAGAAAAGTCCTTCGCTGGTACTGGCGTTGCCAATGGTTCCCCATGCTACTTCGTTGCCATTTATGGAGAAATTGGTTTTATTTTGAATTCCATTTACATTTCGGAAAATTTTGGAAGCTTGCGCCAAACCAAGAAGTCGCGGCATCTGCCCTGCGGTAGGAGAAATATCGGCACTGCTGTTTTTTTGTTGCGTTAGGTTTTTCCAACTGCCATCCCCATTAAGGCTATGCGTTGCAAAATGGCCGCCCATCTGTCTTCCGGCACTCATTGGATCCGCTTTTATATCAGTATGGGCATAAAGGCCGGCAAAAAACTGTTCAATTGTCAGTTTTCCTATTGCCATCATAAAAGTTTGGTCACGGTAATAGCCACTTCGCCAGTCGCCGTTTTGAAATGCTTTTGCCCAGGCCAATTGTGGCACTTCCTTGCCGTCGCCGAAAATTCCAAACTTTGCTTTTCCGGTTAGTACTTCACGGCGGCCCAACAAACTACATTCACGGCTGGTAACAGCTATTTTATAATCATCTATAACTGTTTCCTTAAAATCGTCAAAGGAAATTTCACCGTTTGTCTTTGGGTCTGTCTGCATTTCAATAGGTTTTATATTTGCAAAAATAGCGAAATTGAAGGTGTTTCGCAATGCTTAGTTATTCACAGATAATTTTTGAAAAGCATTGGGTTTTTAAATTAATCCTTTTTAAAGGAAATCAATTTATAAATCAGCAACCTAAATAATAAAATGAAAGGAAAGCCGTGGAGCAAAACATCGAACCAATCTACAGCTTGCATTCCTTGGGCGCCACCCATAATCCACTTAATTTTTCCCCAAAGGTGTGGCTCTGGAAAAAAAGGAGCCAGACCCAGCGTAAGGCATAGCAGAAGTATTATTCTCCAATTGTTTAGCAGTTGCATTTTATTAATTATGGCTTTATAAAAATCAATACCATCTTCTGGTGAACAACCCAAGTAAGGTTTGGGGACTTAACGTTATAATAAAGCGAACTTTTTCATCGTAATGGGGCAAGTTTGGTTCAAACCCTAAATTTGAATATACTGGGAAATAAATTTCAAAATAATCTGCCACTAAACTTACCCGAATTCCACTGTCAAAAACTGCGTTTACACCTCGGTCTTTATTGGCAATAAGGCCCACATCGCCATATGCGTAAATCCATTTCCAAATATTTGTACTGGCATTTACTGTGGTTATCCAACTATTAGCATAGGCTGGCTCCAACTGCGATTTAAAGCCACCTTCGGCGATTATAAGTTGTTGGCTGAAAAGACCGGAATCCTCACTTCTTCCATAGTAATTATAATCAAAAAGATAATCGTTGGGACGATCCAGCGCAAAGCTGAAAAAGTCTTCATTTTCACGTGTATCGTTAAAAAGAAATATACCCGCAAAAAAGCGCAGGTTCAATTGTCGGTTGCTCAGAAAGAGCTTACGATATTCCAGATCTACGGAAAGTTTACTGAACTTCGAAGAAATTTCATAGTCGGCCACACCTCTAAAATAGTTTATAAGATTAGGGTTGGAATACACATATTGCATATTGAAAACACTGTAATTGGGCTCCTGGTCGGGATCATTGGGATTTTCATCCCTATACACATTTACATTTCTCAGATTTATAAATTGTTTTTCATTATTCCTCAAATCGTCGTTTCTGAAGGAAAATGTAATATAGGGTGTAAAGCGCTTATAAAATAAACCACGGTCATAGGAATAATAATTTCCAGAAAAACCGTAGCGCATGGCATACAGATTTTCTTGATCCAAAGTCTGTGTATAACTAATGGAGGCACTACCAACAAGTGTTTTTGACCGAAAACCAAATTGTGGCTCTAAACTATAGTGTACGGCTTTGGGAAGTACCGTTTTGTTGTAAAGCCGCAATCCAGCGGAAATACCGTCATATAAATTATATTCAAAGATGGGCATAAAGAAAAATTGCGTGTAATTGGGATCTTCCACATCTTGAAAAAGCCTGAACTGTAGGGGTTTGTTCAGTAGGCCGTTTAGGTTTTTAAAATTGTTTCGTCGGTTGTATTCCGGTATTTTTCCTTCGTAATTTAAAGCTAGTTTTCTAATATTTTCAGCGGGAATCGTAATTGTCGTTATGCTATCAATAGGTCGCGTCCATGTTTTATAGACAATCTCATCATTGTTAAGACCATAAATGGAAACTGGCAATTCACTTTTTCTATTATTCTTAACAAAAACTTTTAGCGAATCGCTATGCTTTTCAACCTTTTTAATGCTGAAGTCAATCGTGGTGCGGGTATTGGCAAAATCCTCAAAAAACCAATTAATGGGAAGTTCTGTTTTCTCTGAAAGAAAAGCTTCAAAATCTGAAGATTTTATTGGCTTTAATTTGTTTTCAGAATAAAATTGCTGAATGCTGGCATTCAAAATTCCTTCTCCCAAATAATCGCTTAAATATCGTAAACCCGTTGCGCCATAATAGCTGTTGGCAATATTCATATTGAACTTTAGCAAAGAATCCTTGGGAGTTGTGAGCGCCTGCTGAAGATTGTTCCGCGCCATATTCAAATATAAAATTGGATATTGATCATTGAACTCCAATTCTGCCGCATGCGCCCAACGAATAATCCACCAATTGCTAAGGTTGCCTATTATTTTCATTTTGGGATAGTAGGTGTCCACATACTCCATCATTAAATAAATCTGCAACGCATCCAGAAGCCAATAATCATCACGAGAGTCCATGATAAGTGTATTGTCAATATAATGACGTGTCATGGTTTTCAACTGTTCCATATCATATTCAAAACCATCGGGAAATGGACTAATAAAACGCGGCAGTTGGTTTAGGCCGTAAACGGGATTTGTTTTATAATCGTTTTCGCTCACAACAATTTTTTCGAAAGGATAGGGGCCAAGCCTTTTATCCAAAAAATGCACGATTCTATCAATCATCAAGGCTTGCACTGGCGGATTTACCTTGCTGTTCTGTAAGTTGGTAATTACTTGTAGCTTGTCTGTCTGTATGGTTTCGAAAATTGGATTTTTTTCCAAATAAAGAATCGCGCTCGTACGCTCTTTGCCTACCAGTGTGGTTGATTTTTTATTTTCTGAAACATTTTCTTCAACAACATTTAAATCTGAAAAAAGATAATAATTCTTGGGTAAATGAAACGTGACCAAAAATTCCGAAGGCGTTAAAAATAAATCGTCTGTATTTTTATTGCTGAAAATCTGCCATTGGCCATCATAAACCGCAGGTGAAATATACCAATACCGAAGTCTGTAGTTACCGTTTTTATCAACACCATAGCGCGTAAACTTACTATCTGGAGCCTTTATTGAATACTCTAGATTGAAGGTGTAGTTCTCACCGGGAAGGATAGGCGTTTTGGGAATAACCAATAAAATATCCACTTCATCACCACGCTGCCATTGCAGTGGAATTTTAGAATCGTTGTAAATTTTTTCTATCGTCGTTTTACCGCGATTTTCTTCTTTTTCAAAATGAAAGGAGCTATCGTAGTTTTCTGCAAATCGTTTTCCCAGCGGACTTGTTTTCGTAGAAAAACTATTGGCCCAATCAAATAAATATAATTCTCTTAAAGTATCTGCTGATGTATTTTTATACGTTATCTGCTGCTTTATTGAAAGAGTTTTTTGGGCAGGGTTAAGGGTGGCATCAATATTTATGGTATGTTGCGCCTTTGCTTGGAGGGCCAAACAAAACAATAGAAGATATAGTATTCTTTTTGGTATCAAAAAAAAGTTCTAAGAAAATTAAAAGTTGGGGCTAAGATTGTACTCGTTGTAAAAATCGTTTAATATTTGAAGAACTTCATCTTCGGAATCTACCAAATGGACCAAATCCAAATCTTCAGCGCTTACACTGTTATTGGCTTGTAAAAGGGTGTTTTTAATCCATTCAAAAAGCCCGCCCCAAAATTCGGAACCTACAAGTATAAGTGGAAATTTATCTATTTTATGGGTTTGAATAAGTGTCAAGGCTTCAAAAAACTCATCCAAAGTTCCAAAACCCCCAGGCATTACTACAAATCCTTGGGAGTATTTCACGAACATTACCTTTCGCACAAAAAAGTAATCAAAATCGATGCTTTTGTCCCCATCAATATAGGGATTGTCGTGCTGCTCAAAAGGTAAGGTAATATTTAAACCAACGGAAGTTCCTCCTGCCAAATGGGCTCCTTTGTTACCAGCTTCCATTATTCCCGGGCCACCACCTGTAATTACGCCATAACCATTTTCGGTAATTTTTTTGGCAATGCTTTCGGCAAGTTTATAATATTTGTGGTCAGGTTTGGTTCGGGCAGATCCAAAAATTGAAACACAGGGTCCAATACGGCTCATTTTTTCGTAGCCATTTACAAACTCTCCCATGATTTTAAAAATTGCCCATGAGTCGTTGGTTTTAACTTGATTCCAGTTTTTCGGTATTTGTTCGTCTCTCATTAATTTCAATATTCAAACTCAGAATGAACTAAGCTGTTTATTTTTTTATCTTTTCTGTGCCGCCCTTAAAATTCACTTAGCGTCTAATGTAGTTCTTTTTTAAGAAATCGTGCGGTATAGCTTTTATCGTTTTCGGCTACTTCTTCCGGGGTTCCCAAAGCCATTATTTCTCCACCTTGTTTTCCGCCTTCGGGACCAATATCTATAATATAATCAACGGTTTTGATAACGTCTAGATTGTGCTCGATGATTAATACCGTATTTCCTTTTCCAACCAATTTATTCAATACTACCATTAATACACGAATATCCTCAAAATGAAGTCCCGTGGTGGGTTCATCCAAAATGTAAAAGGTATTGCCCGTATCGCGTTTTGAAAGTTCTGTTGCCAGTTTAATTCGTTGTGCCTCACCACCCGAAAGGGTTGTTGATTGTTGCCCCAAGGTTATGTAGCCCAAGCCTACATCTTTTATTGTTTTGATCTTTCGGTGTATTTTCGGAATGTTTTCAAAAAAGCCGTCTGCTTCATTGATGGTCATCTCCAAAACATCGTATATGGATTTTCCTTTATAGCGAATTTCCAAGGTTTCACGGTTGAAGCGTTTGCCTTGGCAGGTTTCACATTCCACATACACATCGGGCAAAAAGTTCATTTCAATAACACGCAAACCTGCACCTTTACAAGTTTCACAACGTCCGCCAGCAACATTAAAACTAAAACGTCCGGGTTTGTAACCACGTATCATAGCTTCGGGTGTTTTTGCAAAAAGATTTCGTATTTCTGAAAAAACGCCCGTGTAAGTTGCAGGGTTACTCCGTGGTGTTCGCCCAATGGGCGATTGGTTAATATCTATTACTTTATCGATGTTTTTAAGTCCATCAATTTTTTTGTACGGCATCGGTTTTTTTACGCCATTGAAAAAATGCGCGTTCAAAATAGGGTAGAGGGTTTCATTTATAAGCGTACTTTTTCCACTCCCTGAAACACCAGTTACCCCAATCATTTTCCCTAAAGGAAATTCAACCGTAATATTTTTTAAATTGTTTCCCGAAGCACCTTTTAAAACTAATTTTTTACCATTGCCTTTTCGGCGTGTTTTGGGAATCTCAATTTCTTTTTTACCACTTAAATAATCTGCGGTAAGTGTATCGTGCTTTTCTATTTCCTCGGGAGTGCCTTGTGAAACTATTTCGCCGCCGTGCCTTCCCGCCGCCGGACCAATGTCAATCACATAATCGGCACTTTCAATCATATCTTTGTCGTGCTCAACAACAATTACGGAATTGCCAATTTCCTTCAATTGTTTTAAGGAATATATCAATCGCTCATTATCGCGCTGATGCAGGCCAATACTGGGTTCGTCTAAAATATACAGTACGCCAACCAATTGTGAGCCTATCTGCGTTGCCAAACGAATACGTTGTGCCTCTCCGCCGGAAAGTGATTTTGAGCTGCGGTCCAATGCCAAATATGTAAGCCCTACATCTACCAAAAACTGTAGCCGCGAACGGACTTCCTTTATAATTTCCGAAGCAATTTTTAGTTGCGTTTCCGAAAGGTTTTTGTCGAGATTTGAAAACCATTCCGCAAGTTCAACTACGTCCATATTGGCGAGTTCGGCTATGTTTTTTCCGTTCACTTTAAAATAAAGCGATTCCTTCCGAAGCCGGGTTCCGTTGCATTCCGGACATGGAATTTTATCCATATATTCCTTTGCCCATCGTTTAAGGGAAGTAGTTTCGTTTGCGTCAAATGTGTTTTGTATAAAAGTGGCAACGCCCTCAAAATCTATTTTATAGCTTCGGGTAATGCCAAGTTCCTTTGACGCAACGTCAAATTTTTCATTTCCACCGAAAAAGATAACGTCTTTTGCTTGCTGCGGAATCCCTTCAAATGGATCGCTAAGTTTAAAATTGAAACGTTCCGCTATCAATTCCAACTGTTTAAAAACCCAATTGTTTTTCTGCGGGCCGTGGGCTGCCAAAGCACCTTGTTTTATGGAAAGTTTAGGGTTGGGAACTAATTTGTTCAGGTTTACTTCGTATAATTTCCCCAGTCCTTTGCAATTGGGGCACATTCCTTTGGGAGAATTGAACGAAAAATTGTTCGGCTCCGGATTGGGATATGAAATACCTGAAGATGGACACATCAAAGAACGGCTGAAATAGCGGGCTTCATTTGTATCGTTGTCCAATACCATCAGTACATCGTCGCCGTGGTACATTGCGGTGTTTATAGTTTCTGATAGGCGTTTGTCATTATCGCTTTCCGCCGAAACCTTTATTCGATCTATTACAATTTCAATATCGTGGGTTTTGTAACGATCCACCTTCATTCCCTTGACTATATCGCGCACTTCGCCATCTACACGTACTTTCAGAAAACCTTGTTTTGCAATCTGCTCAAAAAGCTCGCGATAATGCCCTTTACGGGAACGGATTACGGGAGCGAGAACGCTTACTTTTTTATCGTTAAAATCTTCTAGTATAAGTTGCTTTATTTTCTCATCACTATAGCTTACCATTTTTTCACCTGTGTTGTAGCTGTATGCATCGCTTGCACGCGCATAAAAAAGGCGGAGAAAATCATAAATTTCAGTAATCGTGCCAACGGTGGAACGCGGACTCTTACTCGTGGTTTTTTGCTCAATGGCAATTACGGGTGAAAGCCCTTCAATTTTATCTACATCGGGGCGTTCCAAACTTCCCAAAAACTGGCGGGCATAAGCAGAAAAAGTTTCAATATAACGGCGCTGCCCTTCGGCATAAATGGTATCAAAAGCCAAAGAGGATTTTCCGCTGCCGGAAAGTCCCGTAATTACTACTAATTTTTCTCTTGGAATTCGAACGTCAATGTTCTTTAAGTTATGGACGCGTGCGCCCAAAACCTCAATAAAATCCTCATTTTTTGACATAGCTTGCAAAGGTACTCAATTGAACCGAAAATAAAGAATGCATGGCATCCCGCTGGTGTTAATTTTAATAAAAAAAATCGACTTTTATTAACGATTTACTTCTTTTGAAAGAAAAATGTGAAACGTAACGGCAACGTAAAATATAGTACTGATTACGATGGAAAATCCAACTATGATTGCCACAACGGAAAAATTGATCATTAAATAAGTAAGCGGAAGTAAAACGCCGAATACCGTTAGCAACAAAAAGACAATGTATAAATAATAAATAAGTCGCGGTGTGCTTCTGTTTATGTGGCTTTGAAATTGGGAGAGCTTGGGGATGGTTTCTTTCGTTAAATGCTCCCAAAGTTTTGAAAAGAAAATTTCGTTAAATGAGGAGTCCTCAAATTTTTCGTGATCTATGGTGTTGGCAAGGATTAAGATTTTTTCTCTGTGCCGTTCAAAAACGGCTTCCAAGTTTAGGGAATCTTTATAATTGCCAAATTTATAGCCAAACACATACCACAAACCTGAGCCGGATTTATTTTCTACCCATTTTTCAATAATATCATTGTCATAAAAGATAGGATAATCAATGGTTTCAGTGATATGCTTTTCCTTTGGATTGGTCATCAACAGTGATTTCAGTTCCAAATAAAGATTTTCGGTCTCCCCGAAATGATGTGTTTCCTGAAAGATCGGA
>Ga0209344_10001735_pt1 | contig 27099 bp, 21 predicted proteins | sample Cruoilmetagenom6_FD_187293 | JGI IMG/M metagenome (GOLD analysis project Ga0209344, IMG submission 187293) | Oil polluted marine microbial communities from Coal Oil Point, Santa Barbara, California, USA - Santa Barbara Oil Seep Sample 6 (SPAdes)... | ecosystem: Environmental > Aquatic > Marine... | reverse complement strand
ATTAAACGCTTCTTTTCGTGATGAAATATTGAGTTTTGAATAAATGTTTCGCACATGGGTTTTAACCGTACTCATTTCTATGTGATTTTCTTCAGATATAGCTTTGTTTGATTTGCCCGCTTGGATTCCTTCTAAAATTTTATGTTCTTGAATGGTTAATGCTGCAAGCGTGTTTTTAGGTGTGATTAACTTTGGGGAGCGTCTTCTTCCTATATATAAACCAATCCCAAAAAGGCCTAATCCGCCAATCACATAACCAAACCAGGGGATTGATTTTGAAGGACCAAATTTAGCGCTCATTTGTGTAAAATAAACCGATTTTTCTGTAGCCCATTTTGAAAAATAGCGGGTATAAAAGGCTTGATGTAGGGTGGAAGTTGGGTCAAAATTACTCTTGTATAAGGCATAGAGAGAAACCAAGGGATGACTAGCCGTATCTGCAATTGAACGAAGCTTATCTTCTACTCCCCTTTGAATGAATTCACTCTTTTGAAAATTGCTTTGCATATCAATACTATCTGTAAATTTGGCAATTTCATCAATCTGTCGAAGTTGCGCATTAGGCAAAGAATTTGTGGTTGTTATTTCACCAAAAATGGGGCCAGGAACCTTGTTTTTAAGCTGAATGGATGATTGAGCATTGACGATAAGAAAAAAGTGATTCTCTTCTCGGCCCCCAATAATTAAGGAGGCAGCCGAAGTGGATTTTTTGGCTACATGAATTCTATAGAGCTGATCTTTGGAAGGTAAGTTGTTGAGTTCAAAAGAAAAATTTCCACCAGAATCAATAGGGGACGAGGCAATAATCATCCCCTTTGACATGGTGTTTAATTGATTAAAACTCTCAATAACCGACAAGTAAACCATGGGGCGCCAAGTGGAATCAAGTTGAAAATTTCCTGAAATTTTAGGTGGAGTTGTTTCTTTTTGGCCATACGACAATTGAAAGGATAAAAGAGTGAGTAGGAAAAGAAAACCTTTCCAGTGTACTTTTTTGATCATTATCAATTTTTTAAATATTGTTTGGACTTAATTTCAATCTTGGAAGATACCTTCCCTTTTGGGGTAATGATTATTTTAAAGGTACCTTCGGTTCCCTTGACTACTTTGATAATTTGACCTGTAACGGTTTCTTGATAGGCACGGGTATTAACGGCGTCTTTATTTTTTTCGTCATATACCACTTGACTTTCAATAGTGAACGAGCCGAGGACTTTACCAGCAGGATCAATGATTTCAATGCCAATTTCATTATACAACAATTCACAATTGACCTCAAAATTAATATGTGAAGTATCATCTTTAACAGTTAACGGAATTATTTTTTGTTCACTGGTATGATTTAGTGTAATGCTACGGGATAAATCAAAGGTGCTTTCGAGTTGCGCAAAAGAATAGGCACTCATAAAAAGTAAGAAAAAACTAGCAATACGAGTTGAATTTTTCATAATATTTTTGGTTTTTGTTCAAGCCCAAAGGTAGCTTCACATCTGTCAAAAATACAATTTTAAATGGTTGAAATAGGGCGTAGAAAAGGAGTAAATTAAGTGTAAAGGTTGTATTTCAGGAAGATTTCCGATAATTAAATCTCAACGCGCAAATAACAAACAACAAACACTATCCAATTTTCAACAATTAAAAATGAAACAAAACAGCTCGAAATCGAGCTGCTTCTTGTTTTTGATGTTGTTTTTTTGTTTGTTGTGTTTAGGATTAGGAGCTTGAAATTTTAATTTACAATAACACTATTCAACAGCAGGTAGGATATACTTTACTCTTCCAACCGCACCGCTGGTCAACATTACTTTTATTCCATGAGGATGTGTGGGTGACTTGGTCAATAATTTCTTGACTACCCCACGGGTTAGGGTACCTGTACGCTGATCTTTCTTCAGTACGATGTCAACCGTTGCGCCGATCGAGATGTTTTTTCTAATAGTTCCTTGCATAGATGGTGTCTTAGCGCGTAAGGTTATTTTCCAGCGGCCAATAATCTATTACTCTCCACGCGTCTTTTTAATACGTTGATATACTTTAAGGCCTCTTTAGTATTGTAATCGGTATAGGCTTTTTGCGCATAGGCGATGGCCTGGTCTAAATTACCGTTAATTTCATTAATAATAGCCATATTATAGTAGGCTCTTCCTGCTATTTTAGCCTCGGTATTTGCGGTTTCTTGCTCCCACAATTCCGCAGCGCTATTCCACTGTCCTGCTTGCGCCCGTCTTTTTCCTATTTCAAAATTATCTGTACCCTTAACAAAATAGACTCTTTTCACTCTTGTTTTATAGGGTAAGATTTGATTTCCATACTGGTGAGCGATAGCATTACTTTCTGCTAAGACGGCTTCTTTTCTTCCGGCAATGGTACTTAAGGCTTTGGCTGGATTAATGCCCTTGCCAACTACGGTTACATTTCTCACATAAGGGAATTGCCCTACTATGCGTCGATCGGCTAGATTGTATATTCTCCAGCCTAATTTGATGTTTGTGTTAACCTTAGCTTGATGTTCTATTACAGGAATTTCTATGCCTGCAGGGCCTTTAACTTTTTTGTTTATCGCAGCGTAATCAACGGTTGAATCGGTATCAAAATACGACAAAACATAAAGGGCATCAAGATTGTGTTGTTCACATATATCAGCCACTTCTTCCCACGAAAGAACGGCGGGGTAAATTCCTAATCCCGGACTTCTCAATGCGGCATTATCAATAATGGTAATTTTTTCGAATGCTTGGCTATTTGCCAAGGCTTCAGAAAGGCCAGAAATTGCTTTTTGGGCACCATCTTTATCTAAATTTAATCCCTCTGCTGATAATATTTTATCAATACCATCAATGGTTTTATTCTCTTCTGAAGGTGTGCTACGATCAATAATTCCTACATGTTGAATTGTTTTTGGAAGGAATAAAGGAGCTGGTTTTGTAACACCAATAGTCAATTCATTGGTGGGTGCACAAGAGCTTAGCGCAATCAAGATTACCACCAGAAGCAACATCGATTTTTTTATGTTCTTCTGTATAAAATTACTGCTATGTTTTCCAGGATTTGTTCTAATTACTGATCGTTTCATGGTCAATTATTTTTTGGTGTATACATTCAATAGATTGTCTGTATTACATTTATCGTACCAAAGAAAACGTAAGTTAGGCTGGTTTAGTACCTTACAGGGGTGAAGAAATAAGAAAATAAGTTGCTTCAATATACATAATTTACCGTTGAGCAACGCGAATTGGCTTAGCCGAAATGCTACTTATTCAACATTTTCCACAATTGATCTTTTAGCTCAACTAAGCCAACTTGTGTCAATGAAGAGAAAAAGATATGAGGCACAGCATCTGGTAATAAGGCCGTAATTTCCTGCTGAAGTTCATCATCGAGTAGGTCGGACTTTGAAATGGCCAGTAATCGATCTTTATCTAACAATTCAGGATTGTGTTTTTTTAGCTCGTTTAACAGTATTTCATACTCTTTTGTAATATCATCCGAATCGGCCGCCACGAGAAATAAGAGGGTAGAATTTCGTTCAATATGACGTAAAAAACGATGTCCAATTCCCTTTCCTTCAGCAGCACCTTCAATAATTCCGGGAATATCTGCAACCACAAAACTTTGATAGTCTCGGTATTCTACAATGCCTAAATTGGGTTTAAGTGTGGTAAAGGCATAATCGGCTATTTTTGGTTTCGCAGAAGTGATAACCGAGAGTAAGGTTGATTTACCAGCATTTGGAAATCCTACTAATCCTACATCTGCCAATAGTTTTAATTCAAGCTGAAACCATCCATCTTCGCCATCTACCCCAGGTTGGGCGTACCGAGGAGTCTGATTGGTTGAACTTTTAAAATGCCAATTTCCACGTCCACCTTGACCTCCAGCCAATAAGATTTTTTCTTCTCCGTCTTCGGTAATTTCAAAGAGAACTTCTTGTGTATCGGCATTTCTAACTACGGTACCTAAAGGTACTTGGATATATACATCCTCTCCATCTTTTCCTGTACTTCTACTTTTGCTTCCGTCTCCACCGTGTTCAGCTTTAAAGTGGCGTTTAAATTTAAGGTGAAATAGGGTCCATGAATTTTTATTTCCCTTTAAGATAATATGGCCTCCACGACCACCATCACCACCATCAGGCCCTCCTTTTTGGATGTACTTTTCACGGTGTAGGTGCACAGATCCTTTTCCTCCTTTTCCAGAGGAAGCAAATACTTTTATATAATCAACAAAATTTCCTTCGGTCATAGTTAGGATAGTTAAATGTTAAAGACGTTTAAAAAAATGACGTATAATCACTTGGAATTAAATGCTTTCAGCATAGTTAAAACAGAAACAATTTTTTTTTCATATGTTTCCATCACTGTCGTTGTAATGATGCCTAGGCGTTGCGACAGGATTGTATGGGTCAAAAGTTCAGTGGTTGCGTGAATCGCTTTGTTCAAATAATGCAAGCGCTCTTTGGTGATTTCATGATTCGCGGCATCTACTAAATGGACAGAAATTGCCCGTGCCTCGCGATTCATTTGACTGACTAAGGCAAATTTTTCGTCTTCCGGATAACTTTCGGTCAGCGCTTCAATATCCTTAGTCAACGCTAATGAGGCTTTCCAAACGGCAAGATTTTTAACATCAATTAGAGCCATTTTCAAACGAATTTAGTTCAGGTAGTTTAGCGGCATTAATTCGCTTAAAACTACGCTGCGAAGTTACAACTTATCAAATACCTTTGTAAGTCTTTCAGTAATTTCTTCAATACTGCCTACGCCGTCAATTCCGTAGTACTTTCCTTGTTGAGCGTAATAGTCTTTTAAAATAGCGGTTTTATTTTGGTATTCGTTAAAACGATTCCGAATTTTAGACTCGTCTTGATCATCAGGTCTACCACTAGTTTCACCGCGTTTTAACAAGCGCTCTACTAAAAGGTCTTCGGGCACTTCTAAAGCGACCATCCCATTAATGGTGGCTCCTTTTTCAGCGAGAAATGTGTCTAAGGCTTTTGCCTGATCTTCGGTACGTGGAAAGCCGTCAAAAATAAATCCGTTAGCATCTTTATGACGCTCTACTTCTTGCTTAAGCATATTGATGGTTACTTCATCAGGAACCAAATCACCCTTGTCCATATAGGATTTAGCTAAGTTGCCTAAGGGCGTTTCATTTTTAATATTATACCTAAATACATCTCCAGTTGAAATGTGTTTTAGGGCGTATTTGTCTTTTAATACGTCAGCTTGAGTACCTTTTCCTGCCCCAGGAGGGCCAAATAATACGATGTTTGTCATGGTAGGTTTTGTTAAGGTGAAAATATCGGATAAATTTCTTCCTAAACCGTTATAATCTAATCCATATCCAACGACAAATTTATCCGGAACATGGAGTCCAATATAATCAATGTGTAGTCCTTTTTTATACACATCTGGTTTATACAATAGGGTGGCAATTTTGAGTTGCTTTAATTTTTTATGTCTAAAGATCGTGTATATTTCCTCAAGGGTAGTACCGGTATCGATAATATCTTCAAGAATAATCACGGTTCTATTTGTCACGTCTTCGCTTAAACCAACGAGTTTTTTTACCTTACCCGCCGATTCAGTACCTTGATAGGAGGCTAATTTAACAAATGAAATTTCGCACTGACCAGGGTAGGCTCGAACGAAATCAGCAGCAAACATAAATGAACCATTTAAAATACCAACAAAAAGAGGGATTTCATCTGCACACTCCTTATAGACCAATTGAGCCATTTTGGCAATGGTCGTATTGAGTTTATTTGCGCTTATATAGGATTCAAAATATTTATCGTGTAGCTTAATCATAACATGTTAAAAACAAAAACCGCTCTTTGTGGAACGGTTTTTATATCGGTTAAACAGAACGTATTAGTTTTTGTTTTCTAATTTTTTAGTTGTGTCATACATGATTGGTGATGCTATGAATAGCGATGAGTATGTTCCAACTACAACGCCAATGATCATGGCAAACATAAATCCTTTAATAGAATCTCCACCAAATAAGAATATTGATAACAATACAATTAAAGTGGTTAATGACGTGTTAATTGTTCGTCCTAACGTACTACTTAAACCGGCATTAACAATTCTACTAAATGGCCACGTAGCGTGTTTGGTATTAAACTCTCTAATTCTATCAAAAATTACTACGGTGTCATTCAATGAGTACCCTACTACAGTTAACAGGGCGGCAATAAATGATTGTCCAATTTCCATGTCAAATGGTAATATTTTATAGAATAAAGAGAAGATGGCTAATACAATAAGTACATCGTGGAAAACTGCAACTACGGCACCTAAACTGTATTGCCATTTGCTAAATCTCAATAGAATATACAAGAAAACTACAATAAGTGAACCTAAGATAGCCCAAATAGCAGCTTGCTTAATATCATCAGCAATGGTTGGTCCTACCTCTAGGTAGCCCATAATACCAATTTTGTTGTCGTCATTTGAAGACCCAGTATTAATTTTGAAATCTTCTAAGGTCGTTCCGTCTGGGAGGTAATTCTGTAATGAAGTAAACATAAGTTGTTGAATCTCATCACTAACCTCTAAAGAACTTTCTTCAACCTTATATTTGGTGGTAATTTTTAATTGATTCGGATATGCATAGGTTTTAACCTCTGGACTATCCCCAAATACTTCTTTTAATGTGTTTGAAACTTCAGAAGCATTCATGTCGTTTTCAAAACGTACGGTATAGGTTCTACCTCCGGTAAAATCAACCCCGTAGTTTAAGCTGTTTGTGTATAGCGAAACAAGTCCTGTGACAATAATGATTCCTGAGATAATATAAGCAATTTTGCGTTTTGCCAAGAAATCAATTTTGATGTTTTGAAACCATCCTTTCGTAATGGCAGTATTAAACGTCATCTTACGATCTTTATTTGCTGACCACTCAATTAATAGGCGCGTAATAAAAACAGCCGAAACAAGTGATGTTGCAATACCTATCATTAAGGTGGTAGCAAATCCTTTAATAGGACCAGATCCAAAAATATATAGGATAATACCAGTTAAAAAGGTCGTAATATTTGCATCAATAATGGCAGATAATGCTCCTTTAAAACTAAACCCTTCACTAACGGATTCTTTTAAATTTTTTCCTTTGTGCAAGGCCTCTTTTACACGTTCGTAAATAATAACGTTCGCATCTACAGACATACCAATGGTAATGATAATACCCGCTACACCTGATAAGGTAAGCACGGCGCCAAAAGCACTAAGGACACCAAAAATAAATAAGATGTTTATTAAGAGCGCAATGTTGGCGTAAATACCTGCTTTACCGTAATAAAACAGCATCCAAACTAACACAAATGAAAGGGCTAAGATAAAAGCGATGGTACTGCTGTGGATTGCTTCCTGTCCTAAGGATGCACCCACTACGGCTGATTCAATGATTTTTGCTGCGGCAGGTAATTTACCCGACTTTAAAGCATTGGCTAAATCCTGTGCTTCAGCGACAGAAAAATTACCTTCAATAGAGGTTCTTCCATTAGGAATAGCTCCATTTACAACAGGCGCTGAATACACAAGGTTGTCAAGTACGACAGCTACAAAATTACCGACATTTTCTTCGGTCATTTTGGCCCATTGTTTCGTACCCTTACTATTCATAGTCATAGATACTTCGGCGCTAGAGCCTATTGCAGCATATTGTTGCGAAGCGTCAGAAACTACATCTCCTTCAATCGGAGCTTCATCTCTACTGTTTGATTTTATAGCGTATAAGCTAATTACTTCGGTGTTTTTTATAGGTTTTGCATCCCATAAAAACTTAACATAAACCATGTCATTTGACAGGAGGTTTCTCACTGCTGGCATGCGTAAATATTCATTAACCTTAGCGGTATCTCTCACAGCAGCAGTACCAACAGCAGAACTGCGTTGCTCTGCAGATTGTGGGATGCTTGGAAAGAATACAGCAAAAAGCGGGTTAGCTGCAGCTGTGTCAACAGAATCTTTTTCTTCACCTAACAAGGCTTCAATTTCTGATTCTTTCGCACTTGTAGAGTCTTTTACTACTTCGCTTAAGGTATCTTTTTTAGGTTTTAAGATCTCTGCTAATTTAGCATTAGCAGAAATAAAGAATTGGGCAGTTTCACTATTCTCGTAACATTCCCAGAATTGTAATTCAGCTTTACTTTCAAGTAAACGTTGAACACGGGCAATATCTTTTGCTCCAGGTAATTCTACTAAGATTCGTCCAGACTCACCAATTTGTTGAATATTTGGAGAAGACACGCCAAAGCGGTCAATTCTATTTCGTAATACGGTAAAAGCCGTACTGATAGAGCTTTTAATTTCTTCACGTAAGATAGGTTTTACCTCTTCATCAGTAAGCTTAAAGTTAATTTTATCTTTTAAATTTTTGTTTCCAAAAATACTAGGATCACTAAGTTTTACAGTTCCGTTGCTCTCTTTTTCAAAAGCGTCAAAGAACAAATCTAAATAGTCTTTATCACTACTTAATTGTGCTTCTGTAGCGCTAACAAGTGCTTTGTTGAAAACGGCATTATTAGAATCATTAGAAAGACCAGCTAATATTGATCTTACTTGAAGTTCTAAGGTGGCATTAATCCCTCCTTTTAAATCAAGTCCTAAATTTAAGGCTCTCTCTTCAACTTCTGCTCCGGTAAAATCTTGAAACAAATAATTGGCAACTGGCTGATTTGCAACAGAATCTAAATATAATTCTTCCTTTACAGCATCTCCATTGGCATATTCTTTTGCGTCATTCACTACACGATTATGTACCCATGTAAAGGATAGGTAGTACAGGCAGATTAAGCCGAAAATAATTGCAAACGTTTTAATAACTCCTTTGTTTTGCATACTCCTTTTCTATTTATAAAATCTTGAATTTGTAATTAACGCGCAAATATAGGCTTTCAATTGTGAATAGCCAATTGTTTTCTATTTTTTGTAAATAGTAAACTCAACATTATATTATTATCAGCGAGACTATTTTTGTTATATTCGCTTCAAAATTTTACACTATTTATGAAACCATTATCAGATATTGCGATAGCACAGCAAACTTCGCTGGCTCATATCAATAGCATTGCATCAAAATTAGGCATTGACTCAGACGAGTTAGAATTATACGGTAAATACAAAGCGAAATTGCCACTTCATCTCATTGATGATGAAAAAATAGCAAAAAATCATTTGGTATTGGTTACTGCCTTAACACCTACACCTGCAGGAGAAGGAAAAACTACGGTTTCTATTGGACTTAATGAAGGGCTCAATAAAATAGGGAAACAATCTACCGTGGTTTTACGGGAGCCTTCCTTGGGCCCCGTGTTTGGAATTAAAGGAGGTGCAGCTGGTGGTGGGTATTCACAGGTTGTTCCAATGGAAGATATCAACCTTCACTTTACAGGGGATTTTAATGCCGTAGAAAAAGCAAATAATTTACTTTCGGCATTGATAGATAACAACTTACAGAGTAGGGTGGGTAATCTTAATCTTGATCCTAGAACGATTTCATGGAAACGAGTAATTGACATGAATGACCGGGCATTACGAAATATAACCATTGGTTTAGGAGGTACCGCCAATGGGATCCCTAGAGAAGATGGGTTTAATATTACGCCCGCTTCAGAAGTAATGGCCATTTTGTGTATGGCGAAAGATAGAGATGATTTAAAACAGCGATTAGGAGATATTTTTATTGGATTTACCTTTGATAAAAAACCAATTTTTGCGAGGGATTTAAAGGCTGAAAACGCCATGACCATTCTGTTAAAAGATGCTATAAAACCTAATCTCGTTCAAACGTTGGAGAAAAATCCAGCCATTATTCATGGGGGCCCTTTTGCTAATATTGCACAAGGTACCAATACCTTAATTGCAACCAAAATGGGCTTATCGCTTTCTGAGTATGTAGTTACAGAGGCTGGGTTTGGTGCAGATTTGGGAGCTGAAAAATTTCTTAATATTAAATCAGCGTATGCTGGTTTAAACCCAGAAGCTGTTGTGTTAGTTGCTACAATTCGGGCGTTGCGTCACCACGGTGGAGCTAAGCAAGAGGAGTATAACACACCCAATGTAACCCGTGTTGAAGCAGGGTTTGCAAACCTTGAACGTCATATAGAAAATATACGAAAATTTAATATTGAACCGGTAGTCGCTATTAATGCCTTTAGCACGGATAGTGAAGAAGAGGTGAATTTAGTGATTAAAAAATGTGCTGCCCTAGGGGTACAGGCAGTACTGTCTAAAGGATGGGCAGAAGGAGGTGAAGGAACGCAAGATTTAGCTAGAGCGGTTGTGGATGTGGTTACCCATAAGGCGACCATGTTTAAACCACTATATGATTGGAAATCACCCGTAGTTGAAAAAATTGAAACCATTGCGAAGGAAATATATCGTGCGGATGGTGTAGAATTTGATAATTTAGCAAAATTGCGATTGAAGCGAATAGAACGATTAGGCTTTAACGATTTTGCCATTTGTATGGCGAAGACGCAAAAGTCCTTTTCTGATAATGCAAGTCTAATAGGAAGTCCAAATGGTTTTACCATTACCGTTCGTGAAATTGAAATTGCGGCTGGAGCAAAGTTTTTAATTCCTATCCTCGGAAAAATGATGCGGATGCCTGGATTACCTAGTGTTCCTGCGTCAAGTCATATGGAAATTAACAATGATGGAGTTATTGACGGCCTGTCTTAAGGAGGGTTGATTAACAAAATTATAAAACCATAAAAATGAAAAAAGTACTAATAATAATTGGTGTAGGGATGTTGATGGCTCGTTGTGGGGGTACTAAATCAACCGCGATTGACCTAGCAACCGCAAATCCAATTCACGTTGAAATGAACCTATTGCAAGTTACAAACGACCAGGTTCCTGTACAGGTTAATCCAGGTAGATTTACCGTTGATACGGTGGTATATCGGATGCCTAAAGTGGTTCAAGGTACCTATGCTGTGAGTGATTTTGGGAGATTTATTGATGATTTTAAAGCCTTAGATTACGAAGGAAATGAGTTGACTTTTATAAAAAGTGATGTAAATTCATGGAAAATATATCCAGCCACACAGCTTGATAAAATTCAATACCGTGTAAACGATACCTATGACATTGAAAATGAGGGTGGGCAGGCCATGCCATTTTCTCCTTCTGGAACGAATATCGAACCGGCTAATTATGTATTAAATTTACACGGATTTATTGGTTATTTTGATCGCTTAAAAGGGGGTCAATACGTCTTAGATGTGACTTCGCCTACCGGATTTAAACGCACCTCAGCGTTGCAAAAAACAACGGAGAAAACCAGCGATGATGGACAAGCAACTACAATACGTTATTTTGCTCCGAGATATTTTGATATTACCGATAATCCAATGATGTACGGAGCACTTGACGTGGAAGAATTTCAAGTAGGTGATATTAAGATTGTATTGAGTGTATATTCGCCCAATAAAGTGCATACGGCCAAAGTGCTAAGGACTACCATGGAGAAAATGATGAAGGCCCAAAAGGCCTATTTAGGGGATATAAACAGTACAAGCAGATATGATATTTATTTGTATTTAGCAGAAGATTCACCCACAGCTCCTAAGGGATTTGGTGCACTAGAACATCACACGTCTACCGTAGTGGTTTTGCCAGAAAGCATGCCGTTGGAGGCTTTAAATGAAAGTATGATAGATGTGGTCTCCCATGAGTTTTTTCATATTGTTACGCCCTTGAGTGTGCATTCTGAGGATGTGCATTATTTTGATTATAATCAGCCTACATTTTCTAAGCATTTATGGATGTATGAAGGGGTGACTGAGTATTTCGCCACCTTATTTCAAGTGGATCAAGGATTGGTAACAGCGGATGAATTTTATGCCAAACTTTTAGAAAAAATTAATACAGCCAAAGATTTAGATGATACGATGAGTTTTACTAAAATGAGTGAAAACATTTTAGATAAACCGTATGCAGATAATTATTATAATGTGTACCAAAAAGGGGCGCTCATAGGCATGTGTATAGATATTTTATTGCGTGAAGAGAGCAATGGACAACGTGGTATCTTATCCGTGATGAAGGAGTTGTCTTTAAAGTATGGGAAAAATAAACCCTTTGAAGATGATAAACTTATGGATATCATGGTAGAAATGACCTATCCAAGCCTGCGAACGTTTTTTGACACCCATGTCATTGGAACAACACCAATTGATTACACCTACTATTTTAACAAGGTTGGTTTAACAAAAGGCCAGGCTAAAATTAAAACAAACTTTATTCAAAATGCGGGAGCCTTAATCTTTAGCGGTAGTCTTGAGAAGGGAATATTTTTTACCAATTTGGTTGCCGAAAACAGCTTTTGGAAGGAGGCGGGGGTACAGCCTAATGATGTGCTAAAAAGCGTAAATGGTCAAGAGGTGAACTTGCAAAATGCGAATCAACTAATTGGCGGAATGGCCAATTGGGTTCCGGGTACAGAAATAGAGGTACTACTTTTGCGTGACGGTAAGGAGATTAAAATCAAAAAAGTGTTAACCCAGAGTTATACGATGGGAGAAAAACTGATGGTGAGTCCCCAAGCAACTGCAAAACAAAATGCATTACGTGAAGCGTGGTTACGTGGCTAATTCGGCTATACTGTGAAATAAAAAAAGTCCTTCTAAACTAAGTTAGAAGGACTTTTTTTTTGTGTTATAATGAGGTTACATTTTAGAATATCCTTCTGGGATGCTCATGTCAAATTCACTATCAGCTACTTTTTCTGCTTTAATCTCTGATACTTCCATTTTCATTAGCATGTCCATTCCTCCTTGATTCATAGACATTTCAATAAACATTGGAAATCCTTTGAGTTTATTCCCAAAAGAAGCAGCGTATTGTGTAGGAGCTTTGATTTGTTCTGTAACATATAATACCATTTTAGTAGTTGTCCCTTCAATATTAGCTTCGGCATCATACCCTTTACAGGTATATCCTAGAACCGTTTTAGTTTTGCCATTTGGCGTAAACTTTACGTCTTTAAGTTGTTCTTCAGAAAGGTCAATATTATCTTCACGATATTTTTTACCCATCATTGGATTATCCATCATGATAACCATTTTCTTGCTTTCTAGATCAACAATTGTTTTTGTATCACCCGACATAGGGTTGCTCATTGATGTGCTAGAAAGTTGATTTTTGAAAAAAGTTTTAGAGGTTAAATCCCCCATCACCGATTGAATTTGTGCGTCCATCGCAGCATCACCCGTAGATAATTCCATTTTTTGCACAACGTATCCTTCTTTAATTTCTTTTTGCGCAAAACCTTGTATGCTAAAAAGTGCCATAACGATAATGGCAAGGGTTGTGATTGTTGATTTTTTGGTAGTGTTTTTCATTTTTACAGTTTTTAAAAGATGTTCAATATACTATTTTTATACTAATTAATGGTCTAATACTTGTTTAGCCATAACATGCTATTCAAGAATCAGACCATTTTTTTAAAGTGCTAATAAACTATTCGTTTTTTGAACACCTTTTGCACTTTCAGCTAAATGTGCTTTTTCAGCATCAGACAAATTGATTTCAACAATTTTTTCGATCCCGTTTTTTCCAAGGAGTACAGGAACTCCAATACACAAGTCGTTTAAACCGTATTCACCTTCTAATAAGGTAGAGCACGGAAACATTTTATGTTGGTCACATGCAATGGCTTGAACTAAACCAGATACGGCTGCACCAGGAGCATACCATGCGGAAGTACCGAGAAGTTTGGTTAAGGTTGCCCCACCGACTTTGGTATCTTCTTTAACTTGTTCTAAGCGTTCAGCACTTAAAAATTCAGAAACTTTTACGCTATTTCTTGTGGCGTGGTTTGTTAATGGAACCATTCCTTTATCAGAGTGACCACCAATAACCATACCGTCAACATCAGAAATAGGAGCTGCTAAAGCTTCGGCTAATCTGTATTTGAATCGGGCTGAATCTAAAGCTCCACCCATTCCAATAATTCTATTTTTAGGAAGGTTGGTTGTTTTATGTACCAAATACGTCATGGTGTCCATAGGATTAGATACCACAATGATAATGGTGTTTGGAGAATGCTCAATTAAGCTGGCGGAAACAGACTTTACAATACCGGCATTTATACCAATAAGTTCTTCTCTTGTCATGCCTGGTTTTCTTGGAATTCCAGAAGTGATTACACAAATATCGCTATTTGCGGTTTTCTCATAGTCGCCAGTTGTTCCAACGATTTTGGTGTCAAATGCATTTAAAGAAGCCGTTTGCATTAAATCCATAGCTTTCCCTTCGGCAAAGCCCTCTTTAATGTCTAAAATGACTACTTCAGATGCAAAATTTTTAATGGCAATGTACTCGGCACAACTTGCACCAACGGCACCTGCTCCTACAACAGTTACTTTCATTTTTATATTCGGTTTTTAGATATCAATTTTTGCGTAAATCGCATTTTTTTCAATAAATTCTCTACGTGGTGGAACTTCGTCTCCCATAAGCATAGAGAAAACTCTATCAGCTTCTGTTCCATTATCAATGGTAACTCGGCGCATGGTTCTGAAATCAGGATTCATCGTCGTATCCCACAGTTGGATAGCGTTCATTTCTCCCAGACCTTTATAGCGTTGAATGGTTCCTCCACCAAATTCTTCCACAAGTGCATCACGTTCTTTATCATTCCAAGCATAGGCTTTTTTTGCGCCTTTTTTCACCAAGTATAGTGGTGGGGCAGCAATAAAGACATATCCTTCTTCAATTAATTCACGCATATACCTAAAGAAAAAGGTTAAAATTAACGTGGCAATGTGGCTACCGTCAACATCGGCATCACACATAATTACAATTTTATGGTAACGTAATTTGTCTAAATTTAAGGCCTTACTATCATCTTCTGTACCAATGGTAACTCCCAATGCCGTAAACATATTTCGTATTTCTTCGTTTTCAAAAACCTTGTGCTGCATGGCTTTTTCAACATTTAATATTTTTCCTCGTAACGGTAGAATAGCTTGAAAATTACGATCTCGTCCTAATTTTGCTGTTCCCCCTGCAGAATCTCCCTCGACTAAAAATATTTCACATTTTTCAGGATCTGTCCAAGCACAATCAGATAGTTTTCCGGGTAATCCTCCTCCAGACATTACCGTCTTACGCTGTACCATTTCACGGGCTTTTTTAGCCGCGTGACGGGCTTGAGCAGCTAAAATTACTTTTTGTACAATGATTTTTGCGTCGTTTGGATTTTCTTCCAGATAATCAGTTAACATTTCTGATACAGCTTGGCTCACTGCCGCTGTAACCTCTCTGTTTCCTAATTTAGTTTTGGTTTGCCCTTCAAATTGAGGCTCTTGTACTTTAACAGAGATAATGGCTGTGAGGCCTTCTCTAAAGTCATCCCCAGCAATGTCAAACTTTAGTTTGTCTAACATTCCTGATTGTTCGGCATACTTTTTTAATGTACCTGTTAATCCACGTCTAAAGCCAGATAAGTGTGTTCCTCCTTCGTGGGTGTTGATATTGTTTACATACGAGTGTAAATTTTCGTTATACGAGGTGTTATAAACCATGGCAACCTCAACTGGCACACCATTTTTTTCACCTTCCATAGCAATTACATCCGAGGTTAATTGCTCACGGTTTCCGTCTAGATAACGGACAAATTCTGGGAGTCCTATTTCACTGTAAAAATGATCCTCAACGAATGCACCTTTTTCATCTTTATTTCGCTTGTCAATAAGACCAATTTTAATCCCTTTATTTAAGAAGGAAAGCTCTCTAAGTCGTGTTGAAAGTGTTTCGTAACTAAAGTCGATATCGGCTTGAAAGATAGTGTCATCAGCCATAAACGTCACCATGGTACCGCGCTGTGCTGTTTCGCCAATTGACTTTACAGGATAAAGTGCTTTTCCGCGTTCGTATTCTTGTTCATAAATTTTCCCATCGCGATATACGGTAGCTTTAAGGCTTGACGATAATGCATTTACTACAGACACCCCAACACCGTGAAGTCCACCAGAAACCTTATACGAGTCTTTATCAAATTTACCCCCGGCACCAATCTTAGTCATAACTACCTCCAGGGCTGACACGCCTTCTTTCTTATGAAGATCAACAGGAATTCCTCGCCCATTATCTTTTACAGACACGGAATTATTCTCATTAATTATTACCTCAATCGTGTCACAATGGCCGGCCATTGCCTCATCAATAGAGTTATCCACTACTTCATATACCAAGTGATGCAATCCTCTTATTCCAACATCTCCAATATACATTGAAGGACGTTTTCTAACGTGTTCCATCCCTTCAAGGGCCTGAATACTATCAGCAGAATATTGCTGTTTTTTTGCGTCTTCGCTCATATTTTTATCTCTCTTTTTAGGGTAATTTCAAAAACATACAAATATAAGAAAACACGCTTCTTCAAGCGTGTTTTCTATGCTGTTTAATAACGGAAGTTATTAACAAATTCTCTTTAAAAGAGAGGTATTTAAATTTAGAGTGTTTTTCTTTATTTCAATGTGTTTGATTTTAGAAAAAGAAACAGCTTAATTTTGTAGAAAAGTATTAAGCTGTTTCAATTAAAGCAATCAACCCAATTTGCTCTGTTTTGTAATTTTATAACTGCTAAACGTATCGTAATACGCTAGTTTGATGGTTCAAATGTATGAATAGAATCTAAAGAAATTCTGAAGTTCTAAGCAGAATTGATAAATGCTGAGAAAAAAAGTGAAAGAAACAGCTTAATCCAAGACAGATCAGCTGTTTCTAACAGCAATCAACCCAATTTTTATATTGTTTTTGTTGGCTTCTCTAATACATCTCCATCCGCATTAAAGAGAAATTCAACTTTAGCATTTTCGTTTGCTAAGGTGACGTAGAATATTTTATTTTCGTTTTCCATTTTTTTATTTTTTTATTTCCTCAAATGTACAAGTAGAATCTAAAGAAATTTGCAAGTATGGGCCTGTGTCAGGAAATTAACATTTAATTAATACTATCTAGATTTGATAAAATGGTATGCGGTATTCTACTGTGTAGGTATAGAATTAAAAACAGCCGATTGCAATGAATCGCATTCGGCTGTTTTAAAAAGGAATTTACGGGTTATTTTAGTGGAAACTTTTTAACTTTCAATATCTTCCTTTTCAATTAATTTCCCTTCTTCATTGTAATATGCACCAATTTTGGCGTCGTCTTTGCTCAGCACAATATAGTATGCTTTAGCCTCGTCTTTTGTAGTGGTATACGCTTTATGTGCGTTATAGCCTGCAAAATCTTTCGCGAGTGCTTTGGTAACTACTTCTGGCAAAGCGCTTAATTCAATTTCAACTTTGTCTTGTTGAATAGCTTCAACAACCTCAACAACTTCTTTTACCTCTTGGGCAAATCCGTTTGTACTAACCAAACTTAGTGCTGCAATAGCAAGGGCATAACTCAATTTTTTCATAATGTTTAAATTTAATATTAATATTTAGTTTTGTTTGTTGGGTCAAATGTATGACCCGATTCTAAAGAAATATTAAAGACAGCCAAGAATTGGGAAATTTAATGAGATGCCCACGACAGTGATTAAGAATTGGCTCTTTTATTGGCCTAGTTACGAGAGTGATGTTGGCCTTTTGCGTTGGCTAGAAAAGAATTGAAATTTTGTGAAGTTTATCTTTATATGTATAGTTAGGATGCCATTTGTTTACATCGCAAATTTGTTTTACAATAGCAAGTCCTAAGCCCAAAGACTCCTTTAAGGTGCTCGCCTTTTTAAACCGATTGAACAAATTGACAGGATCTTGTGTAAGGGCATTTCCAGTGTTTGAAAACTCTAAAAACTTGTCTGTTAAAGTTATGGTAATAGTTCCGTTTTGTACATTGTGTTTAATCGCATTGCTCAACAGATTTGATAAAAGCGTATCTGCTAAAATGGCGTTGGCTTGAATTTTTGTATCATCTAGCGCAGTATGCACGGTAATGTTCTTGTTTAAGATAAAATCCTCATAATTTTCTAAATGTTTTTGAATGAGCGCTTTCATATCTACTTGCTCTTTTATACTAAATTGTTGGTTTTCAACTTTAGCTAAAAGCAAGAGGGTCTTATTCAATTTCGACAAACGATTTCCAGCTTGATAGATCGATCTCAATTGCTGGGTTTGTTCTTGACTAATCATAGGAGACTGAAGAAGGAGTTCAATCTTTGATTGCATGATGGCCAAGGGCGTCTGCATTTCGTGCGAGGCATTTTCAGAAAATTCTTTTAAACTATTGTAATCTGATTGTAGCTTTTGAGTTAAGCTCAAAATAGATTCATTTAACTGAGAAAACTCTTCAATTGAAGATTCTTCTAGGTCGATGGGATTTTGATCTTGCACAGAAAAATTCTTTAACCGGTTTAAATTGGTATAAAAAGGCTTCCATAGTTTTTTTGCGATTCGAGTATTCAATATCCATAGGCTTGTAAGTAATAATAACAAGATGACCACGGTGGTCCAAGTTATCACCCAAATAAAGTCTTTGTTTCGAACTAATGAATTGCGCGTGACAATTCTCCAGCGTTGACCTTGAAGCGTTTCGTAGGCGGTCAGTTGCCTGTATTTTTCAAATTGATCAATATCTACACCCTCAATGGCATGCGAAATTAAGGTATCTTTAATAATGATCGTGTCTCGGGGGTATTTAATCCGCTCTTGCGGAGTCATTTTTTCGGCTTCGAGTGTGGTTAATGGATAGTCGTATTTGACAATTTTTTCAACAACTTCTTTGTTGTAATACAACTTTTCTTCCAATTGCCTATTCATGACTTCCGTCAATACAAAGAACAGCATAACCCCAGCAGTGATAAAAATGATCACTGACATAATTAAATAGGTTCTAGCTGTTTTGTATATCAGCTTCATTACTTGTCTGTAAATTTGTATCCTAAACCATACATGGTGCGCAAGTAATTAGGAGCTCCAAGTTTTTTGATTTTTTTTCTCAAATTACCCATGTGGGTATAGATAAAGTCAAAACTATCGGCCATTTCTATATCATCACCCCATAAGTGTTCAGCAATAGACTCTTTGGTCAATACCTTATCCTTATTTGTGATAAAATACAAGAGTAGATTGTACTCTTTTTTGGTCAATTCAACCGGCTGCTCATTCACCGTTACCGTCTTAGAATTTGGGTTGACGTGAATCTCATTAAACTTGATGACTTCATCGCCTTTAAATTGACGTCTTCTGATTAAGGAATTTACACGTGAGTTTAATTCTGCTAAATGAAAGGGTTTGGTGATGTAATCATCAGCGCCTAAATCTAATCCCGCCAATTTATCATCAAGTGAATTTTTAGCAGAGACAATGAGCACTCCGGTGAGTGCAGATTGTTTCTTTATTACAGTTAACAAGTCTAAGCCACTTCCGTCAGGTAAGCCAATATCTAAAATAATAATATCGTAATTAAAGCTGACAATTTTATCTTCGGCCTCGAAGTAGGAGGTCGCTTTTTCACAAATAAAATCTTCACTTTTTAAATAACTCGCAATAGAATTTAGCAATTCTTCTTCATCCTCTACAATTAAAATTTTCATTTTTTCATTTTTTATTGTTTAATACTGTATCCAAATCAATTTCTTGATGGATTTTTTGACAGATTTCTTGCTTCTGAAAAAGTACTACTATGGCATAATCATTTGATTAGCGTTTCCTCAGTACTGCTTTATCGGCAAAATGTTCTATCGTAATTGCAGGGTTGTTGTAAATATATACTTCAGCGGTGTTAATAGCTGAAATCACTAAACTTTCAAGGGCGTTTATATGAATATCCGCCGCATCGGAACCATACACCTTGATGGTGCCAATTTCAAAGTGTTCTCCTTTAAAATTGCTTTTATTTTCCGCGTTTAATTGCATTTCTGCCGCAGTTCCAGAAATCTCCGTTGTTGAGCTTCCTTGGGTTAATACTTCGGCTGTATTGGTGGTTAAATTAATCTTAGATTTTCCCGTGTTATTGGCGTTTATGTAGGCCGTCTCCGTCTGTACAGTGAGGTTTACATTTGCGCTGGCATTGTTGTTTAAGAAAAATTCTGAACAGTCTTTTAAATCTAACGTAACTTTAGAGTCTCCTTCGGCATTAATAGTTATGTTAGCCAGCGCTAAGGCGCCAAAGCTACTTACATAGGCACGCTCATTTGTCGTAATTTCATCGAGGGCATGGTCAATCGTGATGTGTACTTTTAAAACTTTTTTACGCAGTATTTTCTTCGTTACACTCACGGTTAGGACGCCATTTCTAACCTCGGTTAGAACAGCCATTAATAAGTTTTCGTCACCTTCAACGGTTACTGTTTGTTCCGTGCCTTGGGTGATTACAACATCTATTTTATTATTGACATCTATTTTAGTAAACGCATCAACGACCCGGTCTTCACTTACCACTATTTTATTTCCTTTTAATTTTTCTTGTGCCGTAATTGCCATAGGAATTAGTGCGAATAAAAGGAATACAAGCTTTGTTGTGTAAATTTTCATGGATGTTTATTCAATTATCAAATATATTACAAAATTATTTATATCAGTCAAAAAGGATGCCAGATAACCGGAACCCATGCTAAATACCCCTCTGGGTGAGTAAAATCACCTAACTATCCTATCCTTTAAGGCGTAATAACCTCCAAATTGTACGTGGGATTGAGGTAGTATTGCGTAGGCAGAATTAAAAAACGCCCAAGATCAGTGTGTTGACCTTGGGCGTTGCATCAAATAGGGGTGCTTAGTAAGCATCGTCGTGCACGTTGGCCACTGCGCGTCCAGATGGATCATTCATGTTCTTAAACCCTTCATCCCAGTCCAAGGCAATTTGTGTACTACAGGCAACAGATGCTTCTTGAGGAACTGAATGTGCTGCGGTATCACTTGGAAAATGTTGATTAAAGATGCTTCTATAATAATACTCTTCTTTTGAGGTTGGGGTTTGAATGGGGAATTTGAACTTGGCTTGCTTTAATTGTTCATCACTTACTTCAAGGTTTACCATTTCTTTTAGCGAATCTATCCAGCTATAGCCAACTCCATCAGAAAACTGTTCTTTTTGTCGCCAAGCAACTTCTGCAGGAATAACATCTTCAAAGGCTTTTCTCAAGACCCATTTCTCCATTCTCTCCTTATCAATCATTTTATCTTGAGGGTTGAGTCGCATGGCTACATCTATAAACGTTTTATCTAAAAATGGAACGCGTCCTTCGATGCCCCAAGCCGCTAAACTTTTATTGGCTCTTAGGCAATCATACATATGAAGTTTACTGAGCTTTCTAACCGTTTCCTCGTGGAATTCTTTCGCGTTTGGTGCTTTGTGAAAGTATAAATATCCACCAAATAATTCATCGGCTCCTTCCCCAGAGAGCACCATTTTAATTCCCATAGATTTGATAACTCGCGCCATAAGATACATTGGAGTAGATGCTCTTATGGTAGTTACGTCATAGGTTTCTAAATGATAAATAACATCTTTTAAAGCGTCTAGCCCTTCTTGTATAGTAAATTCAATTTCATGATGAATGGTGCCAATATGATCAGCCACTTTACGTGCAGCAGCTAAATCAGGAGAGCCTTTAAGGCCAACAGAAAATGAATGCAATTGTGGCCACCAAGCCTCTTTTGTGTCATTAGATTCTATGCGCTTTTGAGCGTATTTTTTGGCTATGGCTGAAGTGATGGACGAATCTAATCCACCTGAGAGTAGCACACCATAGGGCACATCGCTCATTAATTGACGGTGCACGGCAGCCTCAAGTGCTTCTTTTAGGTCAGCAATGCTTGTGAGATTGTCTTTCACAGCCTCATATGTTGTCCAATCGCGTTGATACCAACGTGTAAATTCTTTGGTGTCACTCGTATAATAATGGCCGGGAGGAAACAATTCAATTTTGGTGCAATGTTCTTCAAGTGCTTTGAGTTCTGAAGCGACATAAAAAGTACCGTATTCATCCCATCCAATATACAAGGGGATAATTCCCATATGATCTCGTGCAATGACATACCGATCTTTGGCTACATCATATAAAGTAAATCCGAAAATTCCGTTTAAATCCTCTAGAAAGTCAAGCCCTTTTTCTTCATATAAAGCTAAAATTACTTCACAGTCTGATTGCGTTTGAAATGGGTAGGCATTGCTTAAATTTTCGCGTAAAGTAGTGTGATTGTAAATTTCGCCATTGGCTGCCAAAATCAAGGTTTTATCGGTATTAAATAAGGGTTGTTTCCCAGAGGCTGGGTCAACAATGGCTAGGCGTTCATGCGCCATTATAGCCTTATCATTACTAAATATTCCACTCCAATCTGGTCCGCGATGTCTTATTTTTTGAGCCATGGCCAAAAGTTGAGGGCGTAACTCTTCGGTTGGTTGCTTTAAATCAAAAGCACATACTATTCCACACATAAAATTATTTTTAGACTGCAAATATCGATATTTTGTTTATGGAATATAATAAAAATAGGAATGTGATTAATATTTTAAAGTAAATCATCAATATTTGTATGAAAATGAAAGTTTATAATCTATAATGTTTATACCTAATTTGAGATTTTAACATATTTAAAATAATAAAAGATGAAAAACGCACGTTCTATAGCCTGATAATTAAAATAAATTTATGAATAGACGTTACTTTTCAACTGTATTCTCCCCCATTTTATTTTTGTTCATCGCAACTTCTAGTTTCGCTCAGGGATATGTAGAGCTAGATGAAGCTCCTCATGACATTGCTTATTATAGAGAAAGTAAAATTTCTCCACCTATTATTAAGGTATTATATGGTAGGCCTAAAAAGCAAGATGAGGTTGTATTTGGTAAGGAAATTCCTTATGATAAAATTTGGAGAACCGGGGCTAATGAAGCTACTGAAGTAAAGTTCTATAAGGATGTCCAATTTGGTGAAATGAAAGTTCCTGCAGGAACGTATGTATTACTAACCATTCCACATAAAGATGAATGGGAGATTATTCTTAATTCGCAATTGGATGTTTGGGGTGCATTTCAGTACAATCCAAGCTATGATGTTGCAAAAATGACCGTTCCCGTTAGTAAAGGAGAGCCTCTAGAAACGTTCTCTATTGATTTTAATGAGAAACAAGATAATGTACAAATGGTACTAGGCTGGGATCAAACCCGCGTTAAGGTGCCGTTGCAATTTGAAAAACAAGGAACAATCGTGTCAAATCACTAATTCACTTGTTCACCATTCACAAAGGTGGCTAACACCTTTGTAGCTGGAATGTTCTCTAAAGGAACTTCCATAATATTTTGATCGAGAATGATGAAATCGGCGTATTTTCCCTTTTTAATACTGCCTTTTTCATCTTCTTCAAAATTAGCATAAGCTGCCCATAAGGTCATTCCTTTTAACGCCTCCTCCCGACTTAATCCATTTTCAATTTGAAACCCACCTTCGGGGTAATTATTAGTGTCTTTACGTGCAACTGCCGCGTAAAAGGTGAGCATTGGACTTACTTGTTCTACAGGAAAATCTGTACCTAAGGCTACTTTCCCATATTGTTCTAATAAGGCTTTATAGGCATATGCTCCTTTTATTCTTTCAGCTCCAATACGGTCTTCTGCCCAATACATATCTGAGGTGGCATGGGTGGGTTGAATAGAAGGGATAATTTCATCAAAATAATCAAAGTCTTCTGGTGAAATAATTTGAGCATGCTCAATTCTCCATCTACGGTTTGGCTTATTTTTTAACGCCTGTTTGTATGTTTGAAGAATGAAATGGTTTGCAGAATCGCCTATTGCATGCGTATTCATTTGAAATTCAGACGTGGCAATTTTTTTGGCGGCTAACTTTAATTCAGCTAAAGATGTAACCATGGCTCCAACGTGATTTGGTTGATCGCTATATGACGTACGCAAAGCAGCTCCTCGAGAGCCTAAAGCACCGTCGCCGTAATATTTAAATGACCTTACGTTAAGCCGGTCTGTTTTTACAATGCCCTTTTTTAAATAATAGTTTAAATTTGATTTTGAACCAGACACCATGGCATAAACCTTCATTTTTAAATCACCTGTTTGCTGTAAACTGTCTATCAATTCAATAGTTTTTACACTTAGGCCAGCATCATCTACCGTGGTTAACCCTAAATCAAAACAGACTTCTTGTGCTACCTTTAAGGCCTCAATTGATTCCGCTCTACTTGGTGCTGGAGGTTGAATGTAACCCATGGGAGCATCGATAAAAATGCCTGTAAGTTTTCCATTTTTCTGTAAGATTTCACCTCCGCTAACCGGTGTTTTTACCGTTACCTTCGCAAGGTCAATTGCCGCTTGATTTGCCAACAAGGCATGACCATCAATTCGTCGAATGGCAACTGGAGTAGTTGGAAATATGGAATCTAACTTGTCTTTGGTAGGAAATTCTTTAATTTCCCAATCGTTTTGATCCCAACCCCTTCCGGTGATATACGAAAGGTTGTGTTTTTGTTGAAAACTCACTAGGCGATCAACAACCTCATCAAAACTTTTGGTTCCTACTAAGTCCACCCGTTGCATAGCTAAACCTAAATTGTAAAAATGACAATGCGCATCAATAAAGCCGGGGTAAATAAATTTGCCTGTTGCATCAATTACGGTCGTTGCATCAAATTGCGCGCGTAAGGCTTCGCTTTGCCCTATGTCAACTATTTTACCATCTTTAATTGCCATAGCTTCCACTTTTTCTTCGCCATCCTCAACGGTATATATGGTTGCATTTAAGACCAATAAATCAACTTGAATTTTGGTTTGACAAGATGAAAAGATGCATAAAAAAATAAAGAGCGGGATAATTTTTTTCATTGATTTGTTCTATTAGAAAGAAGGTAAAAGTACTATTTAATTTATTCATCTACAACATTCTACTACTCGGTTGAGGTGCGAATTTGTATTTTTTATAGGTACAATCGTAACTTTTATAGTATTTTTACGACGAAATAGTCTAAATCTTAAAATTATAATTCAATGAAAATCAACAATTATCTCAGGGTGTTAGTTATGGCAGTGGCTATAGCTTTTAGCACAACAGGTCAAGCTCAAAAATTTAGTGACTTAGATAAAAGTCCGATGGATGCTTCTTCTTTTCCATCCTCGTATAAAATTTCTGATAAAATAGTCAAAGTAGTTTATGGACGTCCTCAACTAAATAATCGAAATCTAGCAACGCTTGCCCCGATGGGTAAAGTGTATAGAACTGGTGCCAACGAAGCTTCTGAAATTACGTTTTACAAGGAGGTAACTTTTGGTGGAAAAAAAGTTGCTGCAGGAACCTATTCACTTTTTACCATTCCGGGCGAAAAAGAATGGACCGTGATTTTGAACAAAGCGCATAATGTTTGGGGTGCATACACGTACAACGAAAGTGATGATGTACTTCGCGTTAAAGGAGCCGTTTCTAAAAGTGATAAAACCATTGAAGCTTTTTCTATCGTTTTTGAAGGTGAAGGAACGGAGTTCAATATGTATTTAGGATGGGGTAACACGGTAGTAACCGTGCCAATTAAAGCTTAATTTACCGAATTTAATGTTTAAAAAGCGAAGTCAATCTTCGCTTTTTTTTATGAAGGTATCCAAGTGTACTTTTATCCCTAACTTTGCGCATCGAAAAAAGAATGACCAAAATGAATTACCATTTTAATGAGATTGAAGCCAAATGGCAAGCATACTGGACCAAGAACCAAACTTTTGCGGCTGGCCAATTCGACAAAAAACCAAAATTTTATGTCCTCGATATGTTTCCCTACCCAAGTGGAGCAGGATTGCATGTGGGACACCCACTAGGGTATATTGCAAGTGATATTTATGCGCGGTACAAACGTCATAAAGGATTTAATGTACTGCATCCTCAAGGATATGATTCTTTTGGCTTACCTGCAGAACAATACGCCATTCAAACCGGACAGCATCCAGCATTAACTACCGCCGAAAATATTAAAACCTACCGAAGACAACTTGATCAATTGGGGTTTTCGTTTGATTGGAGTCGCGAAGTGCGGACCTCCGATCCGTCGTATTACCGATGGACTCAGTGGATTTTCATTCAATTATTTAATTCTTGGTATAATTTCGCGGCAAATAAGGCAGAGGATATACAAACCCTAATTTCTATTTTTGAAGTAGAAGGTAACACCACAGTTCACGCTGCTTGTGACGATGATATTGCCCGCTTTACGGCTGCACAATGGAATCAATATACCTCAAAACAACAGCAGGAAGTATTATTGAAATATCGCCTTACCTTTTTATCCGAAACGGAGGTAAATTGGTGTCCTGAACTAGGCACTGTTTTGGCAAATGACGAAATTATTAATGGGGTTTCAGAACGAGGAGGCTATCCGGTTATCCGTAAGAAAATGAAACAGTGGAGTATGCGAATTTCAGCCTTTGCTGAACGCCTCCTTACGGGATTGGACGGATTAGACTGGCCGCAACCTCTTAAAGATTCACAAACCTATTGGATTGGTAAATCTGAAGGAGCAACCGTAACCTTTAACCTCGAAAATTCGAGCGAAAAAATTTCAGTTTTTACGACGCGCCCTGATACTATTTTTGGGGTGAGTTTTATGACCTTGGCTCCTGAAAATGCCTTGGTGCAAAAAATTACAACGCCTGAACAACAAGACCAGGTTGCTGCCTATATTGAGGCTACAGCTAAGCGGAGTGAACGTGAACGAATGGCTGATGTAAAAACCATTTCTGGGGCCTTCACTGGAGCCTATGCCATTCATCCTTTTAGCCAAAAACGTATTCCAATATGGATTGGAGATTATGTACTGGCCAGCTATGGAACGGGTGCTGTGATGGCGGTACCATGTGGAGATCAACGGGACTATGACTTTGCTAAACATTTTAATATTGCTATTCCAAATATTTTTGAAGGGGTAGATATTTCCAAAGAAGCCTTTGCAGACAAGGAGAAAACCATTATTGCTAATAGCGATTTCCTTGATGGACTTTCCTATAAAAAGGCAAGCAAAAGAGCCATTTTTGAACTCGAAAAATTAGGCCAAGGTCAGGGTAAGATTAATTATCGCTTACGCGACGCTGTTTTTAGTCGACAACGCTACTGGGGAGAACCTTTTCCGGTCTATTATGTCGATGGCTTACCGCAAAT
>Ga0209344_10001733_pt1 | contig 27134 bp, 24 predicted proteins | sample Cruoilmetagenom6_FD_187293 | JGI IMG/M metagenome (GOLD analysis project Ga0209344, IMG submission 187293) | Oil polluted marine microbial communities from Coal Oil Point, Santa Barbara, California, USA - Santa Barbara Oil Seep Sample 6 (SPAdes)... | ecosystem: Environmental > Aquatic > Marine... | reverse complement strand
GGCGAAATCTCTAGAGAAACTCAACCCTAGCCAGACAATTCCCCCTGTCGAGTTTTGTGCTGCGACTGAGGCTGAAGCTGTTCAACTTGCAAAAGATTTCTACGGTTCAGGCGCTGAGATTTACGTTCAGCCGGCCTTAAGTCCAACTGGCTTTCGCGAGCATGAGTACAGCACCTTTTCAGCCCAAACTGGTGGGGGGGCGGCCATGCTTTGGCGCGACCCCGACGTCCTCGACACTTGGTTCTCATCAGGCCTCTGGCCTTTCGGCACACTTGGTTGGCCTGAACAGACCGATGAACTCGAACGTTATTACACAAGCCCCAACGCCAACCGCGTGTTGATCACGGGCTTTGACATCATCTTCTTCTGGGTTGCACGGATGATGATGATGGGCATTGAGGTCATGGATAAAGTGCCGTTTGAAACGGTTTATGTCCACCCGCTGGTGCGCGACGAGAAGGGCAAGAAGATGTCCAAATCCACCGGCAATGTAATCGACCCGCTGGATTTGATGGATAAATACGGAACGGATGCGGTGCGCTTTACCCTAACCGCAATGGCCGCGATGGGGCGTGACTTGAAGCTTAGCGAAGATCGCATCGTAGGCTACCGCAATTTCGGCACCAAGCTGTGGAATGCGGCGCGCTTTGCCGAATTTAATGAAGCGTTTCCACAGACAGGTTTTGACCCCAAATCAGTCGATCAAACGCTGAATAAATGGATCATCGGTGAAACTGCGCTTGTGCGCGAAGCTGTGGACAGCGCCCTGATGCAATACCGTTTCAACGACGCCGCCAACGCACTTTATGCCTTTGTCTGGGGTAAGGTCTGCGACTGGTATGTGGAGCTGTCAAAACCCTTGTTCCAAGGTGATGATGCCGCCGTAAAGGCAGAAACACAGGCCACATTGGCGTGGGTTCTGGATCAATGTCTGGTGCTGTTACACCCGATTATGCCTTATATCACCGAACAGCTTTGGGGCGATATTGCTGATCGCCAAAAGATGCTGGTACACGCCGATTGGCCTGCATATACCGCCGCCGATCTTGTTGATGCGGATGCCGCACGTGAAATGAACTGGGTTGTGGGATTGATCGAACAAATCCGATCTGTGCGGGTTGAAATGCATGTGAATGCCGGCGCTAAAATCCCGATGATCCAGCTGGAACTGGACGCATTGGGCAAAGCCGCCCTTGCAGGCAATTTGACAATGGTCAAACGCTTGGCGCGGATTGAAGACCTGTCAGAAGCAAATGAGGCCCCGAAAGGGTCTGTCACTTTAGCAGTGGAAGGCGGCACGTTTTGCCTGCCTTTGGCGGATGTGATCGATGTTGAAGCGGAAAAAGCCCGCCTGACGAAAACCATCGAGAAGCTGGAAAAAGAGCTGAACGGCATCAAAGGCAAATTGGCCAACGAAAAATTCATCGCCAATGCACCCGAAGCCGTTGTTGCGGAAAATCGCGCGCGTGTGGACGTGGGCGGCGAAGAGTTGAAAACCATACAGGCCGCATATGACCGCGTGGCGGCTTTGGGTAATTAGCCTTCGGCGAAATTACTTCAACCATTTGAAAGACGCCTTGGTGTATTGCTTTACACCGGGGCGTTTTTTTGTGTTAATCGCATGACGTTGTATGTCAGGGAATGGAATTGAAATATGGATAGTCTGCCACCCAAAGGGCCGCGTTATACTGATCTGGTCGCAAGCCTGTCGGATAAGGCCCCCTTTGTTGACCCCGAAACCCAGGAACGCGAACGCGGTCGTTTGTTTGCAGCGCGTCTAGGGGCCAATGAGAATGTTTTCGGGCCATCTCCCAAAGCCGTTGCCGCGATGCAGGGGGCTGATGCAGGGGTCTGGAAATACGGCACCACCGATAGTCACGATCTGAAAAATGCACTGGCTGCGCATTACGGTGTCGGCTTTGACAATATCATTGTGGGTGAAGGTATCGATGGATTGCTGGGCTATCTGGTGCGGTTGCTGGTAGGGACGGGCGACAAGGTTGTGACCTCTGCGGGTGCCTACCCTACGTTTAATTACCATGTGGCGGGCTATGGCGGGGATGTGGTGACCGTTCCCTATAATGGCGATTATGAAGATCCCGTGGCCTTGGTGCAAAAAGCGGCAGAGGTCGGGGCAAAGCTGATATATCTGGCCAATCCCGACAATCCGATGGGTACGGTACATGATGCCGGCGTTATTCAAGCCGCGATCGAGGCGGTTCCAAATGGGTCTGTTTTGCTTTTGGATGAGGCGTATGTTGAATTTGCACCTGTTGGTTTGGCTTTGCCTTTTGACATAGATGATGCCCGTGTGATCCGAATGCGAACATTCTCCAAGGCTTACGGATTGGCAGGTGTTCGGATTGGCTATGCCATCGGGCATATGGGATTGATCAAAAGCTTTGATAAAATCCGCAATCACTTCGGCTTAAGCCGTTCGGGTCAAATCGGCGCCTTGGCCGCATTTCAAGATCAGGATTATCTAGCGGAAGCCGTGTCAAAAGTTGCCGCGGCACGTGACAGGATTTATGCGATTGCCACAGATAACGGATTGCAGCCCATAACTTCGGCGACAAATTTTGTGACGATTGATTGTGGACGTGATGCGGTATTTGCCAAAAATGTTGTGGATGATCTAGTTGATCGGGATATTTTTGTGCGCATGCCATTTGTTGCCCCGCAAACCCGGTGCATAAGGGTCTCGGCAGGGCGCCCGCAGGATCTGGATCTGTTTGAAGCGGCATTGCCGCTGGCCTTGCAAAGCGCGTCTTAAACTTCGGAAACAACCTGTGCGGCTGCTTCCAAAGCACCTGACCCATGTGGAATATCAAGTGCTTTCAGCGCACTATCGATTGATCCTAATGTTCCCATCACCATAGGGACATTCAAATGCCCCATATGTCCGATGCGAAATGAGTTATGCCACTCGTCTGATCCTTGTGTGTCTGCAACAAGACCGATACCAAGTGTCAGGCCCGCAATATCCTCGCACCACCTACGGATTTTAGTGCCGTTCCCATCGCTGGTCCGGATACAGGTCACAGCACGAGATCGCGCTATCGGATCGCTTATATTAAAGGTCAGATCACCACCATCTGCACCCCATGTTTCAACAGCCGCCCAGATCACTTTTGCAAAATGCTCTTGGCGTGCCCAGGCTTGTTCCACACCTTCTTCATGCACCAACATGTCCAATGCTTCGCGCAGGCCAAACAGATGATGCGTTGGCGCTGTGCCACCAAAGTATTGATAAAACCCGGCGGGATCCATACGCGGGATCCAATCCCAATAACTTGTCGCCAGATCAGCATTGGCGCGTACCGCAAGTGCACGTTCATTAGCGAAAACAAACGACATGCCCGGGGGAACCATCAAGCCTTTCTGGCAACCTGCCACCATTAAATCAACACCCCATTCATCCATCTCAAATCTCTCACACCCCAAACTGGCAATGCAATCGACCATAAAAAGTGCAGGATGGTTTGCAGCGTCGATGGCTTTGCGCAGGGCGGGGATATCGTTTGTCACGGATGAAGCCGTATCGGTTTGTGTGACGAATACGGCTTTCAGGCTATGATCTTTATCTTGGCGCAGAACCTCTTCCAGCTTATCCGGGCACGCCGGGCTGGATTTGCCAAAGTCCAGAACCAGCGGTTCTATTCCCGTTGTTCTGCCCCATTCGCCCCACCCAATGGCGAAGCGGCCTGTGCCAAGTACCAAAACCTTGTCGCCTTTGGAAAATGTGTTGGTAATTGCCGCTTCCCACGCGCCATGCCCGTTCGCAATATAAATAGCCAGTTTGCCCTTGGTGCGTGCGACGGTTTTCAAATCTGGAATTAGCGAGTCGGTCAGTTCAATCAAAGAACCTTCGTATATATTGGGTGAAGCGCGGTGCATCGCATTTAACACCCGATCAGGAATGACAGACGGTCCTGGAATAGACACAAGATGACGACCATAGTTAAGAGACATTTGAAATTCCTGTAGTTGTTTAGAAAGTGGTAGGCCAATCTTGAAAAACCGTCAATCAAACTGTGCGTTGGACACAGCTGTTTTAAATGATAGACAGGGAAACGGAGTGGATAAAGGTTCTGGACAGGGATGGCTGAAATACAAACAAAGCGGCTAACTGCGCGCGAGGCTTATGGTCGTTTGTGGCATGATTGGGTTAAAAAACACTGGCCATCCTTAATGGTTTCAGTCGTTTTAATGATAATTATTGCATTAACAACAGCTGGTTACGCTAAATTTATGGAATATGCCATTGGCGGGTTGGAAGCGCGAGATGTTAATATCGTGTTCTGGGCGCCGATCGGAATTATTTTACTGACTTTAACCCGCAGTATTTGTCACTATTCAAACGTAATTTTACAAAACCGCATTCTAAGCCGTGTGCAAGCTGACATGCAGCGTGAAATGTACGACACGTTAGTGGACATGGACTTGGGTCAGCTTTTGGCCGAGGCGCCTGCTGCTATTGCCGCACGTTTTTCGGCGGATATAGAGCTGATACGCATGGCTACTGTTGCCGTGTTCGGCTCGTTGCGTGATGTTTTAACATTGATCGCGACAATCGCTGTAATGCTGTCGATTGACTGGGCAATGACGCTGGCTTTGATATGTGTTTTCGGCCTTGTGTTCTTGCCTGTAGGTATTGCTGGATCGCATATCCGTAATACATCGAAAGAAATTCAACAGGAGATAGCGCAAATGACCAGTGCCGTTAACGAAGGCCTGTCGGGTATTCGTATGGTGCGCACATATCAATTGGAAGATACGCTGAAAGCAACCTCGAATAAAAGCTTTGAACGCTTGTATCATCTGCGAGTGGCGATTGTGAAATGGCAAGCGGCCCTTTCACCGATTGTGGAAGCGTTGGCAGGGGTGGCTGTTGGGGTCACTTTGTTTTTTGTTGCAATGCGCATTCAATCCGGGGCGATTGATATTGCAGGTATGATCGGATTGATAACCGCTCTGGGCGTGTTGACCAATCCCGGTCGCAAACTGACACAGGCTTTTGCGATAGGTGCACAGGGTATTTCCGCACTCGAACGTGTTTATGGTTTCTTTGACACAAAGAACACAGTCACCGACGGACCGGATACTGTGGAAGGTGGCCGTGTGAAAGGCCAGATTACTTTTGATGAAGTCGATTTTATTTATCCGGATGGGTTTCAGGCACTTAAGGATATAAATCTGACAATTGAAGCAGGTAAAACCTATGCATTCGTTGGTCGTTCCGGTGCAGGTAAGACGACTGTTTTCAATTTACTGCCACGTTTATTTGATCCGTCAAAGGGCCAAATATTCCTTGATGGGAAAGAGATAAAATCTTTGACGTTGAAATCTTTGCGCGATCAGATTTCGTTGGTAAGTCAGGACAGTATTTTATTGTCAGGGACAGTCACCGAAAATATCGGTTTTGGCCGTAAAGGGGCGGATGAACAAGCCTGTATTAAAGCGGCAAAAGCGGCGGCTGCACATGGGTTTATATCCAAGCTGACAAATGGTTATGACACGATTATCGAACCTTCCAAAGCTACTTTTTCAGGTGGCGAGCGACAACGCCTGTCTATTGCGCGCGCTATCGTGCGTGATGCTCCGGTTTTGCTGCTGGATGAACCTACATCGGCGCTGGACGCCGAGTCGGAAGCTTCTATCAAAGAGGCGCTGGACGCATTGTCAAAGGGTCGCACAACCTTGGTCATAGCGCACCGTTTATCGACTATTTTGGATGCCGATCAGATTGTGGTGATGGATGGGGGCCATATAATTGCACAGGGAACACATGATGAATTGTTAGAGGATGGCGGGCTATATGCCGATCTGTTCAATCTTCAGTTTGATATGAGTCCTGCAAAAAACGGGCACCCAAAGCGCCATCGTCATGTCAGTCGCAGGCCGGCGCAGGGCCCGGTGGAACGCATTATCCGTATGATGGGATTTTAACGATGATATCGTTTTGCCAGTTTTTCAGGTGTTGTTCCCAAGAAATACAAAACAAGCGTTCCCAGGTTTTTACGCGCCCGGGTAAACCAGCCTTCTTTAACATAGCGGTCTGATCGCGTTGTTGCGGTTACCGGCAATGATTTTAGTTGACCACGTAGTTTTCGGGCCAAGGCGACATCTTCCATCAAAGGGATGTCCGGATAGCCACCGGTTTGTTGATAAAGATCTTTTGATATCAACAAAGCCTGATCACCATAGGGTAAGCCAAATATGCGTGAGCGAAGATTGGCAAGAGCGGCTATCAGCTTTGGTGCAAAGCCGTCTTTATCAAAAGCCAGTTTGCAATACCCAGCCTTGCTTTGGTTGTTGATATGGGCCCTCATGACTGCGACCCAATTGGGTGAAAGCACGGTGTCGGCATGGATAAACAATAGCCATTGGCCTTTTGCGGATAGTGCTCCGGCCCGCATCTGGTTACCACGGCCTTTGGTGGTTTTGACTAACGTCGCACCCACGTCATTTGCTATCTGCTCAATTCCATCGACAGAACCACCGTCGGCGATGACAACTTCGCAAATCAGAGATGCTTCCATGCCTTCATAAAGGCACGCCAATGTGGGCCCGATGGTATCGGCAACATTCAGTGTGGGGATGATAACCGAGATGGGTGCGGGCATATGTGGCCTGAAGTGGATTGTCTTGTGCCAGTTTAAAGCATAAGCAAATAGAAAGCGACTAAGGAGTGCACCTATGGGTGATGAAGCCGTTGAACGGACAGTTCTGAAGATTTCGGGCACGGATGCGCATAAGTTTTTGCAAGATCTGGTGACAAATAATCTGGATAAAGAGGGATTGATCTATGCGGCTCTGTTAACGCCGCAGGGTAAATATCTGTTCGACTTTTTCTTGCTGGAGAATGACGGTTATTACTTGCTGGATGTAAAGTCTGATCGCGCCGCGGCCTTGGCCGGACGCCTGACTATGTACCGCTTACGGGCTGATGTTGCAATCGAAGACAGCGGGTTGCAGGTGCAGCGCGGCCTAGGTGCGACACCCGAAGGGGCCCATGCTGACCCAAGGCATAATGCACTGGGCTGGCGGCTTTATGGGGCGCATGCGCAAGAAAAGGCAGATATTAACTGGGATGCGATCCGAGTTGAGCACTGCATTCCTGAAACAGGTATCGAGCTGATACCGGATGAAACCTATATTCTGGAAGCGGGTTTTGAACGCTTGAACGGAGTGGATTTCAAAAAAGGCTGCTATGTCGGGCAAGAAATCTCTGCGCGGATGAAACACAAAACCGAGTTACGTAAAGGGCTCGCTTTGGTCGAGGTCAACGGGTTTGCACCTGTCGGTACACCGATTACATCGGATGGCAAACCTGCAGGTGTGCTTTATACACAAGCAGATGGGAAGGGCATTGCGTATCTGCGATTTGATCGTGCCAAAGGTGACTTGCGCGCCGGGGAAGTCATAGTGCACTTATCTGCTGCGTAAACTCTTGCGGGCCAATGGTGGTGAGGCCTTAGGTGTTGCGTACCACTTTTACGAAGTCGTTGAAAATCGGTTCATTTGACGCAATCACACTGCCGTCAGTCATGCTGTCGCCATCTTTATAAACTGAACAGGACAATCCGCCTGCTTCTTGGACAAGCAAAAGACCTGCAGCAATGTCCCAAGCATTCAAATTGCGTTCCCAATAACCATCATAACGGCCAGCGGCGACATAGGCCAGATCAAGGGCAGCTGCCCCCCAACGGCGCACACCTGCGCAAGCTGGCAAGATGCGTGCAAGGTCCTGCAATGTTTCGGGCAGATCAGCACGACCACCAAATGGCAGGCCTGTGGCAAAGATCATTTCGATCATACGAGAACGCCCAGATGCACGGATACGCTTGTCATTCAGCCATGCACCTCCGCCTTTTTCAGCGATGAACATTTCTTCGCCTGATGGATTGAACACCACTGCGGCAACGATCTGTCCCTTATGTTCCAGCGCAATGGAAATCGCCCAATGAGGCAGGCCGTGAAGGAAGTTTGTTGTGCCGTCAAGCGGGTCGACAATCCAGCGGCGTGTTGGATCAGCGCCCTTAATTTCAGAACTTTCCTCGCCGCAAAACCCATAATTGGGGCGTGCTTCCAGCAGCTCTTCTTTTAGAATTTCTTCTGCATTAAAATCAGCGCGGCTCACAAAATCACCCGGGCCTTTGGCGGACACTTGCAGGTTCTCAACTTCTTTGAAATCGCGCATCAAAGAGCGGCCAGCTTTGCGGGCAGCTTTGATCATCACATTGATATTGGCGGACCATTGCGACATGGATTTTTGTCCTTTTGTTCGGGTTGGCTCCCTTTGGCTGAGTTTTAAGGAAAGGTCAACAGAAGCCCTACCTGATCGCTTGTTGTTTGGTGTATTTCACAAAATCTTCAACATAACCAAGCGTGGTATCAGGGTTGCGTACCGCTGCATAAAGCCGCCGTGATGCACCGTCTTTGGTCAGTCGTTTACTGACAAAGTCATGGCCGTATTGTTCATTGGCTACCACCCAGTCTGGTAGAACCGAGACACCGCGATTGGAAGCCACCAATAGCATAATCACAGCCGTCAGTTCGACTTGGCGCAGGGCTTTGGGTTCGATTTTAGCTGGTGTCAGTAATTCAGTGTATACATCCAGACGATTTTTCTCTTCGGGATAGGTGATCAGGATTTGATCGCGCAGATCCTCAGCCACGATGTAATTCTTTTGTGCCAAGGGGTGATCTTTGGCGCAGATAAAGGTGGGTTCATAATCAAAAAGCGGGATGAAAGTGATACCGTCAATAGCCTCGGGGTCGTCCGATATAGCCACATCAACCTCTTCGCGTTGCAATGCCGGCAGAGCATCGAAAGCCAGGCTGGGTCGGATGTCCACATCCACGTGGCCCCAGGTTTTGCGAAATTCTTCAAGTACGGGGAACAGCCAGTCAAAACACGCATGACATTCTATGGCGATGTGCAAACGGCCCGCTTTACCAGAGATAGTTTCGGCAAAGTCTATTTCCGCGGCATGAACGCGTGGTAATATATCTTCGGCCAGTTTTAAAAGCTTATGACCGGCTTTCGAAAGTTTTAGGGGTTTTGAGCGGCGCAAAAACAACTCCATGCCGACCTGATCTTCCAGAGTTTTCACTTGATGCGACAGGGCTGATTGCGTGATGTTTAATGTGTCTGCAGCGCGCGCCAAGCCGCCTTGGTCGTGAATCGCTTTGATGGTGCGCAGGTGGCGAAATTCCAGATACATGGCGGCCTCTTTATGAATGTAGTTCATGTTTTATATTAGAAATATGAATTTGATTCAATAGATGGGTTGTGAAAAAACGTACACAACAAAAGAAAGCGACTCTATCCCATGTCTATTATCCGTGAAACCTTTGGTCTTTCATTCGAATTCTTTCCTCCTCAATCGCTGGAAGCCAGTTTTAAGCTATGGACGGCGGTAGATGCACTGGCAGGGTTTGCACCAGAGTTTGTCTCTGTGACTTATGGCGCCGGTGGTTCAACGCGCGAGTTGACAAAATCGGCTGTCGCGGTGATCCGCGAAAATTACGGACTGGAAGTTGCAGGGCATTTGACCTGTGTGAATGCATCCCGCGCGGAAGTATTGGAAGTTGCGGGTGGCTATGCAGCCAGTGGTGCAAAACAGATCGTTGCGCTACGCGGAGATGCACCCCACGGTGCGGACAGTTTTTCAGCGCATCCCGATGGCTTCGCCAGCAGTGTGGAACTGATCGCGGCTTTGGCCGATATGAACCAGTTTAAAATTCGTGTGGGGGCCTATCCGCATAAACATCCCGAAGCATCAGATGAACAAGCTGATATTGAGTATTTAAAGCGCAAGTTCGAAGCGGGTGCCGACAGTGCTATTACCCAGTTTTTCTTTGAAGCAGAAGACTTTCTGCGTTTCCGGGATCGTTGTGATAAGGCGGGCATTCGCAATAAAATCACGCCGGGTATCTTGCCGATTGAAAACTGGGAAAAGACAAAGAAATTCGCTGCGCGTTGTGGAACCGTGACGCCAGACTGGATGGATAAAGCATATAGAAACACCGAAACGCCTGATCAGGCGCGTTTATTATCAACGGCCATATGCACCGAGATCTGTGATGATCTGTTGTGCGAAGGCGTGGAGGATTTACATTTCTATACGTTGAATGACCCGACATTGACCCAAGATGTATGCCGCGCTTTGGGTCGCAAACTGATATCACCTGCGTTGCATAAAGTGGCATAAGGTTACTTGATGTCGGCACTTTAACTATACGCAAGCCAATTTACGTTAACTTTGATGTAGGACTGGTTGGATATGTGTTCCATTGGGTGTGTGTTTTGCACACACCTTTTGTTCAAAGCGTGGGATGTTGTGTGAAGAGCATGGATCCGTGCGGGGGTTTATGATTTTTGAAAACTACGATAGAAAATCCCCAAACTATTTCCTTTTCCAAATAGTATAAGTTCGTCACCATCAATTAATGTCTTACGAAAATCATGCGGGACACCGCATATTCTTCCCTCGTACTTCCTTTTAATATTTATAGCACGCCTGCAACTCTTATTGCTGATGAATTTTTCTGGATGGGCGACAGTTACGACCATTTGAGTTTCTCCACTTACGAACCAAGTGGATATCATTGGAATTGCCGTCGTAATATTAGTGTAATTGATCCACGCAAACATACCGGCGCCAAAAACACTAAAAAATAAATACCTAATTGGATATTCTTTACGTTTATAAATTTGATCTAAATAGGTTTTTTTAAGATTATCAGATATATTTGATGTTTCAATTTGAGTTGTATCAGGTCCTAAAATGCTAAACCAATAGAAACAAATTAATCCAACGAATATCGAGGAGATAAATGCTATATCATGTGTTTTCTCCAGCCATGAATTGTTTGATAGAAAATAAGGTCTAAAAAGTGGTATTAAAGTATACAATCCTGTGACCATGCTAAAGATAAGAAAGAAAGCAAAAACTTTTTTAATTTTTTTTTGGGCTGTAGTATTAGTACATATCATGAAGTTCCCTACTGATCCAAGAAACTCCGCAACTTCCTACTCCGACTAGGATGTTTCAACTTCCGAAGCGCCTTCGCCTCAATCTGCCGAATGCGCTCCCGGGTCACGCTGAACTGTTGTCCGACCTCTTCCAGTGTGTGATCTGTGTTCATGCCGATACCGAAACGCATCCGCAAAACCCGTTCTTCGCGCGGCGTCAATGATGCCAGCACACGCGTAGTGGTTTCTTTCAGATTGCCCTGAATGGCGCTGTCGAGCGGCAGAATGGCGTTTTTGTCTTCGATGAAATCGCCCAATTGGCTGTCTTCCTCGTCCCCGATCGGGGTTTCCAGCGAGATCGGCTCTTTGGCGATTTTCATCACCTTGCGAACTTTTTCCAGCGGCATTTGCAACTTTGCTGCCAACTCTTCAGGGGTTGGTTCGCGGCCGATTTCGTGCAGCATTTGGCGTCCGGTGCGCACTAGTTTGTTGATTGTCTCGATCATATGCACCGGAATACGGATAGTGCGGGCCTGATCGGCGATAGAACGTGTGATAGCTTGGCGGATCCACCATGTGGCATATGTGCTGAATTTATAGCCGCGGCGGTATTCGAACTTATCCACGGCCTTCATCAAGCCAATGTTACCTTCTTGAATAAGATCAAGGAATTGCAGGCCGCGGTTCGTGTATTTTTTGGCAATGGAAATCACCAAGCGCAGGTTGGCCTCGACCATTTCTTTCTTCGCTGCCCGGGCTTCTTTTTCGCCTTTTTGCACTTGGTTCACAACACGGCGGTATTCTGAAATATCAACGCCTACGTATTGACCCACCTGCGCCATTTCTTCGCGGATGCTGATAGCTTTATCACGGTACTTTTCGATAAAGGTTGTCCAGCCGCGGCCGGTACGTTCTGCAATATCATCCAGCCACATCGGATCCAGCTCGTGGCCACGGTAAGCTTCGATAAATTCACGGCGGTTGATGCGCGACTGATCGGCGAGTTTAACCATACCACTGTCCAGTGACATTATTTTACGGTTAATGCCGTAAAGCTGATCAATAAGCGCTTCAATACGGTTGTTGTGGAAGTGTAATGCGTTCACCTGCTCAACCAGCTTGTTGCGCAGCTTCTGATAGGCTTTTTCTTCGGTTCCTGAAAAAGAAGAGTCTTCATTCAGTGTCGCTGAAATGCGAAAGTCCTGCATTTCTGCAAGCTTGTTGTAGCTTTTTGCGATTTTTGCCAGCGTTTGCAAAACCTGCGGTTTTAATGCTTCTTCCATTGCCGCAAGTGACAGGTTTGCTGCTTCGTCATCGTCCTCATCATCTTCGTCCTCACGAATCGGATTGCCGTCTGCGTCTACCTCTGGTTCGGGCTCTTTTTTGACAGGGGCCACTTTCATGTTTGCAGGCGTTGACCCCAAGGTGCTGGCAACCGGAACAACGTCGCCGTCTTCCATGGTTTCACCAAATGTGGTTTCCAGATCGATCACATCGCGCAAAAGAATTTCTTCGTCTAACAGCTCATCACGCCAGATGGTAATCGCTTGAAAGGTCAGAGGGCTTTCGCAAAGCCCGGCGATCATTGTGTTGCGGCCAGCTTCGATGCGTTTCGCAATGGCAATCTCGCCTTCGCGTGACAATAGCTCGACAGATCCCATTTCGCGCAAGTACATACGCACGGGATCGTCAGTGCGATCCAGTTTAGCTTCACCGGTAACGGCGAGAGCCAGTTCTTTTTTATCGGTTTCAACAACAGTCAGATCACGTGGACCTTCTTCTTCGGCGTCATCATCTTCGATGATATTGATGCCCATTTCGGAAAGCATCGACATAACATCCTCGATCTGCTCGGAAGAAACCTGATCTGGCGGTAGGACCTCGTTCAGTTCATCATAGGTGATATACCCACGCGCCCTGGCAACAGAAATCATTTTCTTGATATTTGCCTGGCTGAAGTCTGAAATTGAGGACGCGTCTTCGTCTTGTTCGTTCTTGCCTTGCTTGGTTTCTTTAACTGCCATTTCTTACTCCCGATAAGGGTTAAAACGAATCATCCGAATTTCGGGTGAATCAACACTGCGAATCAATGATTCGCAATGACATTATGATTTTTTCTTTACCCAAATTTGTTCATCGAGCATTTTTTGCAGGCCCTGTGACAGATTTTCACTATCATCGCCGCTATTATCTTCATTTCCAAAGTCGGTTCTTGTCGCCTTGTTTCGGGCCTCGGTTGCCTGCTGAATGCGCCAAGTGGTTGATTCGTCGGCCATTCCGCTTAATTCTTCTTCTGCTTCCATCATTTCGCGCCGTGCGCCCAAAATAGCCGCGTGTTTGGTGAGCTCCTCGGTCAATGTGCGCCGGATAAGTGTCTTATCTGCACCAATGCGCAAATAGGGATGGCTGCGCACTGCTTTTAATTCAGTCAGGCGGTCAACAGGGTTGTAGTTCAGCGCATGTGCCATCTTATCTGCCAAATCAAAGGCTGCATTATCATCAGATAGGTCTTCATGCAGGTTTGCCAAGAGTGCGTTCTGAATTTCTTTGAAATCATTCGTATTTATGCGACATTTTTCCAACGCGGTTTCTTTTTCCAGTGCCGCTGCAGGGTGCAGGATTGCGGCCAGTAAAATAACCGCTTCGCGCAAACGCATATCCGTCTCGGCGCCTTGGGCCAACATGGATGACTTCAAGCCCGGTGTGGCTTTTTCGGGCGCTTTGTTTTTCCAACCCTTCGCGCCCCATGTCTGTTGCGGGCGTGCTTTGGTAAATAACTCATAACGGTAATCTTTGATGATCTGTCCATAATGGGTTTTGATCGAGCGATCTTGTATGGTGTTTAACACCCTGCGCAGGTCGGCATCTAGGGCAGCACGGCGTTCAGGACTGTCGAAAACGCGGCCCTCCGTTTCGCGTTGCCATAAGAGTTTCACCATCGGTTGGGCACTGTCCAGTAGGGCTTGCATCGCTTTGGCGCCTGCGGCTTTGATCAGATCATCGGGATCTTGGCCTTCGGGTAGAATGGTAAACCGCAGGGATTTACCTGGCTCCAACAAGGGCAAGGCGATGTCGATCAGGCGCATTGCCGCCCGCAATCCAGCTTTATCGCCATCAAGTGCTATGATTGGTTCTGGCGTGATGCGCCACATCAATTGCAACTGATCGGCGGTAATTGCAGTGCCCAACGGGGCGACCGCGTGTTTGAAGCCAGCCTGCGATAGCGCGATTACATCCATATAGCCTTCGGCCACAATCAGGCTTTGCACCTTGCCCGCCGCTTCACGTGCAGGTTGGTGATTGTATAGTGAACGGCCTTTGTCGAATAAAGGAGTTTCGGGGGAATTCAGATACTTGGCGGGTTGGTTGGCGTCCATCGCGCGACCGCCGAACGCGGTGCACCGGCCACGGGAATCGCATATCGGGAACATGATGCGATTGCGAAAACGGTCAAACGGGTTGCCGCCATCGTCTGGTTTGATCGCAAGACCAGCCTCAAAAATATCGTCAGGTGAAACGCCTTTGCCTGTCAGATGTTGAAACAACCCATTACGGCTATTGTCGGCATAACCGATTTGAAACGCTTCCAATGTGGTTTCAGGCAATCCGCGTTTTTCCAGATAATCACGGGCAGCGGACGCCGTATTGGTGCGCAATTGCAGACGGTAAAATTGCACCGCTTGTTCCATTATATCGACCAAAACCGTGCGATGATCGGATTTTTCCTGTGCGCGCGGGTCACGCGCGGGCATCGGCATGCCGGCCTCACGGGCCAAAATCTCGACCGCTTCCATGAAATTCACGTTCTCGGTTTCCTGAATGAAACTGTAAACATTGCCCTTGGCGTGGCAGCCAAAGCAATAATAAAATCCCTTTTGGTCATCCACGTGAAAAGACGCTGTTTTTTCCGCGTGAAACGGGCAGGGTGCCCAATAATCGCCCTTGCCGGGGTTGGATTTGCGGGCATCCCACGTGAGCTTGCGCCCAACGACCTGAGAGATCGAGGAACGGTCACGCAATTCATCAATAAAACCGGGTGGCAGACTCATGTTGTGAATATCGGAGGAATGGCGGTGGGATGCAAGGGGAAGGGTGGGATATTGGTAGAATGGAGATAGTGTATTAAATAAAGAAGTGTTGAACTCTAAAAATGAAAAAATTTATATAGATATTTTCTGATTGGAAAGCTACTAATGTAATGAAAATTATATTATATTTTAAGCATGGAAGATGAGTAAAGTTATTGTTATGAAGCTACTTAAATTGTTTTTTACGGCATATTTAATTTTATTAGCGTCACCGATCAGTTCAGCAGAAGTATTGGGTCGGACACTAATCGATGGGAAAAAAGTGATACTATTTTCCGATAATACTTGGAAATATGACGATACACTTGAAAACCACACTGAGATTTGTGTGAAACTATCTATGAGAGTAGATTTTTGTGATAAGCTAAAGAAATGGCGTAGAACAAGCCATTCCGAACCTAATCATATAGCGAATTATATGTTCGATGATCGAAATTTGGGTCTCATTATTGAAGAAGATATTGGGACAGCTGATGGTCTAAATTTTACCTTTCTTCGGAACTCTGTAATAACAAATGCAGCCGATGCAATAGATGGTATTAAGGGTGATATTACCGTAATTTCTGTGAAAGATGTAGAGCTTCAAGGTTTGGCTGGGAATAATGTTGTTTATCAACTTGAGTTTAATGGCGCGCCGTTGATTTTTATGAACACCATTTTACTGGATACAAATACAACACTCCAATTGGTAACATATTCGTTTGCTAAAACTTTTGAAGCTTTTCAAGTGGAACTCCATAAGAAGTTTCTGGATGCCATTGAAATACACTGATTGGTTCACTTCTCAATCTCCATAACCTGCCGCAACTTCCCTGTCTCTCGATCATAGATCAGGATACGGCTGTCCGTCGTCACCACAGCAAACCAGTCTGGCCCTTGGGTGAATGTCTCGGCTTTGGAACCATCAGGCAGGGTTATTGAACTTGGTAACGGTAATTCGGGTGTTGATGGTGCTAATCGCATGACAAGCATGGCAATCAGGGTTAGAAAGCCCACAATCATCACCACCATCAGGGCTGTGACCAGTCGGCGCAACAGGCGCAGGTTGGCAGGCTCTTCAATTTCGTCGGAAAGTTCATTCATGTCAGACTCCACTGCACAACTGCTTATTTTGACGCTTAACGAAGCACCACCGCCTCGTCTTGATAAAGCTTTAGCCGCCGTTGTGCCAGAGGGTGTGACGCTAAGCCGTTCGATGATCACGAAACTGATCGAAGGCGGTGCTGTTTCGCGCGTTGGCGGCGCAGTTGTGACAACATTGAAAACAAAAGGCAAAGCGTGTGAGGAATGGCAAGTGATGTTGCCCGAACCCGTAGCATTGGAAGCGGAGCCAGAAGATATCCCGATTGAGGTTGTTTATGAAGACGACGATCTGATCCTTGTGAACAAGGCGGCAGGAATGGTTGTCCATCCGGCCCCCGGCTCGGAAACCGGAACACTGGTGAATGCGTTGTTGCATCACTGCGGTGACAGCCTGTCAGGCGTGGGCGGTATGAAACGGCCGGGCATCGTTCACCGCATTGATAAGGATACATCCGGTCTGTTGATTGTCGCCAAATCAGATGCAGCCCATCAGGGGCTTGCGGCACAATTCAAGGCCCACACCATAGAACGGCGATATATTGCGTTTACACATGGCGCCCCAAGCCGGTCCGATCCGCGAATTGCAGGGTTGCAGGGTGTGGCGTTTGAAGAGGGCGGCGTGATCCGTGTGGCCACCAACATTGCGCGACACAAAACCGATCGTAAACGCATGGCTGTGGTCAATGACGCAGGCCGCCATGCAATTACACGCATGGCCCTGACCGAACGTTACGGGCCGGCCGAACGGCCATTTGCCGGTAAAATCGAGTGCTGGCTGGAAACCGGACGCACGCATCAAATTCGCGTTCATGCCAGCCACATTGGCCATAGTTTGATCGGCGATCCGATCTATGGAAAACGTAAAAGCCTGCCGATGAATGATTTTCATGAAGACGACAAGGAATTTTTAGAGACGTTTTCACGCCAAGCATTACATGCGGCAAAACTTGGCTTTATCCACCCCATTTCAAAAAAACTATTGCGATTCACTTCGGAATTGCCCAAAGACTTACAACAATTGGAACGGGTTCTTTCAGGGTAATATATTGATTATAGTAAATAAAATAGAATTAAAGAAAAAGATTACGATTTATTAGTAACTATTTCGTTTTTATTTACGCTACGTCAATATATCTTGTAAATATTCTTTAAGACCCCAGTTAAAGCATATGTTAATAACCTTGGGGGTTAATCCATGAGCTACACAAACCTACCTGCCCCGTCGCCGGAACAAGGCCTGTCTAGCTATATGCGTGAAATCCGTAAATTCCCGATGCTGGAGCCGGAAGAAGAATATATGCTGGCCAAGGCTTGGGTTGAACGTGAAGACGCGGAAGCCGCCCATAAGCTTGTCACCTCGCATTTGCGTTTGGCGGCCAAGATGGCCATGGGCTATCGCGGTTATGGCTTGCCCATAGCTGAAGTGGTATCCGAGGCCAATGTCGGCCTGATGCAAGCGGTGAAACGCTTTGACCCTGAAAAGGGATTTCGTTTGTCGACCTATGCGATGTGGTGGATTCGTGCCAGCATTCAGGAATTCGTTCTGCGCAGCTGGTCTTTGGTTAAAATGGGCACGACATCTGCGCAAAAGAAATTGTTTTTCAACCTGCGCAAAGCCAAGAATAAGATCGGTGTGATGGAAGAGGGCGATATGCGCCCCGAACATGTAAAACAAATCGCCCACGATTTGAATGTGACGGAAAAAGAGGTCACATCGATGAACCGGCGTATGTCGGGTGGTGATGCATCACTTAATGTACGTGTGGGCGGTGATGACGGCGAAGGTGCTGCAGAGTTTCAGGATTGGTTGGAAGATGAAGATGCCGATCAGGCAGCCGATTACGCAGAACGCGACGAGTTGGAAGCGCGCCGCGAGTTGATGACTGAAGCGATGTCAGTATTGAATGACCGCGAAAAAGATATCCTGACCAAACGCAAACTGCTGGATAAACCGATTACACTGGAAGATTTGTCAACCGAGTACAAGGTCAGCCGCGAACGCATCCGCCAAATCGAAGTGCGTGCGTTCGAGAAATTGCAGGAAAAGATGCGCGCATTGGCCGTGGAACGCGGGATGATGAAGGGTTAGTTTGTACACCCACAATCCATTGGGATTTCGTAAACTGCATTCAGAGCCATAGTTAACCTTGTGTTGATATGTATGGAGAGTCAGTTATTCATGAGAATGGCAACCGGATAACAGAGTGGCGCATATTATGGATTTGGAAACTGTATCTGCCGATGATTTCGGCAAAAGCCTGTCAGGGGTCGGCGTTAATCTTTTAACATCAGATGTAAAGCTGCTGGCTGGCCTTTTGGTTGGGGTTTTTGGCGCAACGGCCCACCGCTTGTCTGATGATTTTGCGATTATCCGATTTGGTGGAATGACGCTGCAACTTCACCGTGATGCGACCTATGGCAGCCATCCATTGCATGGTCTTTTACCTGAAAACCCACCAAGGGGCCAAGGTGTTCAGCTATTTTTCTTTGGGGCTGATCCTGATTACGCCGTCGAACAGGCCGAAAAATTCGGTGGCAGCGTCATCGAGACCCAAAGCAATAAACCACATGGCTTATACGAGGGTACAATTTTAAGTCCGGAAGGCTACGCTTTTACCGCAGCAGTCCCGAGCAAAGAAGGTTAAGCCAAGATAGGGCTACCCATCCATTGCTTCCAACTCATCAATCATCGAACTGATCAGGCTTAGCCCTTTGTCCCAGAATTTCGGATCACTGGCATCCAGCCCAAAGGGGGCCAGCAGTTCTTTGTGATGTTTGGAACCACCCGCGCGCAGCATCTCGAAATATTTTGCCTGAAAATCCGGATCGCCCTCTTTGTAAACCGCATAAAGCGCATTCACCAGACCGTCGCCGAACGCGTAGGCGTAGACGTAGAACGGCGAGTGGATGAAATGCGGGATATAGGCCCAGAAGGTTTCATAACCGTCCATGAAATTGAATACGGGGCCAAGGCTTTCTGCCTGTACTGACATCCAGATTGCGTTGATCTGGTCGGGTGTCAGTTCGCCCTCGGCGCGGGCTGCATGTAATTTGCACTCAAAGTCGTAAAATGCGATCTGGCGCACGACCGTATTGATCATATCTTCAACTTTACCCGCCAGCATGCGCTTGCGCGCCGCCTGATCCGGTGCGGCGTCCAGCAGTTTGCGAAACGTCAACATTTCGCCGAATACGGATGCGGTTTCGGCCAGTGTCAGCGGTGTAGAGCTTAGTAGTTCACCTTGATCGGCGGCTAGAACCTGATGCACACCGTGGCCCAGCTCATGCGCTAAAGTCATCACATCGCGTTGTTTTCCAAGGTAATTCAGCATCACATAGGGATGCACATTCGTGACTGTCGGATGTGCAAAGGCACCGGGTGCCTTACCTGGTTTCACGCCTGCATCAATCCAGCCTTTATCGAAAAACGGCTCGGCAATTCGCGCCATTTCAGGGTCAAAATCACTGTATGCCCCCAGCACTGTCGCTCGTGCATCATCCCAACTGATCGCGGCACTGTCCTCATCGGGCAAAGGCGCATTGCGATCCCACATTTCAAGGGTTTCCAACCCCATCCATTTGGCTTTCAATGCGTAATAACGATGTGATAGTTTCGGGTAAGCTGCAACAACCGCGTTACGCAAGGCTTCTACCACTTCGGGTTCCACATGATTGGCCAGATGGCGGCTTGCTTGCGGCGTGGGTAGCCCGCGCCAGCGGTCCTCGACCTCTTTTTCTTTGGCCAACGTGTTGGTAATCCGCGCAAAAAGCGAGATGCTGTCTTGGAATACCGCGACCAAAGCTTTTGCACCGGCCTCGCGTTTAGTACGGTCTGCATCAGACAAAAGGTTCAGCGTGGCTTCAAGAACCATCTCTTCGCCGTCGACATCGAATGTAAGCCCTGCCATGGTTTCGTCGAACAGACGGTTCCACGCTGTTGCGCCCACAACAGACTGATCATGCAGGAATTTTTCCAGCTCATCGGACAGTTGATAAGGTTTCATCGCCCGCATTTGATCCAAAATCGGTTTATAACGCGCAAGCCCTTCGTCTGCTGCCACCATTGCGTCCAGTTGTGCGTCATCCACACGGTTCAACTCTAGTGAAAAGAACACCATCGGGGTCGACATATCTGTAATTGCCCCTTGCATGTCTGCCATGAATTTGGCGCGATCGGCGTCAATCGTATTTTGATAATAACGCAAGCCTGCAAATGACATCACGCGGCCCATGATGTTTTGGATTTTTTCGAACCGCAGGATGCAGTTCAATAGTCCAGTTGCATCCAAATCTGCCAGTTTGCCTTCGTAATCGGTGGCAAAAGCCGGACATTCTTTGCTTAACCAATCCATATCCTGGGTGATTTCTGTCCCGTCGGTGCTGGGATAAAGATCGTCCAGGTTCCATTCCGGTAAATCCCCGAATTCGCCGTCTGATGTGCTATCACGCATATCGCGGGGGAAATTGGAACGGGATGGATTGAATGTTTTGAACATGGCTGAAAAGCTCCTGAAGTCTGTTTGGAACAAAGATGTAAGACTATTCGAAAAGAAGGGAAAGCCCTGATCACAGGGTTGTTGGATTAAATTTCAATCGGTGGTTTTGGTTCTACCGGAACCTTGGGTTTCGGTTTGCGGCGGATAATAATATCACCGTTGGGCAGAACCTCTGGTTTTTCATAATCGCTTAGGTCATCGATTTTATCACCCAAAGAGTTCAGCAAGGGGCCAAGATCATCAATCCAGCTTTCAAAAAACTTTTGTGTATCTTCCGATAGTTCTTCCAGACCTTTACGCAATTCTTCCCAGTCTTTCGGGTCGGATTGGGCCGGTGTCGCAATTAAGGCCGGGATAAGGGCAATATACAAGAAACGTTTCATATGCATTATATAGAAGCCATCGCGCAAGTTTCACCCCCTCTGGGTGAAATCCATATCAATCGTTACAGGAAAGTGATCAGAGGCCGTTAGCAATGCATCGCATAACTCACTGTTATCAAAGCAATCGGGATCATCGAACGGGTGCCATACTTTCCAGATCGGCCCGACGGTTCTGCCAAGATCAGGCGATACCATTATGTAATCCAAAAGCGCATTCAGGTAGGTTTTGCTTTTATGAAGATAAAACCGAGAAGTGGTGGGAAATCCGCCTGCGCGGGCAGACATCGCTGCTTCTGCATGTGGCTCACGCAGGGTTTCGCTCTCTGGTTTTGAAACTCCGATTACAATCTCTACCCCGGATTGGCCGAACAGTTTTTCATATTCATCCAGCCCCGGGCCGTCATTGAAATCGCCCATCACAATCACATTGTCGCCCAGTGCCAAGTGTTCTTCAACCCTTTGTCGCAACCAGATACACTGGGCCAGTTGTTTGCGTCTGTTATCAATTGCAATCCGCACTTCCTGTTGGCGATTTTTGGCACCATGCGGGGCTTTGGATTTTGCGTGCACCCCGATCAGCCGCAACGGATTGCCGCCTTCGGGTATAACCAGCAATTCAAGCGGTGGCTTGGAAAACGAGATTTTCTCGGGCTTTGCATCAACGTCCACATCAAGATGAAAGACACCGTCAAATCTGGGTGTTTCGCGTGCGTCACCATGGGGCGGGGGATATCCTTGCGGATCATGTACGACGTCCAATTTCGTCGGATCGAACAGAAAGGTGATTTCTTGTTGAGTGTGATTAGTGAACCCGATGATTGCTTTGTTTTGTCGTAACTTGAAATGTTCTGCAAAATGTTCCAGAGCAATGACAGATGATAGACCGCTGCCATTATCCGGAGCTTCGATAATCATAATCCCATCGGCATCAATAGATTGGAATACAATCCCCAACGCATTGATTTGCATTGATTTTGTGACATTCCACTTGCCGGACCAGCTGTTATCCTCAATCAGTTGATTATTCTGATCGAATAGATTGGTAAACCATTCAACGTTATATGTTGCAAGACGTATCATGCGTCATTGTGGGTTTCATTAATTTCTTCCCACGCCATATTAATTGCAATCATCCGTTTGGTGGCCATTGTTATCGCCTCTTCCGGCAGGCCGCGGGCCATGAGTTGATCGGGGTGAGTTTCACGGATTTTCTGACGCCAGATATTGCGGATTTCTGTTAAAGGTGTTTGGGGTGTCACTCCCAACACATCATAGGCATCCGGTGGGGCATCTGGGGCAAAACGGGTTCTGAAGCTGCGGTATGTGACCTCATCAATTCCAAAAATATTGGCAACGCGGTGAACATAATCATCCTCATTGGGATGGTAATGCCCATCGGCTATCGCAATGTAAAACAACCCTTCTAGCAAGTCTTCAAGAACGGCACTGTCTGCCTTGAACATTTTTGCGATTTTAGTGGCATAAACCTCGTATCCCGCGACATCCTGACGGGCTAGATTGAAGACAATGGCGGCTTGTGCGGCATTGCGCTGGGGTATTTGAAATACCTGACGGAAAGCGGCGACCTCATCCTTGGTTACCAATCCGTCCGCTTTTGCCATCTTGGCCCCAAGACCAATGACTGCGATCGTAAACGCCACGCTTTTCTCGGGTGGTGTTTGCAGTTTTTCAAGGATGCTGGACAGGCCTTCCCCAGCTGCCATGGCTGATATTGCATCTGAAATCCGAAGCCAAATAGACATGTCTTGCCTTTATAAATATAATTCAATCACGATTACAGGAACCTTTGCATCAAAATCAGATCATGCCAACGGCCAAATTTGAAGCCGGCCTGTTTTATGTCTGCAACCTTGCTGTAACCAAGGGCTGCATGAAACAGAATGCCGTCCATGTTTTCGGCACTTAATCCTGCAATAAAACAATGAACGCCAGCAGCGCGGCCATGATCCTCAAGTGTTTTCAATAATGCTTTACCCGTACCTTTGCCCCGTTCATCGGGGTTTAGAAAAATTGAATGCTCCATGGTTTTGGCATATCCAGGTCCGTTTCGAAACGGGCCATATGTTGCAAAGCCTGCAATGCGGTCAGGTGTTTCAGCTACGTAAAACCCAAAATTCTTTTGTGTGCGCTCCAAGATCAATTCTTTCATGGCGGGCACTGGTTTTTCAATATTGGTGAACGTGGCGACACTGTCACGGATCACCGGGTTCCAGATGTTTGCGATGGCTTGTGCGTCTTTTCGGGTTGCAGGACGGATATGCAAAACGGGCCTCTTGTTTTGGTTGTGTTATTGTCTCGTAACCGGCAGATTTTTCAAGATATAAAATCACCAAAGCAATATGTATACCTTGGCTTACACATTGACTTCCCCAAAATATGTCGATCAATTGCGCCCAACTTTGGAGATTTTTATGCAATATAATACTTTAGGATCAACAGATCTGAAAATCAGTGAACTTTGTCTGGGATCAATGACTTGGGGCACGCAAAACACCAGGAATGAAGGCCATGCCCAAATAGATATGGCGTTGGGCTATGGGGTGAATATTATCGATACGGCCGAAATGTATCCGGTGAACCCGTTAAGCAAGGCCACTCAAGGCGATACCGAACGGGTGATCGGTGAATGGGTCGCGAAATCGGGCAAACGGGGCGATGTGATGATCGCGACCAAAGTCTCGGGAGCGGGTTATATGAATGTGCGCGACGGTGCACCTATTTCGGCTGAAACGATACACATGGCGGTTGAGGCTTCATTGAAATCGCTGCAAACGGATTACATCGATCTATACCAGCTGCATTGGCCCAATCGTGGCTCTTATATGTTCCGGCAAAACTGGGATTTTGATCCTTCAAACCAGAACAAACAGCAGACTTTAGACCACATTGTTTCGGTATTGGAAACAATGCAAAAGCTTGTTGAAGCAGGGAAAATTCGTCATTTCGGTCTGTCGAACGACAGCGCATGGGGGACGGCGCAATGGTTGCGTGCTTCTGAAGAACGTGGCCTGCCAAGGGTGCAATCCATTCAGAATGAATACAGTTTGCTGTGTCGGTTGTTTGATACAGATCTGTCCGAACTTTGCCATAATGAAGAGGTCGGCCTTTTGGCGTTTTCACCGCTAGCGACGGGGCTTTTAACCGGGAAATATCACGAAGGTGAAGCGCCGCCAAAAGGATCGCGAATGTCAATCGGGCCAGATCTGGGCGGGCGGATTACACCACAGGTTTGGCCTGCGGTTGCGGCCTATCAGGCGATTGCAGACAAACACGGGTTGAACATAACGCAAATGGCACTTGCATGGTGCTGTACACGCCCGTTTATGGCCTCTGCAATTTTTGGTGCGACCACAATGGAGCAATTGGAAACGGCATTGAAATCGACGGAAATTACATTGACTGATGCGGTTCTGGCGGACATCACAGCGGCTCACAAAGCCCATCCGATGCCTTACTGAATATGGCACTTTGGATCCCGATAACGATCTTTGCGGCATTTGCGCAAAATCTGCGCTTTATGCTGCAAAAGCATCTGAAGGCGACGAAGCTTAGCACAGGCGGGGCAACATTTGCCCGCTTTTTGTTCGCCGCTCCGATCGCGGTTCTGTTGGTTGTGATCCTTGCGCAAACGGGGTGGGACATACCAAACGCAACTGCGCGTACATGGGTGTTTGTGGTTACAGGCGGGACATCGCAAATCGTCGCTACAATGCTGGTGGTTGGGTTGTTTTCTGAGCGCAACTTTGCTGTTGGCATCACGTTGAAAAAGACCGAAGCAATCCTGACTGCCATTGTCGGTTTTATCGTTCTGGGTGAAGGTATATCGCTTTGGGCTGTCATGACAATTCTTGTTGGGATTGTCGGTGTTATATTACTGTCCGATCCGCCAAAACTGGCGGGTAAGGGGGCGTGGTACAGGCGTATTTTTAATCGTGCGTCAGCTTATGGGATAGGGTCGGGGGCTATCTTTGCCGTTTCTGCCACCAGCTATCGTGGTGCGTCTTTGTCCTTGGGTTCAGGGGATTTTATTATTCGCGCGGTCTTTACGCTGGCCTGTGTAACCGTATTCCAAACAATCGCTATGAGTGTTTGGTTGCGTTTACGCGAGCCCGGCGAGATTACGCGTGTGCTGCAATCGTGGCGGGTAACGACGCTGGTTGGTTTGACGGGGGTTTTAGGGTCGCTGGGCTGGTTCATGGCCTTTACGTTGCAAAACGCGGCCTATGTCAAAGCTTTGGGCCAGATCGAGCTGGTGTTCACTTTTCTGGCGTCCTATCTGATCTTTAAAGAACGTAGCACGGGGCGTGAAATTTTCGGCATTTCATTGGTGGTCATCAGTATTTTGTTGCTGATCTTGGTGATCCGTTAGGGTGCGAGCTATCTAATAATCCCAATGTCCCAGTTGGGACACCTATCTAAGATATTGAAATTGCTTGCATTTCACGCTAACGCTTGTCGTAATACAGACCAACAACATGCTCGGCTTCGGCAAAGAACAACCAGCGCGAGACGAATAGTCCGATCACATGCAAGATGATGATCAAAACGACGCTAAAGTGGTTGACCGGAAAGAACAGCAACATGGCTACCGGGATGATACCCAGACATAAAGTCGCTATTACACGCAATTTCTGCCCATGTTTGCGACCGATGACATGCACCATTTCGCGGGTCAGATAGTTTTCACCTGAATGCGGTGCTTCCAACAGGCGCACTTTACCCAGATTACCCAACCCAGTGGCGGTTTCAATTGTGTGACCCGCTTGTGAAAAGCTCATATCACCACGTGCCCAAGACAGGATTTGAACAGCGGTTAATATGACAATTGAGAATAACGCAAAGGGCAGTTGTGCCGACAATAAAGCACCGCCCGCAAGTGAATATAGTATGAACAATGCAGGTGTTGTGGACATGTTCCAGCGCGGTACGGTTTTTAACTGTCCGTAAATCATCGAGGTGCAATAGACCGTAGCGATGCACAACGCGCTGCCCAACCAACCCAAGGGGGCGATGCGGATATCCGCAAAGATCAACAGAGCAGCATAAAGGCCCATCACCAATAATGTGGCAACTGAAACCACGCCTTCACGACTGAGCCATGATGTGCGCCATTGGCTGAAAGCCTTCATCGCGCGTTGCGGGTTGCCCAAATGGAAGGTTGATGCCAGCAATCCACCCACGGCCAAGGCGAAGGCGATTAAGAAAAACGTAAAGGCGACCCATCCCGAAACGACAGGTCTGTCCAGACCCAGAAAGAACAAGAGGCCAAAGCCAAGACCGGAAAGGGATGTAAAAATAATAACGGATGCTGCGGGATGCATATTAAAGTGCCTCCAATGCTTTATCGAGCCAGCCAAGCAGACCCTTTGGTGTGTCGGCTACGGGTTCAAGGAACGGGGCCAGAATGTTAATGTCGCCGTCTGTGTGAATGTCGGCTTTTGGACGCGGTGGCAGGTAGCGGTTCACCGGTTTTGTACCTTGTTCGGGCATCAGTTCCATACCGCCACGCGCTGCTGACATCTGTGATACGTCGCTTTCGGGATCGGCAAAATCGCCAAAGTGTCGTGCATTGGCGGGGCATGTACGCACGCAAGCAGGTTCGCGGTCGATCTCCGGTAAGTTTTCATTATAGATGCGGTCCACACAAAGCGTACATTTCTTCATCACACCTTCTGCGGCATCCAATTCGCGTGCGCCATATGGGCAGGCCCATGCGCATAATCCGCAGCCGATACAATCACTTTCATTAACCAAAACGATGCCGTCCTCGCTGCGTTTATAGCTTGCACCTGTTGGGCAAACAGTGACGCAGGGTGCATCTTCGCAATGCAGGCAGGATTTTGGAAAATGTACGGTTTGTGCTGATTTTTGCGGTTGTTTAACCTCAAACGTATGTATTCTGTTTAGAAAAGTACCAGAAGGATTTTCGCCATATGCATCTTGATCAGACAAAGGCGCGCCGTAATTAGAGGTATTCCATTCCTTGCAGTTGATCACACAGGCATGACAGCCGACACAAATATCAAGGTCGATCACAAGGCCCAGTTTTTTGGCGGTGGTTTGGGGAAGATTAGTCATG
>Ga0209344_10001732_pt1 | contig 27137 bp, 28 predicted proteins | sample Cruoilmetagenom6_FD_187293 | JGI IMG/M metagenome (GOLD analysis project Ga0209344, IMG submission 187293) | Oil polluted marine microbial communities from Coal Oil Point, Santa Barbara, California, USA - Santa Barbara Oil Seep Sample 6 (SPAdes)... | ecosystem: Environmental > Aquatic > Marine... | reverse complement strand
TGGTCAGCGTTTCGTTGGCCTGCCGGATCGCATCGACCTCCCACTGCGCGACCAGTGCGGCCTGAAAGGTGGGAAGATCGGAAAAATGCCAGTAAAAAGAACCCTTTGTCGTGCCCAGGCGCCGCGCCAGAGGTTCGGCCGCGAGCGCCGCCGGCCCGTCCGATGCCAGCGCTTCGAGACCGGTTTGCAACCAGTCCGCGCGGGTAAGTCGATGTGATCGCTGCCTGTTCATGACCGAGTACCTAGAGCTGCATGCAGGATGCTTCAAGGTCAGGAGTGACAATTAGCGGAAAGGTCGCAGGCAATACATGCGGCCCATGCGATACGATGGCCTGTAGTGTTGCATTGCAGCATTTCGGCCTGCTTCGGGGTCGCATTCGGGTGGGCCTGTGATGTTGGGGCGGGAAGGGATCAAACCGGCCTGCCATAGCGCCGGCTTGCGCGTAATCGGGCGCCGCGCTAGAAACTCTGGCAAGTTATCTGGTGGGTTAGCAATGTCACAAGAGGCGTGGATAAGCCGACCCACCATAGGGCGCTTTCCGACAGGCTTATCGAAAACGGCCTCTGGTGTCTGCCAGAGCGAGGCCCGAGCCGTCCTTCCTTCCCTGAACCCAAGTGGTCTGCGATGAGCATCGGTGTTTTCGGGATCGTCCTGTTGGCCGCCTTGTTGCATGCAGGCTGGAATGCGCTGGTCAAAAGCGGGCTGGACAAGACCCGCAGCATGGCAGCGGTGGTGATCGGGCAGGGCGCCTTTGGCGGTCTGATCCTGTTCTTCGTCCCCGCCCCCGCGGCTGTCAGCTGGCCTTATCTGCTGATCGGCGTCGCCTTGCATCTGGGGTATCAGCTGTTTCTGATCGCGGCTTACAAGGTCGGCGACCTGACCCAAGTCTATCCGATTGCACGCGGCATCGCGCCGGTGCTGGTCACGGGCATCTCTGTCACGGTTCTGGGCATCAGCTTCGACATGCCGCAATTGCTGGCCGTGGGGCTGATCGTCTGTGGGATCATCAGTCTTGGCCTAGTGCGCCGCACAGGTGGATCGCGCGGCGGGGCCGGAACGCTGCTTGCGTTGGTGACGGGCTGTTTCATCGCCGCTTACTCGCTCAATGACGGGCTGGGCGCGCGGCTTGCAGGCAGCCCGATGGGATTCTACGGCTGGATTGCGCTGCTCAACGCTGTGGCTTTTGTTGCGTTGGTGCCGATCTGGGAACGCGCGGCGTTCAGCGCGCTGCCCCGGTCGGGCATGTTGATCGTGGTGGGCGGTGGCGCGTCCTTTGCGGCCTACGCTCTGGTCATCTACGCCTTTACCGAAGCGCCCATCGCGCTGGTGACGGCGCTGCGCGAGACCAGCATTATCTTTGCGCTGATGATCGGTGTGTTCAAGCTGAAGGAGCGGCTTGATCTGGCCAAGGTCCTGTCGACCTTCCTCACGTTGATCGGGGTCGCGTTGCTGCGATTGTCCAAGGGCTGAAGCGTTTCGCCTTTAACCTGAACCATTGCTCAATGGCGAAACACTTTTGGACATACAGATCAAACGACGGCTCCGACCTATCGCTATCCCGTCAATGGAACCCGCTGAAGGAGGTGGAACATGCCGTCCTTGTCCTCGCCCACAAGGCTGAGCGCGTCGATGATGAAGGGGGCGGGCAGGAGCGGCTCCAGCACCGGGGCGAGCACGGCGCCGAGGGCCGCAGTCTGTCGCTTGGGAAGCTTGCCGCTGAGCGTGATGTGAAACCGAAAGGCATCCATCACATGCGGATAGCCCCAATCCAGCAAGTTCCGCTCTTGTGCAGGGCTCAGAGCGCCGGTGCGGTAGCGGTCGAGCGTTGCTTGGTCCGGCGGCGCGCGAAAATCGTCGAGGTCGCGCACGACGCTTGCGGCCAGATCGGTCAGCGGCGGGCACGGAGAGGTTGGGACCAATGCCAGGAACCGGCCGAGCTGTGCCAGTATCAGACCCGGCAGGCTGACAGGCGCGTGCGCGGCGCAGAATACGTTGAGGGCAGCGTGCAGGTGTTGCGCATCCGCGCCGGGTGCCAGCTTGAAGGGCGGCTTGATCGTGGCGTGCAGCCCGTAGCGGCGCGGTCGTTCGGTGATCTGCGCCACCGGAGCGGGCAGCCCCGCCAGTGATGGATGCGGGACGGCGACACCCCGCGCCATGTCCCAGCCCAGCCATGCCGCGCCGAACTGCGCCAGCGCGCTTTTGGGTGGTGTGTAGTAGATGGCATAGCGTTGATACATGAGAATCCTTTCGCGATGCGCCGCCGGGGTCGCGCCGTTCTGCCACAGGACAGGGCGCGCGCCAATGCCGCCGGGCCCGGCGTAGCGGTGTCAGGCGTGCCCGCCCCCTTTGTCGCTTTGACAGGCTCTGCCGTGCCCCGCATAAAGACGGGGAAATGCTCGCAACACAGGTGCGCAAATGTCTGCCAAGATGCTCTTTGACCCGGCCCCGACACCCACAGTTCCGATCAGCGGTTCGGACGCGCTATTCCCGGTGCGCCGCATATTTTGCGTCGGGCGCAACTATGCCGCGCATGCCGCCGAGATGGGCAACGAGGTCGACCGCGAGGCACCGTTCTATTTTGCCAAATCGGCGCATGCGCTGGCCCTGTCAGGGACCGAGATCGCCTATCCCCCCGGCACGTCGGACTGCCATTACGAGATGGAATTCGTGATGGCCATCGGCGCTCCGGCGCATCAAGTGTCCGTCGAGGACGCCATGGTAGCGGTTTACGGCTATGCCTGCGGGATCGACCTGACCCGCCGCGATCTGCAGGCGGCCGCCAAGGAAAAGCGCCGCCCGTGGGATTTGGGTAAGGATTTCGAGAACGCCGCGATCATGGCCCCGATCACACCCGCAGCACGGTTCGGCAGCATTGCGGATCAGGCGATCACGCTGGAGATGGATGGCGCGCGGGTGCAGGACGCAACGCTGCGCGACATGATCTGGTCCGCGCCCGAGATCATCGCGCATCTGTCGCGTTTCTATCATCTGGCGCCGGGTGATCTGATCTATACCGGTACGCCTGCCGGGGTTGGCCCGGTGGCTCCCGGTGCGGCGCTGGAGGGGCATATCGACGGGTTGGCGCCCGTCTCGCTGCGCATCGCTGGCTGAGCGTAAGACCCGCTGCCCCGCCGCTTGAAGGTTGCAAACGCGCGCGCATGCATGTGTAGTGCTTCCCAAGACGGGCCAGAGCCCGCTGTCCGGGGACGCTCGTGCGCCCCCGGAGAAAAAGGGAGAACACTGCAATGAAACATTTTACTCGCGCCGCGCGCGCCGGAGCACTGACCGCCATTGCCGCCTGTTGGGCGACCTTTGCCGCGGCACAGGACGTCACGCTGAAAATGCACCAGTTCCTGCCGCCGCAGGCCAACGTGCCCAAGCTGATCCTCGAGCCCTGGGCCGAGCGCGTCATGGAGGCATCCGGCGGGCGCATCAAGATCGATCATTTCCCGTCGATGCAGCTGGGTGGCAAGCCGCCCGAGCTGGCCACTCAGGTGGTCGACGGGGTGGCAGACATCATCTGGACGGTGGCCGGCTATACGCCGGGCCGTTTCCCGCAGGCCGAGGTCTTTGAACTGCCGTTCATCATGACCAATGCCGAGGATACCAGCCGCGCTTTCTGGCAATTTGCCGAAACGCACATGATGGATACCGATTTTGCCGAGATGAAGATACTCGGCGTCTGGGTGCATGGCCCCGGCGTGATCCACTCCAAGACCCCGGTGAATTCCATCGCCGACCTGAACGGCATGACTGTGCGCGGCCCGACGCGGATCATCACCGGCATGCTGGCAGAGTTGGGCGCGACCCCCGTCGGCCTGCCCGTTCCCGCCGTCCCCGAGGCCCTGTCCAAGGGTGTGATCGATGCCACCGTGATCCCGTGGGAAGTGACCGCCGCGCTGAAAGTGCCCGAACTGGTCACCAATCACACGACTTTCGGCGATGAGGCGCTTTATACCACCGCCTTCATCTTTGCGATGAACAAGGCCAAGTATGAAAGCCTGCCCGACGATCTGAAAGCCGCCATCGACAGCCAGTCCGGCGCCGATTTCTCGGCCCTCGCAGGCAAGTTGATGGCCGAATCCGACGGGCCCGCGCGCAAGGCGGCAGTAGATCGCGGCAACACCATCATCGAGCTCACACCCGAGCAGGTGGCAGAGTGGAAAGAGGCCGCTGGCCCGGTCGAGGCCAGCTGGATCGCCGATATGGACGCCAAGGGGTTTGATGGGCAGGCATTGGTCGATGAGGCCAAGGCGTTGATCGCAAAGAACTCCATGTGATCGGGCGGTGGGCCGGTACCATGCCGGCCCGCGCAATCAAGGACCTTCGTTGATGCACCGGATTGTCACCTTGATCGCCAGCGTGATGGCCGTGCTCGGCGGCGTAGTCCTGACCCTGCTCATCGCGCTCACATGCCTGTCGATCCTCGGGCGGCTGGCCAACGGCCTGTTGCACGGCGCGGTCGATGCGGGGCTGTTCGCCACGATGGCGCAGCATCTTCTTGATGCCGGGATCGGCCCGGTTCTGGGCGCGTTCGAGATGGTGGAGGCGGGCGTTGCCTTCGCGATCTTTGCCTTTCTGCCGATCTGCCAGATCAGCGGCGGACACGCGACCGTGGACATATTCACCGCGCGTCTTCCCGCCGGGTTCAACCGCGCCCTGCAGATCGTGATCGACGTGGTCTTTGCCCTTGTGCTGGCGCTCATCGCGTGGCGACTGTTCGAGGGGATGCTGGGCAAGATGCGCTATAACGAGACCACTTTCATGCTGCAGATGCCGGTTTGGTGGTCCTATCTGGCCAGCTTCTCCGCCGCTGTGCTGGCGGCTGCCGTCGCGGGCTACGTGGCGCTTGCCCGGTTGGTCGAGACGCTGACCGGGCGCCGGATACTGACCGCGCAGGACGGACCGAACGCATGAGCGATCTGGCGATCGGCATCACGTCCTTTCCGGTCCTGCTGGGGCTGATCTTTCTGCGAGTACCAATCGGGCTGGCGATGTTCCTAGTGGGGTTGGGAGGGCTCTACATGGTGACGGGGGGCATGAATGTCGGCCTGTCGAAGCTCAAGACCGAGACTTATTCGACCTTCTCGAACTACTCACTGACCATCGTGCCGATGTTCCTGCTGATGGGCCAGTTCGCCACACGGGGTGGCATGTCCACATCCCTTTTCAAGGCGGCAGAGGCGTGGCTGGGCCACCGCAAGGGCGGCGTTGCCATGGCATCGGTCGGGGCTTGCGCGGGGTTCGGTGCGATCTGTGGCAGTTCGCTGGCCACGGCGGCGACGATGGGGCAGGTCGCCCTGCCGGAGCTGCGACGCTACGGCTATTCGGGGGGCTTTGCCTCGGCCACGTTGGCGGCGGGCGGTACGCTCGGCATCCTCATTCCGCCATCGGTGATCCTGGTGATCTACGCGATCCTGACCGAGCAGAACATCGCCAAGCTGTTTCTGGCGGCGTTCATTCCCGGCGTTCTGGCAGCCATAGGGTACATGATCACCATCGCCATCTATGTCCGCGTGAACCCGGGTGCGGCGGGGCTGCGTGACCCTATTTCCTATCCCGAACGCTGGCGTGCGCTGGTTGCGGTCTGGCCGGTGTTGCTGGTCTTTGCCCTAGTCGTGGGCGGCATCTATCGCGGCTGGTTCACCCCCACAGAAGGTGCTGCAGTGGGCGCGGCAGGCACCGGCATCATCGCGCTGCTGGGCGGGGGACTGAACTGGACCAGCCTGGTACAAAGCTTTCTGGAGACCGCGCGCAACAGCGGGATGATCTTTTTCATCATCTTCGGAGCGGCCTTCTACAACGGGTTTCTGGCGCTGACGCAGACGCCGCAATCGCTGGCCGAATACGTGCTGGCAACGGGTTACAGCCCCTGGATGATCCTATCGATCATCCTTGTGCTCTATCTGATTTTCGGCTGCGTGATGGATAGCCTGTCGATGATCCTGCTGACGATTCCGATCTTCTTTCCGATCATCAGCCAGCTTGATTTCGGCCTGACCCAAGAGGAGTTGGCGATCTGGTTCGGCATTCTGGCACTGATCGTGGTCGAGGTCGGGCTGATCACGCCGCCCGTGGGGATGAACCTGTTTGTCATCAACGCGATGGACCGCAGCACCCGGATGGTCGAGACCTACCGGGCGGTGCTGCCATTTGTTGCGTCGGACGTGGTCCGGGTGGTGATCCTCGTGGCATTTCCGGGGATCACGCTATGTCTGCTGCGGCTGTTTCCCTGATGGCGGATTGGCCCGTCGGTAGCGCGTCGGTGAAACGTCGGTATTGCGTCGGTGCCGGGCTGTTGCCCGGCAGCGCGATCAGTTCCGCCGGTCGAGCAGGCGCCGAGCGATGACTTGTGCCTGAATCTCTGCGGCGCCTTCAAAGATGTTGAGGATGCGCGCGTCGCACAGGATGCGGCTGATCTTGTATTCCAGCGCAAAGCCGTTGCCGCCGTGGATTTGCAGCGCGTTGTCCGCCGCCGCCCAGGCAACGCGGGCGCCCAGAAGCTTGGCCATGCCGGCCTCAAGATCGCAGCGGCGGCCCTGATCCTTTTCCCAGGCGCTGAAATAGGTCAGTTGCCGCGCGATCATGATCTCGACCGCCATCATCGCCAGCTTGCTGGAAACGCGCGGGAAGTTGATCAGCGATTTGCCGAACTGCTTGCGGTCTTGTGCATATTGCATGCCGATATCGAGCGCCGATTGCGCCACGCCGATGGCGCGGGCGGCGGTCTGGATGCGCGCGCTTTCGAAGGTCTCCATGAGCTGTTTGAAACCCTTGCCCTCTTCGCCGCCCAACAGGTTTTCGCCCTTCACATGGAAGTTGTCGAACGCCAGCTCGTATTCCTTCATGCCGCGATAGCCCAGCACCTCGATCTCGCTGCCTGACATGCCTTCGGTCGGGAAGGGGGCCGCGTCGGTGCCCGGCGTCTTTTCAGCCAGGAACATCGACAGGCCCCGGTGATCGGTCGTGTCTGGATCGGTGCGCGCGAGCAGCGTCATCACATGGGTGCGCGCGGCATGGGTGATCCATGTCTTGTTGCCGGTGACGCGGTAATCGTCGCCATCCTTGACCGCACGGGTGCGCAGGGCGCCCAGATCCGAGCCGGTATTGGGTTCAGTAAAGACCGCCGTGGGAAGGATTTCGGCGCTGGCCAGTTTGGGCAGCCAATGGGATTTCTGCGCGTCGGTGCCGCCGCACATGATCAGTTCGGCCGCGATTTCAGAGCGGGTGCCAAGGCTGCCCACACCGATATATCCACGGCTGAGCTCTTCGGAGACGACGACCATCGACGCTTTGCTGAGGCCCAGACCACCGAATTCCTCGGGGATGGTCAGGCCGAATACGCCCATTTCGGCCAGTTCCTCGATGATTTCCATCGGGATAAGCTCATCCTTGAGGTGCCAGTCATGGGCGTGCGGTTCGACTTTCTCGACCGCGTAGCGGCGGAACTGTTCGCGAATCATTTCCAACTCGTCGTCCAGACCGGTGCGCCCGACGGTGATCTCGGCGCTGCGTTCCTGCATCAAGGCCACAAGGCGGACGCGTGCGCTCTGGCTGTTGCCGCGCGCCATGAGCGTCTGCACCTCGTCGCACTGGAAGCCCGACAGCGCGTCCCAGCCCAGGCCCAGATCGGCCAGACGCACCACTTCGCCCTGGTTCATCGGGATGCCGCCGGCGATCTGGTGCAGGTATTCGCCGAACGCGATCTGGTGAATCAGCGCCTCGACCTCGCCGAACTGGCCGGACTCGGACAGGCGCTCGGCCCATTTCTGCATCTGGTGCAGTGCTTCGGCATAGGTGGCCAGCCATGCAAGGCCGTGGGCGGCACCCTGATGCGCCTCAAGCGCGGCACCTGATACGCGCCCGTCCTTGACGAGCAGCGTGCCGACCGCGTCCTTGGCCGCATTCAGCACCGCGTCGACCGCGGGCAAAGCCGCTGCGGTGAGCTGTGTCAGATTATCCAGAAGTGGGGCATTGGTCATCGCTGGATCCTGTCCGTCATGGGCCATGGGTTCGCTCCTTCGTTTGTCGCGCACTCTCCTAGCCACTTTGCAGGTGCAGCGCAACAATTTAACCCCTGTAGCATGGGTTTTGATTGTTTGTTGCGTGTGAAATTTTGCAGTGCAGCGTAATCCTGCGGTGATACACAGGCGGAATGGAGATCTTATCAGGCCCGGATGCGGCGTTCATATGGTGTTTTGCACTCGGCCTCACGTTGTTTGCCGGGGTGGTGAAGGGCGTTGTCGGCTTTGCCCTGCCGACGATCATGATTTCGGGGCTAGGCTCTGTCATGGCACCGGAACTGGCGCTGGCGGGGCTGATCCTGCCGACGGCGGTCGCCAATATCTGGCAGGCCCTGCGGCAGGGAATTGGCCCGGCCTGGCAATCGCTGCGACGGTTCCGGGTGTTTTTGGTGGCTGGAGGCGTGACGCTGGTGGTGGCGGCGCAGATGGTGCCGTTGCTGTCACACGCGGTGCTTTATCTGCTGATCGGGGTGCCGGTCACGCTTTATGCCGGTTCGATGCTTCTGGGGCGCAACCTGCGCCTGCCGCCCAATCCCGGCAAGAGGCTGGAGGCGGGGATCGGCATGCTGGCCGGTGCGATGGGCGGGCTGACCGGGGTCTGGGGCCCGCCGACGGTGGCGATGCTGACGGCGCTGGACACCGAGAAGCGCGAGCAGGTGCGCATCCAGGGCGTCATCTTTGGATTGGGGGCGATTCTGCTTGCCGCGGCACATGTCGGGTCGGGGGTGCTGCGGGCCGAGACCTTGCCCTTTTCGCTGGCGCTGCTGCCGCCGACGGTGCTGGGCATCTGGCTGGGGTTTTCGATCCAGGACCGGATCAATCAGCGGATGTTTCGCAAGGCGACGCTGATCGTGCTTCTGCTCGCGGGAATCAATCTGTTGCGGCGCGGGGTGCTGGCGGTTTGAGGGCGAGGCACGTCAGATTAACGCACCGAATCATGCGGATGTCCGGGGTGATTTGGGCAAAAGATGAAAGCGGTTACGCTAGGGAATGACGAAATTCGCACCCGAAACCGGGGCTTAGCGTCATATCTAAGCGAAAAACGACCGATGATGGCCCGCTTTCCGTTTTCGTTTTCAGCAATTATATCTATAGTCACGGGTGTGCTACCGGCGCCAATAAAACCAAGAAGACTCGGGGGACTAGCTCGATGATCCGATCAGAGCTCATACAAAAGATCGCAGATGAGAATCCACATCTCTATCAGCGTGATGTCGAGCGTATCGTGAACACCATCTTCAATGAAATCACCGATGCGATGGCCAATGGCAATCGTGTCGAATTGCGCGGCTTTGGCGCATTTTCAGTCAAGAAGCGGGATGCGCGGACGGGTCGCAACCCCCGCACCGGGGAATCGGTTTACGTTGAGGAGAAGCATGTGCCATTCTTCAAGACGGGCAAACTGCTCAGGGACCGACTGAACGGGAAGTAAACGATGCGCTATGTTCGCTACGCCAGTATCGCCATCTTTGCGGTGGCGCTGATCCTGATCGCGCTCGCTAACCGCGAAGTCGTGACCGTCAAGATGCTGCCGGACGAGATTGCGCGGCTCGCGGCGCTGACGCCGGCCTATGACGTGCCGCTCTTTGTCGTGATGTTTGGCGGGGTGCTGGCCGGGCTGGTGCTTGGGTTCATCTGGGAATGGATCCGCGAGGCGGGCGAACGGGCTGCCGCGGCACGCCAGGCGCGCGAATTGCAGCGGCTGCGGACCGAGGTCAAGCGGCTGAAGGGCGAAAAGCATCAGGGCAAGGACGAGGTGCTGGCGCTGCTGGATGGCGCTCGCTGAGCCTGACCATGACACGAGACATTCGAATCAAGATGTGCGGGCTGACCCGCCTGCCAGATGTTGCCGCCGCGGCAGACGCGGGCGCGGCCTATATCGGGCTGAACTTCTTTCCCAGATCACCGCGCTACCTTGAGATCGACGCCGCGCGGGAAATCGCGCTGGCGGTGCCTGAAGGGATCGCCAAGGTCGCGCTGACGGTCGACGCGGACGATGCGGTGCTTGATGCCCTGACGGCGCGGGTGCCGCTGGATATGCTGCAACTGCACGGGTCCGAGAGTGCCGCGCGGGTGACCGAGGTCAAGGCCCGCTATGGCCTGCCGGTGATGAAGGTCGTGGGCATAGCCGAAGCGGCCGATCTGGCGCAATTGGAGACCTATGGCCGGGTGGCCGATCAACTGCTGGTGGATGCCAAGCCGCCCAAGGGCGCGGACCGGCCCGGCGGCAATGCGGTGGCCTTTGACTGGGGGCTGATCGCCGGGCGGCGCTGGCCGGTGCCGTGGATGCTGGCGGGCGGTCTGACGCCGCAGAACGTGGCCGAGGCGGTGCGCGCGACGGGGGCACGGCAAGTCGATGTCGCGTCGGGGATCGAAACGGCACCGGGCGTGAAGGACGCAGGATTGATGCGCGCCTTTGTGCGGGCAGCGCAACAGTGACCGCTGCGGGCCTCGCAAAAGGGGTCCGGTTTCGCCCAGCGACGCGCGCTGACGTTCCTGCTGTGATCGCGCTGCTGGCCGATGACGCGCTGGGCAAGGATCGCGAGCATGCGGATATGGCCGCCTACGAGGCGGCGTTTGACGCGATGCAGGCCGAAGGCGGCAATCAACTGATCGTCGGCACGGATGCCGAAGGGCAGATCGTGGCGACCTACCAGATCACCTTTATCAGCGGGCTGTCATTGAGCGCCGCGCGCCGCGCGCAGGTCGAGAGCGTCCGCGTGTCCGGGGCCTTGCGCGGGCAGGGGATCGGGCAGCAGATGTTCGCGGATGCCGAGGTCCGCGCGCGCAAGGCCGGATGCCGCCTGATCCAGTTGACGATGAACCGGAGCCGGACTGAAAGCCATCGGTTCTACGAGGCCCTCGGCTTTGTTGCGTCGCATGTCGGGTTCAAGCGCCCCCTCGACTGAGGGACATGTTGACAGTGCGCCGCCTGCGATGATGTGATGATCCGCAAAGGAGAGGCGCCATGACCCGGAAATCCGAAGATCTGGACGCCGTCTATGGGGCGACGACGCCGGAAGCGTCCCGGCGGCTCTATGATGACTGGTCGGGCAGCTATGATGCCGAAAATCTGGCCAAGGGGTTCTGGTTGCCGATCGTGGCGGCGGGCGTGTTTGCCCGCCACATGGGGCGCACGCAGGGGCCGGTACTGGATGCCGGATGCGGCACAGGGTTGGTCGGTCAGTCGCTGGACCTGATGGGATATGGGCCGATCACCGGCTGTGACCTGTCGCCCGAGATGATCCGCATGGCCGCGGGGACCGGTGCCTATGCCGGTTTTACCGAGGCAGACATGGGGGCGGGCCTGCCGTTCGATGATGCGGCCTTCACCGGCTTTACCTGTATCGGATCGTTCGGGCCGGGCCATGCCCCGCCCGAGAGCCTGGAGCATCTGGCGCGGGTCACATGCCCCGGCGGGATCGGGGTGTTCAACGTGGTCAGCGCGACCTGCGAAGAACAGGGATTTCCGCAGAAGATCAATGCGCTGGTGCAGGATGGGATCTTGCATGTCGAAGAGCGCAGCCGCCCGTTCCGCGCCTATCTTCTGGCCGAACCGGAATTGATCGTGCGCATCTATGCGGTGCGCAGGCTCTGAGAGCGGGCGTGCCGGGCTGATGCCCGACCTGCGGTCATGGGGCTGCATGGGTTGGCGTCTGCTGGTTCGCGGTCATCCCGCGGCGCTTTGCGCTGGAAAATCCGCGCCGCCTCGCCTATGCAGCGGGGAACCCAGTGATATGGCAAGGCGAGCGCGATGACCGATCTTTTCAACTCATTCATGACCGGCCCCGACGAAAAGGGGCGGTTTGGCGAATTTGGCGGGCGGTTCGTATCGGAAACGCTGATGCCGCTGATCCTGGAACTGGAAGAGCAGTACGAATACGCCAAGACGGACGACAGTTTCTGGGAAGAGATGCATTATCTCTGGACCCACTATGTCGGCCGGCCCAGCCCGCTTTATTATGCCGACCGGCTGACGAAGCATCTGGGCGGGGCCAAGGTCTATCTCAAGCGGGATGAGCTCAACCACACCGGCGCGCACAAGATCAACAACGTGCTGGGCCAGATCATTCTGGCACGCCGCATGGGCAAGACGCGGATCATCGCCGAGACCGGCGCGGGTCAGCACGGTGTCGCGACTGCCACCGTATGCGCCAAGTTCGGGCTGAAATGCGTGGTCTACATGGGCGCGCATGACGTGGAGCGTCAGAAGCCCAACGTGTTCCGTATGCGCCTGCTGGGGGCCGAGGTGGTCCCGGTGACTTCTGGGCGCGGCACGCTGAAGGACGCGATGAACGACGCGCTGCGCGATTGGGTTACCAATGTGCGCGACACGTTCTATTGCATCGGCACGGTAGCCGGACCGCATCCTTACCCCGCCATGGTCCGTGATTTCCAAGCGATCATCGGCAAGGAAGCCAAGGAACAGATGATGGCCGCAGAGGGCCGTCTGCCCGACACGCTGGTCGCCGCGATTGGTGGCGGGTCGAACGCGATGGGCCTGTTTTTCCCCTTTCTCGACGACAAGGATGTGAACATCATCGGGGTTGAGGCCGGTGGCAAAGGTGTGAATGCCAAGATGGAGCATTGCGCCTCCCTGACCGGCGGACGCCCCGGCGTGTTGCATGGCAACCGCACCTATCTGCTGCAGGATGATGACGGGCAGATCCTCGAAGGCTATTCGATCTCTGCCGGGCTGGATTATCCGGGCATCGGCCCCGAGCATTCCTGGCTGCACGAGATCGGGCGCGCCAAATATGTCGCGATCACCGACAAGGAAGCGCTGGAGGCGTTCCAGCTATGTTGCGAGCTGGAGGGGATCATCCCCGCGCTGGAGCCCAGCCATGCGCTGGCGCATGTGATGAAGATCGCACCGGAGCTGCCTGCCGATCACCTGATCTGCATGAACATGTGCGGGCGCGGCGACAAGGACATCTTTACCGTCGCCAAGCACCTGGGATTCGACATGGAAGAGAGTGACTGAACCATCAGTCAGGACAACCACGACGTTTTGCGCCGGTACTGAAACGCGATGAAATCAGAACGCCCGCCGCCCTCTGATGGCGCGGGCGTTCTACATCCAACCCCTACCATGGGTCAGATGCGGGGCACTTTAGCTGGAAAATTCCGAGACTTGGGTTTCGATCAGGGTTGGGCCATCGGAAATGCAGCTGAACCGGAATTTCAGCCCCGGATCGGCGGTTGCGCGCGGAGAAGGATGGCACGACCCGCGTCCGTCCCGACGCGTGCGTCAGATAGGTCAGATCCCACAACCGCGAGAATGACACCGTTGACGGGTGCTTGGCGGCGGATGTGCCGCAGTCTCGCAGGCTTCTGTGGCCTAAGAATTTTCGAGTGGCGCCTTGGCGGTGAACGCGGTCTGGGCCTCTGCATCATCGGGACGGAACCAAACGTTGAAGGCTTCGGCGCCGGTCCCGCAGGTGACAAAGAACACCGGATCGTCAGGTGTGCTGCGCGAGGGGGACTTCGCGACAGAGCCGGGATCAATAGGTGAGCATTTAGGGTTTTCCGCGCTGATGCGGTTCACGGCGGTCGTGATCTGCGCCTTGAACTGGCTTGTATCCGTGTCCCAAATGAAATCGGCTTCGGTAAAGATCTGTTGGCCGGTCTCGGTGCGCTCGATCACCCGTAGCGCCGTGCCTGGCACCCAGCCGCTCACATCAGAGAGCCAGTCGGGCGATGTAATGCGGACCTTGGTCCACTGGTCCTGAACGCAGAGCCGGCGCACTTTGGTCGAGTTGTCGATGACGTGGTATTGCGGCGTTTTCAGAAGGCGCGTGGCCTTTTCATTCTTGATCCGGGGCGCGTCGCTTTCGGCCGCAGAACGAAGCTCGTGCCGCCCGGTGACCGCCACCACATCGCCCAACGCCAGACCGCCTTCGCCGCAGGCGGCGGGAGGCGTTGCCGTGCCAAGGGCGCTGGCTTTGATGATGGCTGCGGTCTCGTCCGACTCTGCGACCGATGGGGCGGGGGCGGCAACGGAGGGGGCCGGGCTGCTTTTCTGAGCGGCTTGCGCCGGGGTGCTGGCAGGCGCGTCCGCAACAAGGCCGAAGGCGAAGCAGCCGGTGAGCGCTGCCACGCATGATAGCATCGCAGTTCTGCGCTTTCTGAGCGGTGTAAATGGTATCGCTATGGAAACAAGTGAAATGGCCAGCCAGAGCATGAGCGCGAACGCGATGAATTGAGTGGTGCTTTGCATAGGCTGCCCGTCTTTGTTTGAATGTAGGTTTGGGGCAGGTTTAACGATGCAAATGTGCTGAAAATAAGAATTTTCTGGGTAAGATATGGGACATGGGCCGGATGCCGGATATCCCGCCTAGCATCAGGTTTTCGGCTTGGGCAAGCCGGTCTGGTCTTGTGATCGCGGGCATTTGGGGGCTGCGGCGTGGGGATGCCGCCTGAGCACCGGGATCGTCGGGGCGGTGCTCAGGCGCTGGAGGCAGGGGGAGAAGATCCCGCCTCGGTTCCGGATGCAGCCCTATCCCGGCGGGCCGCATCGGAATCCAGGGCGCGGCGGCAGTCGGGGCTGCCGCGCGCCAAGTTGATCAGGCGTAATAGCTGCCCGAAAAGACGTGGTATTCGATATCTGCTCGGCGAATGCCGCGCGCCTCAAGCTCGGCGTCGCTCAGCGCTCGCAGGTGGCTGATCTTGCGGCGCGCGTTCTCGGCCTTGGCGTCGGCGGGGCGCATCATCGCATTGCCGATGGTTGCCAGCACGCCATAGATCGTGCGCAGCAGGTTGAAAGAGTGGTGCGGTTTCGCGGTTGTGTAAGCCATTGGGACTGATCCTGTATTGAAGTTATCTACTCCCTTGCTCGGCTATCTATGCCCTTTGGCGCGCGGTGCCAGAGGCAGTTTCGCAATCCCGCCATGCGCGATGTGCATGGAGGTGAAGGACGGGTGTTTGCGCAGTGCGCGCAACTGGGCGGTCTGGGGGGCCAGTGAGCGCGGGGATGACGCGCGCGCCGCCCGTTTTCGCGGGCGGCAGCATTCCGGAGTAGGCGGGGCGCGCGGGTCTTAGCGCGTGGGCACCGGCTCATCGCCGCGATAGTCGTAGAAGCCGCGCCCGGTCTTGCGGCCCAGCCACCCGGCCTCGACATATTTGGTCAGGAGCGGGCAGGGGCGGTACTTGGTATCCGCCAGCCCGTCATGCAGCACGTTCATGATCGCCAGACAGGTATCCAGCCCGATGAAATCGGCCAGTTCCAGTGGCCCCATCGGGTGATTGGCCCCCAGCTTCATCGACTGGTCGATGGAGTTCACGTTGCCGACCCCTTCGTAGAGCGTATAGACCGCCTCGTTGATCATCGGCATCAGGATACGGTTGACGATGAAACCGGGAAAATCCTCTGCAGAGGCGGCGGTCTTGCCGAGCCGCTCCACGACGCGGAGGCAGGATTCGTAGGTGGGCTTGTCGGTGGCGATGCCGCGAATAAGCTCGACCAGTTGCATCACCGGCACCGGGTTCATGAAGTGAAAGCCCATGAATTTCTCGGGCCGGTCAGTGCGGCTGGCCAGTCGCGTGATCGAGATCGACGAGGTGTTGGAGGTTAGGATCGTGTCCGGCTTGAGATGCGGCAGAAGATCCTCGAAGATCGCCTGCTTGACGGTCTCACGCTCGGTCGCGGCCTCGATGATCAGATCGGTCTGGCCCAGATCGGTCAGTGTCAGCGTGGTGCCGATCCGGGCAAGGCCGTCATCCATCTCGGCCTGGCTGATCTTGTCGCGGCTGACCTGGCGCTCCATGTTGCGGCGCATGATTTCCATCGCGGCGTCGATCGCATCCTGACTGATATCTGTCAGCAGAACCTCGTAACCTGCCAATGCCATGACATGGGCGATGCCGTTGCCCATCTGACCCGCGCCGACAATACCGATTTTCTGGATTTCCATATGCCTGCCCTGATTGCTGCTGCGCGGGCACAATACGCCTCTCGCGCAGGTGCCTGCAAGGGGGCGCGGGCCGTTAAAAAACGGTGCGAATTTGAGCATTAGCGAAATCTAAACCGGCGCGCGGCAGGTTCGATTCCGGGTAAGTAAATGGTGAGTGTTATGGCTTATGAAAAGCTGGGAGGTATGCCTCTCGACTACAGGCCGTGTCGTTACGGCAAGTCGAAACTGCTGTTCCGGGGGCCGCGCCGCGATCTGAGCGGGCAATATGTGGCGTTTCTTGGCGGGACAGAAACCTATGGCAAGTTCATATCACGTCCCTATCCGGCGCTGGTGGAGGCGCGGACGGGGTTGAAATGCGTCAATCTTGGCTGGCCGAATGCGGGTATAGACGTGTTCCTGCACGATCCCGATGTCCTGAGTCTGGCCGCGCGGGCGCAGGTGGTGGTGCTACAAGTATTGCCTGCACAGAACATGTCGAACCGATTCTATTCGGTGCATCCACGGCGCAATGACCGGTTCGTCGAGGCGTCGCCGCTGTTGCGCAGTGCTTACCGCGAGGTGGATTTTACCGAGTTTCATTTCACCCGGCACATGCTGCACCGGTTGCGGTCGGTTTCGGAGGAGCGGTTCGCGCTGGTGCGCGCCGAGCTGCAGATCGCGTGGATCGCCCGGATGAAGCTGTTGCTGAACCAGTTTGGCATCCCGGTCGTCCTGCTCTGGCTGTCGTCGCGCCGACCGGGCGAGAGCGCCGACCGGCCGCATGTGTCGGACGATCCGGCCTTCGTGACCGCCGCCATGCTGGAAGCGCTGCGGCCCTATGTAGTGCAGCTTGTTGATGCGACCGCCAGCCCCGGGGCGCAGGAAGATGGCACCCGGGGCATGGTCTTTTCGCAGTTCGATGCAGCGGCGGCAGCCGAGCTGTTGGGGCCAGCCGCGCATACAGAGGCCGCAGAGAGATTGGCGCCGGTGATCCGCGATCTGGTGATGGGATGACCGGGGCGGGGGGCAGCCCGGCGCGCGCGCATAAACGAAAAAGGCCCGCCATTTCTGGCGGGCCTTGTCCTGTGCGGGGGTAAACCCGCCGCGTGTCAGAGTTTCTCGGTCAGTTCCGGGACTGCGTCGAACAGGTCGGCGACGAGGCCGAAATCGGCGACCTGGAAGATCGGTGCCTCTTCGTCCTTGTTGATCGCGACGATGATCTTGCTGTCCTTCATGCCCGCGAGGTGCTGAATCGCGCCCGAAATGCCGACGGCGACATAAAGATCGGGAGCGACGACCTTGCCGGTCTGGCCGACCTGCCAATCGTTCGGAGCATAACCGCTATCGACTGCGGCGCGGCTGGCGCCAACGGCGGCTCCGAGCTTGTCTGCCAGTTTCTCGATCAGCGCGAAGTTCTCTTCGGACCCAACGCCGCGCCCACCCGAGACGACCACACCGGCCGATGTCAGTTCGGGGCGGTCGCTTGTAGCAACCTTGTCTTCGACCCATTCGCTGAGACCGGGATCCGCAGGAACGGAGGCGGTATCGATCGAGGCCGAGCCACCGGTTCCGGCCGCGTCGAAGGTCGAGGTGCGGAAGCTGATGACCTTCTTGGGGTCGATGGATTTGACCGTCTGGATCGCGTTGCCGGCATAGATCGGGCGCTCGAACGTGTCGGCATCAACAACGCCGGAGACGTCGGTCAGAACCATCACGTCCAGCAGTGCCGCCACGCGCGGCAGCACGTTCTTGGCATCGGTGGTCGCGGGGGCCACGATATGCTCGTAATCGCCGGCTAGGCTGACGATCAGCGCGGCGGTCGATTCGGCCATGCGATGCCCCAGTGACGCGTCCTCGGCCACGAGAACCTTGGCCACGCCGTCGATCGTGGCAGCGGCTTCGCCCGCGGCCGCAGCCGATCCACCGGCACACAGCACGGTGATTTCGCCCAGGGATTTGGCCGCAGTCACCGTCTTGGCGGTTGCGTCCATTGCCAGTTCACCATCGGTGACTTCTGCGAGAAGTAGAACAGCCATTACACAGCCCCCGCTTCTTTGAGTTTCGCCACGAGCTCGTCCACCGAGCCCACGATAATACCGGCGGCGCGGGCCTCTGGCTCGGCGGTGCCGGTGATTTGCAGCCGGGGCGTGACATCGACGCCGTAATCGGCGGCGGTTTTCTCGTCCATCGGCTTTTTCTTGGCCTTCATGATGTTGGGCAGCGACGCATAGCGCGGCTCGTTCAGGCGCAGGTCCACGGTGATGATCGTGGGCATCTTGACCTTGATCGTCTGCATGCCGCCATCAACCTCGCGGGTGACCAGCGCGTGATCGCCTTCGATTTCCAGACCCGAGGCAAAGGTGCCCTGGCTCCAGCCCAACAGCGCCGACAGCATCTGGCCAGTGGCGTTCATGTCGTTGTCGATCGCCTGCTTGCCTGCCAGAACGATGCCCGGCTTCTCTTCGTCGATCACGGCCTTGAGGATCTTGGCGACGGCGAGCGGCTCGATATCGGTGTGCACGTCGTCGGCAGCGACCACGAGGATCGCGCGATCCGCGCCCATCGCCAGCGCGGTGCGCAGCGTTTCCTGGCTTTGCTTGACGCCGATGGAGACCGCGATGACCTCGTCGGCTTGCCCCGCCTCTTTCAGCCGAATCGCCTGTTCGACGGCAATCTCGTCGAACGGGTTCATCGACATTTTGACATTGGCGAGATCGACACCGCTGCCATCCGCCTTCACGCGGACTTTCACGTTGTAGTCGATCACACGTTTGACAGGCACGAGCACCTTCATTGGCATGGTCTCCTCAAATTCACAGTAACAGCCGCAATGCGACTCCGAGTTTCTGGCTCTCCCGCGGGTTCATATAGATTCAGGCGGGCGGGAAACAGGGTAAAATCGTCATACGAAGGTCCGTAGGCGTCGTGTTTCGCTCCGGAGAGGAAAAAACCGCAGATCGGTGCGGTTATCTGCCGCTGTCGATCTGCACGCTGAGCGCCGCCCGTGGCGCATCCGACGCCAAAGCGGTTCTGCATTTGATCCGGGGCACAGGTCAGGTGCTATACGTCCACGGCATTGAAAAGGCTTTAGTCGCGGTTCGCGCCCGGAACCCACAACACGTCCGCGCGGCCATCATCATTGGCCATGCGCGCGGCCACGAAAAACCAGTCGCTGAGGCGGTTGAGATATTGCACCGCGGCGGCGTTCACATCCTCGCTGCCCGCCAGTTCGACGGTCAGCCGTTCGGCCCGGCGCGACACCGTGCGGCACAGGTGCAGATGCGCGGCCAGTGCGGAGCCGCCGGGCAGGATGAAGCTGCGCAATGGCTCCAGCACGGCTGTCATAGCGTCGATTTCGGCCTCGAGCCGCCGGACCTGCGCATCGGTTACGCGCAAGGGCGTGTATTCGGCCTCGGCATCGCGGGCCATGTCGGGGCGGCAGAGATCGGCGCCCAGATCGAACAGGTCGTTCTGAATCCGCGCCAGCGCGGCATCCACCGCGCCGTCGGCATGCAACCGTGCAAGGCCCAGCGTCGCGTTGGTTTCGTCTACCGTGCCGTAGGCGGTGACGCGCAGCGAATGTTTGGCGACGCGGTCGCCGTTACCCAGGGCGGTATCGCCGCCATCGCCGGTGCGTGTGTAGATCTTGTTCAGGACGACCATTGGCTTCAGCCTCCCATCTGGCGTCGAATGTAGACAAAGGTGACAATGACGACCACCGCGATGAACTGTGCGATGATCCGCCAGCGCATGAATTTGTTCGCGCGCTTGCCATTCTCCACGCCGCCTTTGCCGAAGGTGCTGATACCCATGATAAGTATTATCGCCACCGCGCCACAGGCGACGACGACGAGCAGGAAAAGCGGATCGGAGAGCATGACAGGTCCTCGGGTTGCGTCTGGGTCACATCTAGCGCGCCGGACGGCAGAAAGCGAAGCGGAAAATCCGCCACGCGGCAGGGATCAGGCGCGGGACAGCACCCAGTCGAGTGCGCGGGTGGGCAGTAGACGTTTCAATATACCCATCAAGTAGGTGGGCGTGGTCACGTAGTAACGCGCGCGCGGGCGGCGGGCCTCGACCGCGTGGATCAGCTTTCTGGTAACGGCGGAGGCGGGCAATTCGAACGTGTCGGGGCCGCTGTCCTGGTAGAGCCGCTTTTGCAGACCGGCGCGGTAGTCATCAGCGCGCGGTGATTTTTCCCAATCGATCCAGCGTTCGAAATGCGGGATCGCGTTCTGCCGGATTTTCGACGTGACCGGGCCGGGTTCGATCAGCGCCACATGGATGCCGCTGCCGGCCATCTCGATGCGTAGGGTGTCGCTCAGCCCTTCGACCGCGAATTTGGTGCTGTTATAGGCCCCCCGCCAGGGCAGGGTGATTATGCCCAGCACGGAAGAGCATTGCACGATTCGCCCGTGCCCCTGAGCGCGCATGATCGGGATGACACGGCGCGAAAGATCGTGCCAGCCAAAGAAATTCGTCTCGAATATGGTGCGCAGCGCGTCGGTCGGCAGGTCTTCGACCAGACCGGGGCAGGCATAGGCTCCGTTGTTGAAGAGCGCATCGAGCCTGCCGCCGGTGGCGTCCAGAACTTCGGCCAAACCAGCCGCGATACTGGCGCTGTCAGCGTAGTCGATCAGCGGGCTGTCGAAACCTTCGGCGTGCAGGCGGGCGCAATCCTCGGGCTTGCGGCAACTGGCAAAGACGCGCCAACCTCGGGCGCGTAGCCCGTGAGCCGCGTCATAGCCGATGCCCGAAGAGCATCCGGTGATCAGGATGGATTTTTCATTCATGCCCCAGCTATGCCGCGCGGGGCGGGTGCGTGCAATGGCGTTGACGCGCCGTTACTGGTCGATGGCCGTCAACAGCCAGTCCGCCATCCAGCCGGTCTGGCCGGTATCGAGCGCGCGCAGATGTACCCAGCCGTTCGCGGCCGTCTCCAGCACTTCTACCTGTGTGCCCTGGCTCAGTTGATAGACCTGCAGATAGTCGGTGCCCGGCCCGTCGCGCATGTTTACCAGCGTGCCGGTGACAGAGCGGATATCGGCGGGTTCGGACGTGTCATCAGTCCCGGCCAGCACCGCGCCTGTGCCGCCGATCACGCCCGAGACATCGCGCGCCAGCGTGCCGCCGGAAAACGCGCCGACGCCTGAAAGGCCCATCTCCTTGATGGTTTGGGAATCGAACACGCTCTTGGCCGGGCTGGCGGCGGCCAGCGTGACCTGGAATCGCGTTGCTTGCTGCGCTTGCAGGTAACGGTCCTGTTTGCGCGCTTCGCGGGCGTCATGGGCGGCCTGAACGGCCTCGCGCTTTTGCTTGATCAGGCGCGGGGTCAGTTTGATCCGGGGTTTTGCCGTGGCCACCTCAAGGGCGCGCGACTGAACCGGCTTTGGCTGGGCAAAGAGCGGCCTGTCCTGAAGCGCGACCTGCAACGAGTCGGCGCGCGGCGCGTAATCGGCACCGCCGCTGAGCTGGTAGAACGCAAAGCCCAGAAACGCGAATGTCAGCAACATGAAGCGCCACATATGCGCATCCCCCCGAGTGACTCAAAAATTTAAAGCAGCAAGGCCAGAATACACGATTCGCGCCCCCTCTCGACGGGAAAACCGCGATTCTTTCCCCGCCCCCGCTTTACGAGCAATCAAGCCGCAGCTATCACCACATCCATGAACGATCTGGTTGACGACCCCAACATAAGCCCCGAGGACGGATCGGCCACGATGTCCGAGCCGCTGCGCCGCGCGATCGGCGAGCGCTATCTGACATATGCGCTGAGCACGATCATGCACCGCGCGCTGCCTGATGCACGTGACGGGCTGAAGCCTGTGCACCGTCGTATCCTCTATGCAATGCGCGAGCTGCGCCTTAGTTCCACAGGGGGCTTTCGAAAGTCGGCCAAGATCAGCGGCGACGTGATGGGCAACTATCACCCGCATGGCGATGCGGCGATCTATGACGCGATGGCGCGGCTGGCGCAGGATTTTGCCGTGCGCTATCCGCTGGTGGACGGGCAGGGCAATTTCGGCAATATCGACGGCGACAACCCGGCGGCCTCGCGTTACACCGAAGCGCGGATGACCGCGGTGGCCGAGGCGCTGCTGGACGGGCTGGCCGAGAATGCCGTTGATTTCCGTGACAACTATGACGGCACGCTGACCGAGCCGGTGGTGCTGCCCGCGTCCTTCCCGAACCTTCTGGCGAACGGGTCGAGCGGCATCGCGGTAGGCATGGCGACCAATATCCCGCCGCACAATATCGGTGAACTGGTGGATGCGTGCCTGCATATCATCGACACGCCCGATTGCCGGGATGACACGCTGCTGAACTATGTGCGCGGCCCCGATTTCCCCACGGGTGGCGTGATTGTCGAGCCGCCCGAGAATATCGCGAACGCCTACCGCACGGGGCGCGGCAGCTTCCGTCTGCGCTGCAAATGGGAGGTCGAGGACCTTGGGCGCGGTCAATGGCAGATCGTCGTCACCGAAATCCCTTACCAGGTGCAGAAATCCAAGCTGATCGAAAAGATCGCGGAGCTGATCCAGGTCAAGAAGATCCCGATCCTCGCCGACGTGCGCGACGAGAGTGCCGATGATATCCGCCTGATCCTTGAGCCACGCAGCAAGAATGTCGATGCCGATGTGCTGATGGGCATGATGTTCCGCAACTCGGACCTGGAAGTAAAATTCTCGTTGAACATGAACGTGTTGATCGACGGGGTTACTCCAAAGGTCTGCTCGATGAAGGAGGTGCTGCGCGCCTTCCTCGACTTCCGCCAGGAGGTGTTGATCCGCCGCTCGACCCACCGGATGGAGAAGATCGACCATCGGCTGGAGGTGCTTGAAGGGCTGATCGTCGCGTTCCTGAACCTTGACCGGGTGATCGACATCATCCGCTATGACGATGAGCCGAAAGCAGCGCTGATGCGCGAGGACTGGGGCCGCGAATTTACCCGCGCCATGTCCGAGGCTGATTACGTGCCGCCCGTGGCGGGCAGCGCGGATGGGCTCACGGATGTGCAGGCCGAAGCGATCCTGAACATGCGGCTGCGCAGCTTGCGGCGGCTGGAGGAAATTGAGCTGCTGAAGGAGCAGGAGGCGCTCATGCAGGAGCGCGCCGGTCTGGAAGATCTGCTGGAGAACACCACTCTGCAGTGGAAGGCGATCGCCGATCAGCTGCGCGAGGTTCGCAAGACCTTTGGCAGGACCTACGAATATGGCGAGCGCCGCACGCAGTTTGCGGTTGCCGGCGAAGTGGAAGAGGTGCCGCTGGAGGCGATGATCGACCGCGAACCGATCACGGTGGTCTGCTCGGAAATGGGCTGGATCCGCGCGATGACCGGTCATATCGACCTCAACCGGGAATTGAAGTTCAAGGATGGCGACGGCCCGCGCTTCCTGTTTCATGCCGAAACCACCGACAGGCTGCTGGTATTCGCCGAGAACGGCCGATTCTATACGCTGTCGGCGGCCAATCTGCCCGGCGGGCGCGGCATGGGAGAGCCGTTGCGCCTGATGGTTGATCTGCCCAACGAGGCCGGTATCGTCGATCTGTTCATTCACCAGCCTGACCGCAAGCTGCTGGTGGCGTCCAGCGCCGGAGACGGGTTTATCGTTCCTGAACAGGACGTTCTGGCGCAAACCCGCAGTGGCAAGCAGGTGCTGAACGTGCGCGGAGACACCCGCGCGCGGGTATGCAAGCCGGTGACAGGCGACCATGTGGCGGTTGTGGGTGAAAACCGGAAAGTGCTGATATTTGCGCAATCCGAACTGCCGGAAATGGCCCGAGGCAAGGGCGTTCGTTTGCAAAAATACAAGGACGGTGGGCTGTCAGATGCCACCACCTTTGCGCTGGAGGACGGGCTGAGCTGGCACGATCCGGCGGGGCGCACCCGGACCGAGACCGCGTTGGCGGAATGGACCGGCAAGCGTGCAGGCACCGGCCGCATGGCACCACGCGGATTCCCGCGCGATAACAAGTTTACCTGAATTGTCCGCATCGGCGCCCTGACGGGCGCCCTTGCGGGACGGGGCGGATGACGCGCCCTATGCGGGCGTGGGCGGGCGCCTCAGAGTGCGCGGCGGGCGGGCGTCGTGTCAAACCGGGGTGGCTTGCAACCAGACGCCGCCCTGGGGGCGCAGGGTCAGGATCATCACCGGCTCGGGGTCGCGGCCCTCGACCTGGGTGAAACGGAACCGTGACAGCAGCGTGGCGAGGATGATCACCGCCTCTTGTAGCGCGAAACTGGCGCCAATGCAGATTCGCGGGCCGTCACCGAAGGGCAGGTAGGCGTAACGCTGCACCACCTTGCGGTCGGCAAAGCGGTCGGGGCGGAAATGATCGGGATCCTGCCACAGCAGGTGATTGCGGTGCAGCGCATAGATCGGAATGATCACTGTATCGCCGGCATGCACCTCGCGGCCGCAGAGCGTATCGGCCTGCAGCGCCGTGCGCGACACCATCGCGGCTGGTGGGTAGAGGCGCAGCGCCTCGTCGGCGATCATGCGGATAAAGGGCAGCTGCGCCACATCCTCGCCGGTGCAGGCGCGCCCCTGAAGCACCGATTGCGCCTCGGCGCGGGCGCGATCCTGCACGCTCTGATCGAACGCGCAGAGATAGAGCGACCAGGCGAGGGTCAGCGCCGTCGTCTCGTGCCCGGCGACGATGAAGGTCAGCAGGTTGTCGCGCAACTCGGCGGTGTTCATCTGGCGCTTCGTCTCGGGGTCGATCCCGTCCAGCAGCAGATCGAGCAGGTCCGGCACCCCCTCTGGCCCGCGGATGCGGCGGGCCTCGACCGCTTCATCGGCCACGGCCTTCATCTGGCGCACTGCCTTGCCCGACATCATCCGGCCCGGGCGCGGCACCCAGTCGGGAAAGCCGAGGATGTCAAAGAGCGAGATCTTGCCCGCCTCGGCGATATACCCGTTGATGGCGTGATGCACTGCGTCCGCATCGAAGCTGCCATCGCCGGAAAATGTCACATCGCTGATCACGTCGAAAGTGGTGCGCACCATGTCCTCTGCCACGTCCACCGCGCGCGGTCCGGCGGCGGCAATCCGCGCGGCGCTGCGCTCGGCGGCGGCGGTCATGATCGGGGCGAGGTTCATCACGTTGCGATGCGAAAAGACCGGTGCGGCGGCGCGCCGTTGCCAGCGCCAATGCGCGCCCTCGGCGATAAAGAGTGATTCGCCGATCGCCGGGCGAAGCAGGTTCTTGGTGACGACCGATTTCGGATAATTGTCGAGTTTCTCCAGCAGCATCGTCTTTATGGCGTCCGGGTCCATCACCATGTGCCAGCGCTTGCCGGTGCGGCCTGACACCATCGGTTGACGTGTGGCAATCTGCGGAATGATGCTGAGCACGTTGCGCCGCGCCGCAGCCAGGCTGGCCAGCACGCCCATCGGCTGGGTGACCAGCGGGACGTGAACGGGTATGTCGCTGCGCATCTTTGTCCCTTTCGGCTCTTGGCTATTGATATAGGTACGGCGGCGGGGCTGGGCAAATGATTGCGCAAAGCGCGGCGCTCTTGTATCGGCAAGGGGACCCTAAGCTGTGAGGATGCCCGATGAGCTTTCACCTTCTGTCACGTTTAGCCGCCCTGTTTCTGGCGCTGGGCGCGCTTGGCGCGTGCACCAACCCCGACGATCTGGACAAGGCGCCTGTCGATCTGGGCAATTTCGCGCTGGGCCACAACGTCGTGGTTGCGCCCAACCTGACCAAGGGGCCCGCCTCGCGCGATGCCAGCAAGGAAGAGTGGATTGCCGCGATGACCAAGGCCATCGATGAGCGGTTCGGCCGCTACGAAGGCGACAAGCTCTATCATATCGCGATCTCGGTCGAGGGCTATGTTCTGGCCGTGCCGGGGGTGCCTGTCGTGGCATCGCCGAAATCGGCGCTGATCATCAAGGTGACAGTCTGGGATGATGCTGCGGGCAAAAAGCTGAACGAGAAGCCTGAACAGGTGACGATCATCGAGAGCATCTCGGGAAGTACCATGTTGGGATCGGGGCTGACCCAGTCCAAGGAAGTCCAGATGGAGAATCTGAGCCGCAACGCCGCCAAGCTGATCCAGAACTGGCTGGTGCGCGAAAATCAGGCGAAGAAATGGTTCGGCGGGAAAGGCGTGAAGCGGGCCAAGCCGGCACAGGCCGAGCCTGCTGCCGCACCGGTTGCCGACGCCGCGGCCCAGGAGGATGACAGCGCAGCGGCCGCAGCAGCGGCTGCCGCCTCGGCAGAGATGATCGAAGAGCCGGAGGTGGCACCGATCCCTGAAAGTTGACGACACCGCCACGGCGGGGGTCGCGGCGCGCGGAAGTGCTTGATTTTCGGTGCCCGGCGCAATAAACGGCCCGCGATGAAATGGCGGAAAATGAATATGAAGAACGTGAATTTCCCGGGCCGTAGGAGTTTCTTGGGATTCGCTGCCGCGTTTTTGGTGGCTGGATGCTATGCGGAGCCTTTGTTGCAGAACAGCCCGCGCGAGCAGTATTCCGTCCGTCAGGTGACTGTCGACACGGCTGCCTTTACCGGTGTGACCGGACGCGTGAATGAGTTTTCCAAGGAAGACGTCGCGCGCGATATCCGGGCGACATTAGCGCATGCGTTGCGTAAATCGGCCACAGGGACCACGCCAGTCGATGTAACTGTGCGTCTAACCGGTGTGCATCTGGTTTCTCCGGGTCAGTCGTTGCTGATTGGCGGGACCAGCGCCATCAGCGGTGTTCTTGAAGTCAAGGATGTCCGAAGCGGTGCGATGGTGCTTGAGCCGACCAAAGTGTACGGGACGGCGAAAGGGGCCTATGCGCCCGGTGGCATTATCGGGGCGATTTCGACGCGCAGCGTTGACGACGACTATCGCAGAACCATCGCCGGATTTTCCGGGGATGTAGAACGTCGGTTGTTCGGGGCCGTAGACACGACGAATAAGCCGTCAGCCAAAACCTTATCGCCCAAGACCGATCCTGCAACGTTGACTGAGGCCGAAAGGCAAGCTCGGGCGGAGGCGCAGGAAGAAGCAAGAAAATGCCGTCAGGCAATCACGATCACATGTGCAAAAGTAAACTAAGAGCACAAGAAGATTAATCAGAGTTCTGAAAGAAAGGGCCAGCATCATGGCAAAGGAAAAGTTCGACCGCAGCAAGCCGCATGTTAACATCGGCACGATCGGTCACGTTGACCACGGCAAGACGACGCTGACGGCGGCGATCACGAAGTATTTCGGTG
>Ga0209344_10001731_pt1 | contig 27138 bp, 21 predicted proteins | sample Cruoilmetagenom6_FD_187293 | JGI IMG/M metagenome (GOLD analysis project Ga0209344, IMG submission 187293) | Oil polluted marine microbial communities from Coal Oil Point, Santa Barbara, California, USA - Santa Barbara Oil Seep Sample 6 (SPAdes)... | ecosystem: Environmental > Aquatic > Marine... | reverse complement strand
TGGAAAAATTCAGAAGTAAGGTGTAATTCTTTTAAAAACTCAGACATAAAAATAGGCCACAACTTGCGTTGTGGCCTATTATGAAGCCTTTGAAAGATCGATCAATTAGCTTAAACGATCTGCATTAAGCCTATGAAGCTCGCCTTTTTTTGTGGGTAAAATATTTTATTTAATGTAAGATAGTTTACAAATTAATAAGAATAAGCAATCGGATTGTGCATACACTTCTAACTTGGCTCGGCAATCGAGATCTTGAAAACATGGAGCAGGAACAAAGTGCTGCCATCATTACGCTTGCAACCAAATCAGCAACCCCTTTTGATAAAATTGTCATTCTTGCTAATAAAGATGAAAACAAGTGGGAAAAGTTTGAACGTTTTCTGAAAAAGCGTATGGCAATGATTAATAGGCCATCCCAAGATATTCAAGTTTATCGTGCACATATCAATAGCCCCATTGATTATGAATCAATCGCCAAAGAAACTGAAAGTAGGATCACTAAATTAAGTGAAGAATCAGATAGCTTATCTATAAACCTTACCTCTGGTACTCCAGCGATGATCACCTTGTTGGTGCTTATAGGTAAAGGTAAAGCCAATACAATATTTATACAGGCAACACCCAAAAACGAATTGCTTCAGGCGGAAATTCCTATTGATTTTGGGCGAGAATATCTAAAGTCAGCATCAAAAAATATCGCTAATAGTGCAACCTCATTACCTAAAATAGAACAGGCGTTTTCTGAGTTAACGGCAAATTCATCAGAAATGAAGCGTGTTGTTGAAAAAGCTAAACGTATATCAGCATCTGAAGTTCCTGCATTAATTTTAGGAGACACAGGTACTGGTAAAGAGCTAATGGCTACAGCTATTCATAAAGGTAGCTTACGAGGCAATAAACCTTTAAAAATTATTAACTGTGGTGCCTTTGCAGAAAGTTTAGTTGATTCAACTTTATTTGGTCATAAAATCGGTGCATTTACTGGTGCTACAAAAGATCACCCTGGATTATTTGAGCAAGCTAATGGCGGTACTCTATTTTTAGATGAAGTTGGCGAACTAACTCCTGAGATACAAGTAAAGCTATTGAGAGCCTTGCAACAAGGTGAAATAAACCGTTTAGGTGATACAAAAACCATCAATGTTGATGTACGTGTAATCGCTGCAACCCATCAAGATTTATTAAAGCTAGTAAGTAAAGGTAAGTTTCGAGAAGACTTATTTTATCGTTTAGCGGTTGGCATTATTCAAATGCCTGCTTTACGTGAACGAAGTGAGGATATTCCAACCATTGTTAGCCAGCTTACTGCTCAAATAAATAAAGCAGGTAGCAAACACCCTGACTACACAAGTAAAGAAATTTCCATAAAGGGAATTAATTTTATTTTGTTGCAGCCGTGGCCTGGTAATATTAGAGAACTATGGAGCACATTAAACCGAGCATTCTTGTGGTCAGACTCACAAATTATTACAGATAAAGATCTTAGTGATGCGATAATTAATCGACATCAAAGTAATGATTGTACTGATGTCGTATTATCTTATAATGACAAAGTTGATATAACTCAACTTACTGAACAGTATCAGAAAAATTATGTTGAAGCAGCATTGAAAGCAAGCGGGAATATGAAAAAGCATGCCACGAAAATGCTTGGCTTAAAAGATCATCAAACCCTAACTAATTGGATGAAACGTTTGGGTATAGAATCAGAAAAATAAATTAAAACTTTTAAATATAGTAACGTTGGCGCTGCTCTTGCAACTATGGACATAAGGAAATAATTAGGAATGAAGCAATCGATGAATTTTGAACATATTCACAACAAGTGGCCTGAGTTACATCAACTCGCAGCATTTGCGGAAGATTACGTAATTTCAGATCCACAAAGTGCATTAGTTAAGCTTCGTTGTTTTGCTGAAAAAGTCGTTGGTTATCTTTATAAAGAACTTCAACTTCCTGTTTTACCCAATTCTAATATTTACGATAAATTAATCTCCGATGATTTTACCAGCGTCGTACCTCGCTTAATGACAGACAAACTTCATGCAATCCGTAAAAGTGGTAACCAAGCTGCTCATGAAGGTAAAGTTGATCAACAACAAGCTATTTGGATCCTAAAAGAAAGCTATTTTGTTGCTTGTTACTTATTCATGGCATACGACAATGGTAAACAGGACGATTGTCCTGCTTTTACGATACCAGAACAAAAGCAACCAGCCGATCAAGCTGATGCTGAGTTTGCTAAAAAGAACAAACAACTCGCGAAACAACTTGCTGAGCATGAAGCTCGCTTGAAAAAAGCATTACAAGAGCTAGAAGCTTCAAAAGAAGTGCAAAAACAAGCACAAATCGAAGCAGTAAAACTAAAACAAACAATTAACCAAGTTAAAGTTAACAAGGTTATAGATCGCAATAGTCAAATTGTCTCAAGCTTTAACTTTAACGAAGCTGAAACTCGTGCTCGTATTATTGATATGGATTTACGCGCTGCTGGTTGGAAAGTTTCTCTAGATGAAACCAGTACAGAAGAAGTAGGTAAAGAAGTACAAGTATCAGATCAACCAACGTCAACAGGTATAGGTTATGTTGATTACGTTTTATGGGACGATGATGGTAAACCGCTAGCGGTAATTGAAGCTAAACGTACACGAGAATCTGTAGAAAAAGGCAGAGAGCAAGCTAAAATATATGCCGACGCACTAGAAAAACAATACCAACAAAGACCTGTTATCTTCTACTCAAATGGTTACGACATTCGTATTCTAGATGATGCTCAAGGCTATAATAGTCGTAAGCTTTATGGCTATTATTCTAAAGACAGCCTGCAATATCTTATTAAGCAACGTAGTTTAAAAAAAGATATAAACCAAACACCGATAGATATAAACGTTGCTGGTCGCTTATACCAAATGGAAACAATCACGCGCGTGTGTGAACGTTTCTCAGCTAAACACCGTAAATCCCTTATTGTTCAAGCAACTGGTACAGGTAAAACGCGTGTATCTATAGCACTTGCTAAACGCTTACTTGAAGCAGGTTGGGCGAAACGAGTATTATTTTTATGTGACCGAAAAGAACTGCGCAAACAAGCAGGCAATGCTTTTAACGAATTTAGCAACGAACCTTTGTACGTTGTCGGTAAAACTAAAAAAAGCTTAGCCAATAACTCACGGGTATTTATTGCAACATACCCAGGTATGATGAGTATTTATCAACGATATGACGTAGGTTATTTCGATTTAATCGTAGCTGATGAATCTCATCGTTCTATTTACAATGTTTATGGTGATATTTTTAAGTATTACGATGCGTTAGAAGTTGGACTAACGGCAACACCTGTTGAAATGGTATCACGCTCAACTTGTGAATTATTTGATTGTGACTTTAAACTCCCAACGGCTAATTACCCATTAGAAAAAGCCATTGAAGAAGGTAATTTAGTCCCTTATAAAATTGTTAGCTTTACCACTAAATTCTTAAGAGATGGTATTAAAAAAGAAAATTTAACGGATGAACAAATTGCCCAACTAGAAGAGCAAGGCATTGACCCCAATGAATTGAACTATGACGCTAAGCAAATAGATGAAACCGTTAAAAACAAAGACACAAATCGATTAATACTTCGTAATATAATGGATAAAGGCATTCGAGACGTTAACGGGCAATTACCAGGTAAAACTATTGTCTTTGCACGAAATATTGCCCATGCCGAATTAATGAATCAATTATTTGCTGAAATGTATCCGCAATTAGGTGGTAACTTCTGTCGGGTAATTCATTCTAAATATGAACGAGCAGAAGAATTAATTGATGACTTTAAATCTTCAGAAGAAAACAGCGTTCGTATAGCCATATCAGTAGACATGTTAGATACCGGTATTGATGTACCTGAATGTGTCAACTTAGTATTTGCTAAGCCGATAAAATCAAAAGTAAAATTTTGGCAGATGATTGGTCGCGGCACACGTTTATGTAAAGACCTTTACGGAAAGGGTAAAGACAAAACACACTTCTTAATTTTAGATCACTGGGAAAACTTCGAACATTTCGAGATGGACCCTGAAGAAGAAGACGTAAAACAACCTAAATCCCTGATGCAAAAGTTGTTTGAAAGTCGGTTACATTTAGCCGAAGTTGCATTGAAAAAAGCAGATGTCGCCACATTTGACTCAGTCATAAAACTTATTCATCAAGATATTAATAGTCTTGATATGAATACTATTGCCGTTCGAGAAAGCTGGCTAGTGGTTGAAGCATGTAAAGACGAAAAAACCTTAAATCAATTTACTCCACAAACTAAAACCAATCTATTTGAACATATAGCCCAACTTATGCAATGGCGTAATATAATGGGACAAAGTGAAGCTTACAAATTTGATAATGAAATCGCGACTATTCAAACCTTAATGTTTACTGACCCCAATCAAGTAGAGTTAGTAAAACTGGGTTTAATGAACAAAATAGAATCATTACAAATGCACTTAAACGAAGTGCGAGCTAAAGCCACTGATATCGCTAAAATTCAAACGGAAGATTACTGGAATAATTTAACTTTTTCTTCGCTAGAACAAAGCCGTATAGCACTGCGCAGTATTATTCACTTACGAGATAAGAGCATTCAGCCACAATCAGTTGAATACATTATTGATGTGACTGAAGATGTGACCGAAATTACGGAAAAAGAAAGACCAACAAAAATAATCTCTATCGACTATCAAATATTCCGACAAGAAGTAGAGAAAACATTAGCGCCATTATTTGATACAGACCAAGTACTACAGAAAATTCGTAAAGGAGAAGCCGTGTCTGAGTATGATTTGGCTCAATTGAACTCTCTTGTACATACCCAAAACCCAAATGTTGATTTAAATACGCTAAAGGAATTTTTTCCTGAATCATCAGCAACATTAGATAAAATATTACGTACCATTGTAGGTATGGACAAAGACGCAATAGAGCGTAGCTTTACTGAGTTTGTACAGCAAATACATACCCTTATTAATGCTAAACAACAGCGCTTTATCGGTATGTTAAAAAATCATTTAATACGTAACGGTGCTATTCAAATTGAGCAGCTTTACGACGCGCCATTTACTCAAATTCACGACATGGGGTTAGATGGCGTATTTAGTGAGCAACAAGCCGATGTTATTGAACAGTTTATTAAACAGTTTGATGTTGAATTAGGTAACAAGCCAACATCAATTGAGAAAGAAATTCGAACCTAAGCTAATTTATAATTACTTTATTTTTATACATTCAGTCAGACTAAATAATTTAGTTTGACCATAACCTGATAGCAGGAAACAAAAGTCACATGATCACAGGTCCTCTAAAAAGCAAAATAGACAAACTTTGGGAAGAATTCTGGACAGGCGGTATTACTAATCCGTTAACGGTAATCGAGCAAATTACCTTTTTAATGTATGCCCGTATGTTAGACATGAACGAGCAAGCTGACGAAAAACGTAGCGCGAGAACCAACAAACCATTTAGTCGTCGCTTTAATGATCAGCAACAACATTTACGCTGGCAAAACCTGCGTCACCTTGGCGCAGAAGAGCTTTACAAATTAGTGAAAGACGAACTATTTCCATTCTTCGCTTCAAGTTCAGCTGACTCAGTGGCAGAAGGTAACGAAGGCTCATTATTTAGCGAGTTTATGAAAGACGCACAATTGATGATCCAAAAGCAAAGCTTGCTAGTAAAAGCGGTAGAAATGGTAAATGACTTACCACTTGATAACACCGACACCAAAGGTGATTTATACGAGTACTTATTAAGTAAACTTACCACCGCAGGTATTAACGGCCAATTTAGAACACCACGCCATATTATTCGCGCCATGGTTGAAATGATGGACCCAACCCTAGAAAGCCGTATTTGTGATCCATCAACGGGAACAGGTGGCTTTTTATCAATCTCTTATGAATATTTGCTTGAAAAATATAGCTCGGCCGAAGGTATAGCACGCGAGCCAATATTTATTACAGAAGATGAAGGTAAAAATGGCGATGCCGGTAAACCACTTTTAGATGTTTACGGTAAACAAGTTGAAAACGTACTCTATTCTGGCGATTTAATTACACCAGAAGCCCGTAAACATATAGATACTGATATGTTTCATGGCTTTGATTTTGACGCCACCATGTTACGTGTTGCCGCAATGAACCTTGTAATGCACGGTATAAAAAAACCTGACATTCATTACCAAGATACCTTAAGCCAACGCTTTAGCGAAAACTTTCCTGCCGAGGCTAAAGAGGGCATGGAGATAATTCTTGCCAACCCACCATTTAAAGGCTCTTTAGACGAAGAAGACGTATGTCCAGAGTTATTACGTAAAGTAAAAACTAAAAAGACTGAACTGCTTTTTGTTGCGCTAATAGAGCGTATGTTAAAAGTGGGTGGCCGTTCAGCCACTATCGTGCCAGACGGCGTATTATTTGGTTCATCAAAAGCCCACGTACAATTGCGACAATTATTGGTAGATAACAACCAGCTTGAGGCGGTTATATCATTGCCAAACGGTGTATTTAAACCGTATGCAGGTGTTTCAACTGCAATTCTTATTTTCACTAAAGGTGGCAGTACCGATCACGTGTGGTTTTACGATGTGCAAGCGGATGGCTTCTCACTTGACGATAAACGCACGCCAATAAAAGACAACGATTTACCTAGCTTAGTCAGCGAGTTTAAAGCGCGTGATAAAGCACAAGCGACCAGCGATGCTAACGATAAAACGCAGAAGGCGTTTTGGGTCAGTAAAGAAGAAATCACCTCAAATAAATATGATCTTTCAATCAACCGCTATAAAGAAGTGGTTTATGAAGAAGAAAGCTACGATCCACCAAAAGAAATTTTGGGCAAGTTAGTGAGTTTAGAAAATGAAATCCTTGACGACTTAAAAGCGTTGGAGAAAATGCTGTGAGTTGGCCGTTAGTTAAACTTGCTGATATTGCTGTTCATCTTAGAAATGGTGCTTCAATAAAACAAACCGAAGGTACGGGAGGTTTACCTATAACTCGCATTGAAACAATAGCAAATAGAGAGGTTAATTTAGATAAGTGCGGTTATGCTGGGGTTGGTGAAGCTGAATATTTGAATTATCGACTTGATAATGGTGATATATTAATTAGTCATATTAATTCTGAAAAGCACTTAGGTAAATGCGCTATCTTTGAAAGTGACAGAAATGATATTATTCATGGTATGAATTTATTATGTTTAAAGGTTAATGATAAAGCTTACCCTAAATATGTTTATTACTATTTATCTTCATATGTTTTCTTGTCTAAGTTACCTCGAATAACCAAAAAATCAGTAAATCAAGCGAGTTTTACTGTAACTCACTTTAAAGAGTTAGAAATCCCACTACCACCACTGGACGAGCAAAAACGCATTGCCGCGATTTTAGATAAAGCCGATGACATTCGCCGCAAACGCCAACAAGCCATCAACCTCGCCGACGACTTCCTCCGCAGCGTCTTCCTAGACATGTTCGGTGATCCCGTAACCAATCCTAAGGGGTTTCCTTTAGGCACTATACGTGATTTTGTTGAAACAGCTAATTATGGTTCATCAGGTAAAGCATCTGAAACTGAAGGTGAATATCCAATGTTACGTATGGGAAATATTACCTATCAAGGTGGTTGGGACTTTAAAAATTTAAAATATATTGATTTAAGTGAAAAAGATAAGCCTAAGTATTTAACACAAAAAGGTGATTTACTTTTCAATAGAACAAATAGTAAGGAGTTAGTTGGTAAAACTGCTGTTTTTGAAGAAGAAAAACCGATGGCTATAGCTGGTTACTTAATCAGAATAAGAACTAATAAGCTTGGTAATAACTATTATTTATCAGGTTATTTAAATTCCACTCATGGTAAAAAAACGTTAGTTGGTATGTGCAAAAGTATTGTTGGAATGGCAAATATTAATGCACAAGAAGTTCAAAACATTAAAATAGTATTACCCCCAATAGAGTTACAAAATGAGTTTGAAAATATTGTAAAAACAACTAAGCAGAAATTGAAAAGCTTTGATAAAAGCAGTGAATTGCTAAATGATAACTTTAACTCATTAAGTCAAAAAGCCTTTGCTGGCGAACTATAGCGTTTTATTTAAAAGTAAAAAATAATAAGGAAGAGTGATGGCATTTGATTTACGTAATACCTTAGTGGTGGGGATTTCAGCAACGGCACTTTTTGATATGAGTGCATCAGACAAAATATTTCGCGAAACCTATGCTGAAGATCCTGATACTGCCATTGAAGCGTATCGTGATTTTATGTTGAAGCATGAAGACGAACCGCTAAAACCAGGTACGGGGTATTACTTAATTAAAGCTTTGCTTGCTTTGAATAACTACCAAGATGCAAATGATAGTTCGCCCCTAGTTGAAGTGGTAGTTATGTCGCGCAATAGCCCAGATACAGGCTTACAGGTACTTAATACGATTCGCCATGACAAACTAAATATTACGCGTTCAGCCTTTACCGCAGGCGAGTCGGTTGCCGATTACCTCGACGCGTTTGACGTAGACTTGTTTCTTACCACTAATATTGATGATGCACAGCGCGTGATAGATTCAACCCAATGCGCAGCGGCTATTTTGAAAAATCCGCCCATAAATGCCCCTAAAATACCTGAGGGCCAAGTAAGAATTGCTTTTGATGGTGATGCGGTATTATTTTCAGATGAAAGTGAACTGGTATATAAAACTCAAGGTATGGAAGCCTTTCATGCTCAAGAAGATGAAAAGCAAGACATACCTATGCAAGACGGACCGTATGCTAATTTATTAAGGAAATTGTCAAAATTACAAGACAGGCTTCCCATTAAGGTTGAATACTCACCAATTAGAATTGCCATCGTTACTGCCAGAAATAGCCCATCAGAAATGCGGGTAATCAAAACATTGCGTGCATGGGGAGTTTATGTTGACGAAGCATTCTTTTTAGGTGGCGTTAGTAAAGATAAAGTATTAAAAGCTTTTAATCCTCATATATTCTTCGATGACCAAGACGTACATTTAGACGCCGCCGCAAACCTAGTGCCGTCAGGTAAAGTACCGTATTTAAGTCACTCAAAATTGACCGTGGTAAAAGAAAAAGATAAGAAGTAAATATGAAAATTTCAATAAGTGAAAACGGCGACGCTATCGCTGAATTTAATCAATTAAATATACATGGGCGTGAAGCGGTGGGAGGCTACGCTTTTACATTTGTTCTACGGGGTACGCGTAAAGCATGTGAAAAAAATATTTCAATTTTTGACATACGGTTATCTATTGCTTTAGCAGACCCAAGAAAACCATTAGTTAGTTTTATCCCTGCGTCTAATCAGTGCATTCAATGTCCACCATCCCCTAACAACAGTGAACAATTAGCTTTTGAAATGGTGTTAACCAAAGAAGAAGTTAATGCTCTTGAGGAATATCGTCAAGAAAACGATCTAACATTGAATTTTGGGTTACGTGCGTTAACACTATCTGGAAGTGTTCCAACGTCGAGTTATGACACCTCAAATGTGATTATTCAAAGGGAGCAATGGCTGCAAGCATTAAATAACGCTGGATTTAGGCAAACCATTTTGTTTGAAGTGCCACTGCCTTCTGTTTCTGATGACGTTACAAGTCTTTATAGTAAAGCACAGGGATTTATCGAGACAGGACACTATAAAGAGTCAGTTATACAATGCCGTCATATCATTGAGAAAATAGAATTAAGTCGTGAAGATAAGTCACTATCCTCGGCAGCTAATAAAAAAGCTCATGATAGACAAGAACGACAAAGTATGAATTCAATTGAACGTTTGCTTAGTATGAGAGAACAATTAAAAAATGTTTGTCAATTAGGTGCGCATGGCGATGAGGAATTTACACGTTCACAAGCAAAAAGCATTTTAGCCATGACAATGGCGTTACTAGCAGAGCCAACCATAGGGTTTAGTGAGTAAGCTCTAGTAATTAATAAGGATTTTACTATGTCTAAATCAAAAATAACCACACTCGACAACTTAGCCAGAACTAGGTTATCTAAACACTTTTTCTTACGTGACTTTCTATTTTCTGAAACCGCTGCTGTTCACGGTATTAACAATATACCTGACGATCTCAAATTGGCGGTGGCAGCAGGAACTCAGTTGTGTGAACAAGTGCTTGAACCAATCCAAAACGTTTGGGGGCGAATTCATATTCGCTCTGCCTTTCGAAGCTGTGAAGTTAATCAGCTAGGCAATGAGCTTGGTGCCAACTGCGCAAGTAATGAGAAAAACTACGCAGGCCACATTTGGGACAAACGCGATGAGAAAGGCAATATGGGCGCAACTGCGTGTATCGTTATTCCATCGTATTTGGATTACTATGAAAAAACAGGTGATTGGACATCATTAGCGTGGTGGATACACGCTAATATCCCTGCCTATAAGCATATGTACTTTTTCCCCAATTTATGTGCATTTAATATTTCGTGGTACGAAGATGAGAATAGCCCGAAATCAATAAGCTCTTATATTACCGATCCTAATACGGGCCATAAAAAACGTATTTTAACCGCTGGCGTTGAAAGTGAATACTATCGAGATATTCCTTTAGCAGAACGTTATGCAGCATGTGAAAAGATTATTTAAATAATGGAGTGTTAACAGTGCCAAATGACAACACAAAGTACTTATTCAATGGTACTAGCCATGGTAAAGGCCGCTTAGTTCATGCTGTCGTAAAGCAATATATCGAAAAAGAACAACCGACAATTGAGCAGTTAAGAGATGTTTTCCCTAAATCACTACAGGGGAGTTTTGGTGTTTTTTACACAGAAGATGAATACGATAAAAGAAAGCAATCTTCAATTGACAAAACTGAACATTTCTTCATAAAAGCAGAAGATATCTTAACAGCTAATGGAGAAAAGGTACTTATTTGTACTGAATGGGGGAAGGTAACATCGAATTGTTTGTTGATCATGCTATCACACTTGGCTTTAACATTCATACGGAGTTACAAGTACTCAGTGATGAAGAAATTATTAAACAATTTATCCATAAACCTGCATTTAAAAAGTGTTATCAAGCTTGGCCAAGTGATGTATTAAAAACATTTTGTGACTTCATGCGTTATACCCATCAATCAGGTTTAGATATTTATACAAATAAAATGAAAACAGGCGATTCTATCCGCATTGGGCGGAAAGGAAATACTCATCAAATCGCCAAAGAAGTATTTACCACAATTGAGCCATGCAAAAATAAAGTGAATTACGCTCAGCGTTATAAGCACAGAGATGATTACCTTATTTATGAACTAGATAATGATGCACTAACTAAATTAATAGCAGTAGGTGATATGGCAGCATTTAACCAAGAACACCCTGTTACAAGAACTCCTTATTGGCCTAATGATTACCAAAACGGTGATATTGATATGCATGACACACGAATTTGGAAAGTTTCCCATAGCCCTAAGTCATTTAATGATAAGGAACTAAATTGGCTAGCAAAAAATAATAGATTAGCAGTTCACAAAAATACGGGTAAAGCCTGCTTTGATTAAGATCAATAAAAGCGTAAAACATTAGCCTTTGTAATTAATAGGGTATTCTTGTTTTCAATAACAAGTGTTCTAATATTGACGACTCTTACCGTTAACATAAATAGCCCAAACGGTATAACCGCAGTCTTTTATTGCGTTATGACCTTGGTCATTGTCGGCTAGCTAACCAGCGCCAGACACTTTTTATGTTAACCAAGCCGCTAGCAATTAAGGTAGTGAACCACTTAGATATAACTAATTATATCTTGCTCTTTCGAGGCCGTTATGACGTATAAAATGCCAAATAACTTATCCATTGCGGGTTGCGATGTGCGCTCTTTTACCGATGAATTACGAGCAGAGCATCCAATAGTAAAAAATAAAGCAGGTGAGTGGGTATTATTAGCACACAGTAATGTTATGGCGGCCGCGCTCGATAATGAGCGTTTCTCTAGTAATGTATCTCGCTATTTACAAGTACCGAACGGCTTAGATGGTGAAGAGCATAGTCAATACCGAGCAATAATAGAGCGCTACCTTAGTTGTTTAGCGATCACGCCGTTTATTGGGCTATTTGAAGATGTGGCCACTAAGCTGGTTGCCGAGCTACCTAAAGGGCAAATATTAGATGCGGTAAACGATATTGGCGCAGTATTCGCGGTACGTGCGCAATGTGCATGGCTAGGTTGGCCAACAGAATTAGAGCCACTGTTATTAGCCTGGATGAAAGAAAATCATGCGGCTACGCGTTCAGGCAATCATGAGTGGACCGCCAGTATTGCTGAAAAATTTGACGATATTGTCCGTACTATCATTCAATCGCGCAGAGCAAATCACAGTCACTCACCTGACGATATTACCGGCCAACTTTGTCGTGAAACTATTAATGGCCGATTATTAACAGAAAAAGAGCTGGTTTCAATATTACGTAATTGGACTGGTGGCGATCTTGGCTCTATTGCTTTATGTGTTGGCGTGATAGTCGCTTATATTGCGGAAAACCCAGCACTGATTCATACCATACAGCAAGCATCAGATCACGAAGTAGAAGCCATTATTAATGAAATACTGCGTATTGATAACCCCTTTGTTGCTAACCGACGAGTAACCACATGCCCCGTACATGTCAGTGGCCAAGACATTCCTGCAGGAGCACGGATAAAACTCAATTGGACTTCCGCTAACCGTGACGAATCGGTATTTAATAACAACCGCTTTGATGCCATAGCACATGCCGATAATAATTTGGTTTACGGCATAGGAAAACATGTCTGCCCCGGTCGATTATTAGCAAGTTGGCAATTGCGGATCGCCTTACAAACCATACTTGCCTCGGTAGAAAAAATTAGTTTAGTACAAGAGCAATTACCTGAGCGCGAAGTTGCCCCTGTGGGAGGCTACCATCGCGTGCCGGTGATCTTTACTTAATAGTATCGGCCTTATTATTAGGCGAGCAATAGTTCATCATGTGTGGAGTAAAAATATGCTCAGTTATACGTGAAATGACTTTTTAAACTAAGGCCTTTAAACCAACACCTTTAAGTAAGCCACCACCTTTAAGCCAACGCCTCTAAGCTAGCGGGGCAGCATTATTGCGCCTAAATGACGATATCGCGCTGCTCAGCCATCTTTGCTATTGCGCTATCAAACGCAGTATTAAGCACTAATAGCCTGTAGTTAGGTGGTAATTTGCACGGCTAGCTATTACCGCAATTTCTCCACGCCATTAGAGCTTTTCAGAATAATCATAATTTCTATCCTATATTCATATAGTAACTATCAACTTGTGGTAGCTGCATAATACCAAGTTGATTCATTAGCTGCTCATTTGTAATGGTTAAAATGAATAATTACGGCGTTATAAAAAAGTAGATCACTTAATTAATCAGATTGGTATAAGTGAATTTTTCAGCATAATAGATAAAACAAAATCATATAGAGCAAAATAAATCAGCCTTAAGCTCATTTTAAAGCACTATAAATAAATTAGGGACATAATATGACTACAGAAGAAATTACTAATCAAATCACGAGTATGGCATTACTCTATGGGCCTAAGTTGATCGGTGCGATTTTGGTATGGATCATTGGTGGCTGGGTGATTAAAGTCATCGGTCGTGTGGTTAAAAGTGCTTTAAACAAAAGCGGTACGGATGCATCGTTAAAGCCTTTCCTAACGGGCATTGTCAATGGTCTGTTAAAGGTCATGTTGGTGATTACTGTGCTGGGTATGCTAGGCATCGAAATGACCTCATTTATTGCAATCATCGGTGCGCTTGGTTTAGCGATAGGCTTAGCTATGTCGGGTACCTTGCAGAATTTTGCTGGCGGTGTGGTGATTCTTATTTTTAAACCATTCAAAGTGGGTGATGTGTTAGAAGCACAAGGCTATGTCGGAAGCGTCTCTGAGATACAAATATTCAATACCATTATGAAAACGCCAGACAATAAAACCATCATTATTCCCAATGGCGACTTATCAACGTCATCAATGATCAATTACTCAACTGAGCCGAAACGACGGGTTGATTGGACCATAGGGGTTGGTTACGGCGATGACTTGGACAAAGCCCGTGAAGTTATTAAGCGTTTATGTGATGAAGATGACCGTATTTTAAAAGATCCTGAGGTGTTTATTGCCGTGTCAGCATTGGCCGATAGTTCAGTTAATTTTGCTGTTAGAGCCTGGGTGAATGCGCCTGATTACTGGGGCGTACATTTTCAGTTGAATGAAAAGGTATATAAAACCTTTGCAAAAGAAGGCTTAAATATTCCTTTCCCACAAATGGATGTGCATTTACATAAAGATGCTTAACAGGTATTAAGTACTTTATAAGCGCTGGCTCGCGGTGAATGAAAATAATTTACAGCTAGGCAATGCCATTAGCGATTATGGCGCTAGGTCAAGTTTAGTAAGCCAGTGTAATATTTAAAAACGCTAGTCAATTTAATTGCTAGCGTTTTTTATTAGAAAATATAGCGTAATTGAGCCTAGCAAGGTAATAGTTTGAGGTTTAGATTAATTGATGATTTATTGTTTGTCTAAACAGGGCGCAGCAGTGGATAGCTTGGCGCTATAGGCATCAATAATATTTTGCACATTGTTGGCCTTGTTCTCAGCAAAGTTTTGTCGAGAGCCTTGTAAAATACGTTGATAGTGATTAAGAGTTTTTTGCAAATATTTATTCACTATTTCAGCTTGCTCGCTTGAGGTTGACTGCCAAATTTTATCGCCAACGGGATTGATTTTACTCTTTCCATCGCTACATGATGAAACTAACATTATTTCATAAAAACGTTGGTTATCCTCAATTAGCACTTCATCTTTCAAGCTAAAGTCTAGTGCTATTAATTTTTGTCGTAATGAAAATTGGTGATGAACAGGGCACAGTAAAAAATCAAGAGTTAAGTTTTTGTGTTGCTGATAAATCGCTTCAATGAATTGCATCATCAAGTCGCCGCCAACTCCAGCTATTATTACCAGGTGTTTTCCCTGATATTGCGCTAAGGGTAGCTTTGCCACATCAAGGCAGTGCGTTTGCCATCTTGAATTTGGGAAAAAGTGCTCAAGTTTTTGCTCTACTTTAGTCATCAGCTTAGGCACAATATCAACAAAGTGAATATCAACAAAGTGAAGTTTGCTATTAGTTAGGCCAGATAATAACGCAAAGCCCAGTAAGCCATGATCACAACAGCAATCCCAAACATGCTGGTACTGGGATGTCACCATATTTTCAATTTGCTGTAATCGGTTACTAAGTTTCAAGCGTCGTACTTTTTAAGGGCTAAAAAAGCGGCTATTGTAGCGCTAAGTTACTTAGCCTGACAAGTGGCTGAAACTGGATTAAATGACAGTGGTTCGAGCGGACTATGCTTCATTTCACAGGTCGACATTGACTTGCTCTTCATCAAGTTCTTCTTCATCAAGAATGACCACTCTGATGATGGCTATCATTTTTTTCGGTACTGTTGTGTAACCTAGTTCTTCGCTATAACCTACCTCTACCTGTGCGATAGCTTCAAGTACTTCATCACCGTCAATAACTTCGCCAAATACAGCATAGCCCCATGAACTACCGGGGTCCAAATTGCTGTTGTCATTTAGATTAATAAAGAATTGGCTGGTTGCTGAATGGGCATCAGAGAGTTGTTTCGCCATGGCAATAGTGCCTTCGCTGTTTTTTAAGCCATTACCCGACTCATTAAAAATTGGTTCATCTGGCTCAATTTCACTGTAGTTGGTCATAAAACCGCCAGCCTGAATGAGGTAGCCTTCTTCTACACGGTGGATTAGGGTTTTATCGTATTGTCCTCGAGTGACATAGCCTAAGAAATTATTAGCAGTAATTTTGGCTCGGTATCGGTCAAGTTCAATAATTATATTGCCCATAGTAGTTTCTATTCGCACTTTAGGGGATAAATTATTCGGTTGAATATATTGTCCTTTCGTATTCGCGGCGAATAGTTGAAACGACATTAATAAGCCAATAATAAGTAATGAAACTTTAATCACATGAGTACCTTTTGTAGGATTACATTTAAAGCAATATCATATATTTTAACAGTTATTTCTACCACTAATCAAAGAGACAGCGTAATTGCTCTTAGGAGCAAATATTTTCAATAGGTAGCGCTATCATTTAAATTAAAATTGATCAGCGCCTAAAATTGCTGAAAATTATCTGTGCACTGCTCAAGTTTACTAAATTCGAGCTGAGAGCTAATGATTAGATATTGATTATCTGCGGTACTCATTATGTTTTCGTTGCTAAAGTCAATGAAGTTTGTGTCATCCGAATGAGCCGTATTAAAGCCGTCGGCGCCAATACGGTTAACCCTCACGACAAAACATTGATTCGCCATTGCGAGCACTTTTAATAAGGTATTCCAAAATTGGCGGCATGCCGCTGACCATTTAGCAACATTGACCATAAGTTCATAATATTGACTGTTTCTCGACCAAGTCGGAAGGTGTCAGAGTCGCTAAATGCTCAGCCTAATTAATAAAAAGATGTCTTTTTAGTCCTTGATGCTAATATGGAGACAGAACTTGTATGGAGACAGAACTTGGACCTGATTTATTCTTTACGTATGCTTAAAGCTAGTACTATTTCCCTACTTATTATCAACGTTTTATTTCATAACATTTGTGCAGCAGAAAACATTACTTTAGTTGCAGATCCTTGGTGCCCATACAATTGTGCTCAAGACAGTCCTTATAAAGGATACTTGATAGAAATTGCTGAGTTAGCTTTTTCTAAACACAATATTGACGTTGAATATGTTATTCAACCTTGGCCTCGAGCAATACAAGGGGTGCTACAGGGTAAAAATGATGCCTTACTGGGAGTGTCAAAAAATGAAGTGCCTCAGCTTATTTTTCCAAGACAAGAGTTGGGTGTCGCCAAACATGTTTTTATTACCAAAAATGATTCTACTTGGCAATACTCGAACTTAGCATCTCTTAATGAAATATCCATAGGCGTTATTAAAGGCTACTCATATGGAGAGTTTGATCAGTTTTACATCACTAAAGCTAAAATTAAGACTGGGAAAGTTCAGCCTGTTGGCAGTATTAAAGGCTTAAGTCAGAATATAAAGAAGTTACAAAGAAATAGAATTGACGCGTTAATTGAAGATAGTAATGTATTTAATTTTTTTCTCTTGGAAAACAATATTAGTAACAATTTTCGTGAAGCCGGAGCGGCGGATAAAGAAAATATTTATATTGCATTTTCGCCTGTTAATCCCAAGGCAGAAGTCTACGCACAAATATTATCGCAAGAGTTAGATGAAATGAGAGCTAATGGCCAGTTAAATAAAATATTGAAAAAATATAATCTACAAGACTGGCGCAAAGCTGACAACGAGCAGCTAGGTAATAAGGCTTCTGGATGAACAGTGTTTGATGTTTTATAAAATAAGCAGTTTGAACAAGATAAAAAGTAGCGCTTAAATCACTTTTAAAGCGCAGATTTTTGATGACATTAAGAGAGAGAATGTAACTTAAATTAAGGGGTAACCAGATGATTCCTAAAAGTAAAAGTAAGTGGTGTGAACGATATCTTGCCGGCTTTATTGATAATGAAACCATTAAAGAAAATACCACACTGAGTTATTGGTCTTTGGCAAGGCTCGCGGAAGACTTTAAATTTAATTTAGCTGATCAACCCTTTATTATAAAACTCTTTTTGGAAAATGTTATGCGTCACTATGCCAGTGGTGACACGATTGACCATAAAACTGTTGTTAGTACTATTCAAAACTTAATCTCGACCACAGCAAGCACTAACTTTGAGTTTCCATATTTTCCAGCCCGTGTGCTAATGCAAGATTATACCGGTGTACCGGCAATTGTTGATCTGGCGGCGATGCGAGACGCAATAGCTGAGCAAAATGGTGATGCCAACAAGATTAATCCGCTATGCCCAGTCGATTTAGTGATCGATCATTCCGTTATTGTTGATCAAGCCGGTAGCGCGGAAGCGTTGTCGCATAACCGCGCACGTGAAATGGCCAGAAACCAAGAACGCTACCAGTTTTTAAAATGGGCGCAAAACTCCTTTGATAACTTAAGAGTGGTGCCACCTGGGCGCGGCATATGTCATCAAGTCAACCTTGAATATTTAGCACAAGTGGTGCGTGACGAAGCCGGGGTATTAATACCCGATACCTTAATTGGAACTGATAGTCATACCACTATGATTAATGGTTTAGGCGTACTGGGCTGGGGTGTTGGCGGTATTGAAGCTGAAGCGGTAATGTTAGGGCAGCCATTAAGTTTAGGGGCACCAAGCGTAGTAGGTGTTAAACTGCAAGGAAAGCTTGCTGTTGGCATAACAGCGACCGACTTAGTACTAACGGTTACGCAGACCCTGAGAGAGTACGGTGTGGTCGGTAAATATGTCGAGTTTTATGGCTCAGGCGTGTTATCCCTGAGTATTGCTGACCGAGCAACGGTTGCTAATATGGCGCCAGAATATGGCGCCACATGTGGACTGTTTCCAATCGACAGCAAAGTGACTGACTATCTTAATCTCACCAATCGCTCGCCTGAAATGATTGCACGCGTTAAAACCTATGCGACAGCACAGCAGCTTTGGTATGACAGCTCAAATAATAACCCAAGCTATGCTGAAAATGTCACTATAGACCTCAATGCAATAACGCCGTGTGTTGCTGGGCCCAAACGCCCACAAGACCGTATAGCACTTAATTGCATTAAAGAAGAAACCCAAGCAGCCATTGAGTTAAATGTTCAAGTAGCATCAAAGCCAAATAACACGAAAGCACTACCGACATTAGCTTCTGGTGATATTGTACTTGCCGCCATTACCTCCTGTACCAACACTTCAAACCCACATGTGATGTTACAAGCAGGACTGTTAGCTAAGGCCGCTGTTGAAAGAGGCTTAACGGTAAAGTCTTATGTTAAAACCTCACTAGCGCCGGGGTCGCAAGTTGTTGCTCGCTACCTTGATAATTCAGGGCTACAACCATTTTTAGATAAGTTAGGTTTTAACCGTATTGGTTTTGGCTGCACCACTTGTATTGGTAATTCAGGGCCGTTAAATGACAACCTTGAGTTACAGATCAGTGAATACAACTTAAGTGTCTGCTCTGTTTTATCGGGTAACAGAAACTTTGAAGGCCGCATACATCCCGCTGTTCGGCTTAATTGGCTCGCATCACCGCCGCTGGTAGTCGCTTTTGCTTTGGTTGGACATACCAAAATTAACTTTGACAATGAACCGTTGGGCACAGACAGCAAAGGCCAAGCGGTTTATTTACGCGATATTTGGCCAAGTGATGAGTTAGTTAATGAAGCCTTATCGTCGATAAGCCAAGAGAGTTATGCCTTGTCATATCAAGATATGCTAGTTGGCGATGAAGCGTGGGAAAACTTACCTATCACCAACAGCATTTGTTATGCGTGGAATGAGCAGTCTAGCTATATTGTTAAGCCACCTTTTTTAGACAGATTAGCGGAAAATATCAAGCAAGAAGTAAGTAAAGCCAAGCCTGCTATGGATAATGAACCCGCACTGATTAAGTCTGCTCAGATATTAGCGATTTTAGAGGACTCAATTACCACAGATCATATTTCGCCAGCAGGGCAAATAGATCAGCGCACGCCGGCAGGAAAATACTTGATTGCAAAGGGCATTGCACCAGCAGAGTTTAACAGCTACGGCACGCGTCGTGGTAATCATGAAGTGATGGTGCGCGGCACTTTTGCCAACAACCGTTTGCAAAACCAAATGGTAACGCCAAGTGAGGGCGGTTTGACCCGTATTTTTGCTAGTGAAAAATATGACAGTGCCGAAACCGTGTCAATATTTGAAGCCAGCCAACATTACCAAAGTCAAAACACACCGTTAGTGATTTTTGCTGGCAAAGAATATGGAACTGGCTCAAGTCGAGATTGGGCAGCAAAAGGTTGTCAATTACTTGGGATAAAAGCGGTTATTGCTGAGTCTTTTGAGCGTATTCATCGTAGTAACTTAGTGGGTATGGGCATTATGCCATTACAATTACCGCAAACTATGTCAGTAGTTGATTTGAAGTTACGTGGTGATGAAAAAATAGACATTAGCTTTGTTGATAGTGCTAAAGGGGGGCAACTTGCACCTCAGCAGTTATTACAACTTAAGATTTATTCAACTGCTAGCGATAGAGAGAAAGAGCAAGTAATACCGTTAACGTTAAATATCACCAATGACTTAGAGCTTAGCTATTTTCTTGCCGGTGGGGTTTTACCTTATGTGGCACGACAATTTTTATGAAAATACCTGCCCTATAGTGACCCAGTTAAATTACTCACCAAGCTGAATGTCATTAAGTGGTAGGGGGCGTTTGTACGCTAGGTAAGCGTATTCGACCTCGTTATTCGTATCAAAAGGTATAGCTGTTTCGTTATGCCTTTATTTTTCCCTTAGAGCTCGTAAATTACCACAAGGCACTTCAAACAAGGCAGTACTGCGATAAGCAAATATTATAAGTGTTAAGTAGGTCAGTAAACTCCATACTTAGCCAGCATAAAGTTCAATAAAAAAATAACCTGTGGTGACAATACTGGCGAAAATAACAAAGCCTCTGACCTGCTTCTGTGGCAGTTTGCGTGACACATGCGCTGCAACATAGCCGCCTACTAAAGTACCAAACAAAACAATTGTGCCTTCATACCAAGCAATAACATCATGAAAAATAAACACGACAATAGCAACGAGTGAGACTGTGCTTGAGATTAATAACTTCAAGCCATTCATGGCATTAATATTAGTGTAGCCAGCTAATGCTAAATAGCTCAGTGCTATGATGCCTAGCCCCGCGTTGAAAAAGCCGCCATAGGCCGATACGGCCAGTAACAGTACCAGCAATAAAATACCGCCAATGGCTGAAGCGTGTTGATGGCTGTCGGCCACCTTTTTAAGCTTGCTATTAATCTCGCTGCCAAAAATAAACAGCACAGTCGCAAATAGTAGTAACCAAGGTATGGCCGCACGAAACGCGCTTTCCGGTGTTTGCAATAATAACCAGGCACCAAAAACACCACCAATTAAGCTAATAATTATAATCAGTAATAGTTGTGTTTTATGCTGTGCGAGCTCTTTACGAAAAGCATAAGTGCCGCTGATATAACCAGCGCATGAGGCAAAGGTATTGGTGGCATTGGCAACAATAGGCGCAATGCCAACAAAGATGAACGCTGGGAAAGTAATAAAACTTCCGCCGCCGGCAATGGAGTTAAGCACGCCACCAAAAAAGCCGGCGAGAAATAGCAATACGATTTCAAACAACATGGTTACTGTGAATCTTCTTGCTTGCTACTTGGCATAACCTTGCTGGTTTTATTCAGTGTTGCGCTCACCGCTAACAAAAGTGCTTTATTTGGGTAGCCATCGGCAATAAGTTGATGTTGTAACTGAAATGAGCGAATAGCCTCTCTGCTTTTAGGCCCCCAGATACCATCGGGTTTACCTGTGTTAAAACCTAAACTATTCAATTGTTTTTGAAGGTTTTTCATTTCTTCAGTGCGATAAGGTCTTGCTAGATTTTGCGCTGTTTGTAAAAACTCAAGGCCTGGCGCGCCAACTAATTTATTCGCTAATAGGCCGACAGAAAGCGCATAACTTTTCGACAGGTTCCAGGTCATGATGACATTAAAATTAGGGTAGAGTAAAAATGCTGGGCCTTGGTGGCCTGCCGGCAGATAAAGCTCAGCCGGAATATCATAAGTCGGTAAGGGCTGATTGTCGGTTTGCTGCACGCCTAACTGCTGAAAATAATCTAGCGGATAATATTGATCAAAAGCGATTTTTTCAAAGGAAAAATCTGCCGGTAATTTAACTTCTCTGCCCCAACGCTCTTGGCTATGCCAGCCGATTTGATTCAAGTAGTTGGCCGCGGTGGTTAAGGCATCAACCTCACTTTGCCACACATCAACTTTGCCGTCATTGTCACCGTCAACGGCATATTTTAACAAGGCAGTTGGCATAAACTGCATATGGCCCATAGCGCCAGCCCAAGAGCCTTGTAGTTGCTCAACACTGACTTGCTTAGTTTCAATCAAGGTAAATAAGTTTAATAACTCTAAGGTAAAAAACTCACTACGGCGTTGATCACAAGCTAAGGTTGCTAAGGCGTTGAGTACTGACATTTTACCTTTGTGTTTACCAAAAACTGTTTCTAAACCCCAAAAAGACACCAAATATTGCCGAGGCACGCCATACTTTCTTTCTAAGTGATCAAATAAAACTTGGTGTTGTTTTAACTTTTGTTTACCAACGCGCACATGATAATCAGTCACTCTTGCTTCAATGTATTGGGCAAAGGTTTGGGTAAATTCTGCTTGCTTTTTATCTAGGCTGATCACGCGCTTAATGACAGAGATATTATCAAGAACTGTTTCTGTGATGTAAGGCGAAAACCCAGCGCTATCAGCGCGTTTAGCTAAGTTAGTTTTACATTGTTGAAAATTTACATCGGCAATTGTCGCCTGGGATATCATCGGGAAAAAAGCACAAACGGTGATGGTTACTGAAAAATATGAACGCTTAACTATATTTTTGAAAAGCTGACATGTAGCCTTCATTAATAAATTTCCTTTTACTCATTATGTTATTTATTTAGCCAGACTCACTATGGATGAGCCTGCGGCTTATTTCAATTCAAATTCGTCGGCATCTAAAAATGCTGGAAAGCCGGCTTTAAAGCGCTCAAGTTTAGTGAAGTCGAGTTTTGTGCTGATGATTTGTTGTTGATTATCGCCGGCAGAAATAATGTTTTCACCGCTAAAATTAATGATTGTTGTGCCGCCAGAGTGTGCGGTATTAAAACCGTCTGCGCCGATACGATTAACACCTACGACATAGCTTTGATTCTCCATCGCGCGCGCTTTTAATAAGGTATCCCAAATATGGCGGCGTGGGGCCGGCCAATTAGCGACATTGACCATTAGGTCGTAGTCTTGTCGATTTCGTGACCATACTGGGAAACGTAAGTCGTAACACACTAAGGGTAATATTTTTATGCCTTTAATGGTGAATACTTTGCGCGTTTGGCCTTGTTCAACATAGCTTTGCTCGTTGCCTAAACGAAATAAATGACGCTTGTCGTAATGTTCAACCGTGCCATCTGCATACACCCAGTAGAAACGATTTACTTTTTTATGGTTTTGACTGACTAAAACACTGCCAGCGACGACACAGTTGTACCGCTGCGCTATTTTCTTTAGCCAGGTTAAGGCCGCTCCGCCATTTTCTGGCTCTTGTACGTCGTCTCTATTAATGCAAAAACCAGTGGAGAAGGTTTCTGGCAGTAATAATAAGTCGACTGAACTTTTGTCAGAAAAGTGCGTTTCAAAGAGTTGCTCTAGGTACTTAAAGTTAGCCTGTTGATCGAGCCAATGAATATCAAACTGTACGGCGGCGATGGTTAAAGTTGACATAGTATTTTCGCCGCTCTCAGTAGGGTATCGTCATTTTTGGCAAAACAAAGGCGAATGACTTTATTGTTTTTCTGATAAACCGCTCTTTGCTCAGCAGGGTAGAGTGGGCTAAGCGGAATGGCGGCAACACCTATTTCTGTCGTTAACCATTGACAAAATTTACGGTCGTTTAATGTTGAGATTGCAGAATAATCTAATAATAAGAAGTAGGTACCTTTTGAGGGCAGTAGTTTGAAACGAGACTCTTTCAACGCGTTAATTAGTACATCTCTTTTTTCTTGATAAAAACTCGATAAAGCGGTGATATGCTCTGGTTGCTGTTTTAACATTTCTGCTATGGCGATTTGTGCGGGTGTGAATGAGCAAAAGGTGACGTATTGATGAATTTTTCTAAATTCAGCCGTTAGCGTATCAGGCGCAGCACAATACCCCATTTTCCAGCCTGTACAGTGGAAGGTTTTACCAAAGCTAGAGACGACAAAAGCGCGATTAAATAACTCAGGATAGCGTAAAACACTTTCATGGCGTAGACCGTCGAAGGTCATGTGCTCATAAACTTCGTCGCTAATAACATATAAGTCATATTGCTCGACCAATGCTTGTAGTGTATTTAGATCAGTTGCGCTTAATATTGACCCGGTAGGGTTGTGGGGGCTGTTGATAATAATGGCGCGAGTGTTTTCATTAATGTTTTGTTCTACTGCTGCCCAATTTATCGCGTACTCTGGAGCATCAAGTGTGATATGTCGACAAGTACCGCCAGCAAGTTCAACCGCAGGCTCATATGAGTCGTAGGCGGGATCAAAAATAATGACCTCATCATTGGGGCGGATAAGGGTTTGTATTGCAACCCATAATGCTTCAGTAGCGCCCGAGGTAATGGTGACGTTGTTTAAGCCGTTTAGCTGTTGTTCAGCGGTTAACTGGTGTTGATATTGCCGATGGATCATCGCCGCTATTTCAGTTAACAGCTCAGGTAGGCCATTTGATGGTGAGTATTGGTTTTTACCTGCAACGATAGCTTGATTAATTTTATCTTTTAAAAATGCAGGGGTATCAAATTCAGGGAATCCTTGAGATAAATTAATCGCTTGATATTGATTCGCCATGGTCGACATTTCAGTGAAAATACTGGTTTCTACATTGGGCAATTTACTGGTAAAAGAAGATGACAAAAAAGACTCCCGAAATTCTAGTAGATATAAATTAAGTAGGTTTGATTATAAACCTTGTTCAAAGGCATTGAACTTATGATTAGAATGTTAAGGCTAACCTTATATTAGTTCAATGGTTATTCGCAGTTAAGTGCTAGCTTTGGGCTTTATACGAAAATACCGACGTTATGATCTCAAGGTTAATGTTACCAAAACAACGCCATGGTCGGTACTCTCGCCATCACGCGCAAAAATAGGGTTAATTAAATGTCGGTCGTAGGTGTGATAGTCGCTCACTTGATAGAGACTGTCGTGATAGCTGGCGTCAAATTCACAGGAGAGTAAAATGTAGTCAAGTACTGAACTACTGGCACCAAAGTAATGGCTTGGACTGCGGCCGTTTATTTTATCTTTGCTAATTTCATTTTCTTCGTTGGCTAGACGGGCTTTACTTTCATCGCTTGCTTCAATTTTTTCGTTGCTCAGTAGCGCTTGATATAAATCCCAAGCGTCGTTTAAGCAATACTTTTCTAGATAAGCGTCGCGGTCAATACTTGAAACAAAGCGTAAGGTGTTGGTTAATAGATGACTTAACACGCCATCGGCTAAGCTGTTGTTGAAATCGCCCATTAGTACCATAGGGTTTTGGCTTTTATCGCGCCTAGTTATCATTTCCACCATTAATAACGCCGCTTCACTGCCACGTTGTATGGTTGAGCCCCAACCACCAGCAACTTGCGCTTTTAGGCTTTCGATGATGTTTTTTTCTGGCGAGTAGCGGCTGCTTTCTTCATGTTCTAGCATCGAACGTTTAGATTTAAAATGCACGACATAGCAGTCACAATTGCCCATGTGGGGCGCGTCAATGGTAGCTCTTAACACTTTTCGACTAAAAGAGAACTCTTGGCTTAAGCCAAGTGTTTGGGCAAGTTCAGCATCGGGTTTTACAGCGGCTACCTCAACAATAGGGAAGCGAGAGGCGATAGCAACTACAGGACTGCGATAAATAAAATCATCAAAAACTTCCGGTTGATCAACAACGGCAAAATGCTTATAACCTTGGATAGCCACTAACTCTTTTAATGACTCGGGACTAAACACTTCTTGAAAGCCAATAATATCAGGCTGGTACTCACGTAAATACTCCGTCAGCCAAAGTTGTTTTTTCTGCCATTGCTCTGCACTATAAATACGCTCAAAGTCATAATAAGCGTTGGGCGGCTCAAGGTAATTAAATAAGTTGAAAGTGGCAATTTTAAGTTGTGTATTTGCCACTGAACCGGATAATGCTGCAGAAGAGGGGAACGGGGTTATTTCTTTTTTATCTTGGTGGTTGATGATATTCGCTCTATTTAGCTGTGTTGGTTAATAAATGTTAGTTAATGGCAGATAATTAATGCTGGCTGATCATACCGCAAAATTAAGTCAAATTTGTGAATTAATATCTTTAATAACCGTTAAATATTTTTAACCTGCGAGCTTGTATATAACGCGCTTTAAAGAAGTGTGAGAGCAAGACTCAAAATAAAGCATAAATAAAGCATAAATAAAGCATAAATAAAGCTTAAATAACCCCTTAAATGATTAGAGAAATAGTGAGTAACTAGAGAACACACCATGCAATCAAGCAAGCAACCAAATGAAACACTCAATAAACAACTGTCTAAAGAAGAGCTTAGAACCACCAAGCCGACTCGTGAAGAGTACTTAGGTAAACCGAAAATTCCTCTGGTATTGGTGTTAGATAATGTCACCAATAGCTACAATATCGGGTCATTTATTCGCTTGGCAGATGCTTTTGCGATTGAAAAAATTATTGTGTGTGGCGCGCTGACCATTTCCGATAAAAAAATGCGTAAAGCCTCAAGAAATGAAGCTAAGTGGGTCAGTGTTGAATATAGCGATAGCACGACCTTGAGCATACAAGCCTTGATTGATAAGGGGTATGCGATTTATGGCGTAGAGCTTTGTCGTGACTCGGTTGACTATAAAACAGTGAACTATTCATCACCTTGTGCATTAGTGCTAGGTAATGAGCGAAAAGGCGTAAGTGAAGCGGCATTGCAATTAACCAATAAACAAATTCATATCTCCATGTTTGGCATGGGCAATTCGTTAAATGTCTCAACCGCTGGCGCCATAGTCTTAGCGGAATGCGCGAGCCAAATTCGTAAAGCAAAACAATAAGTAGTATAAGTAGGGTCAGATACACATTTATAAGTAGGGTCAGATACACATTAACATTCAGCGGCCCTTTACCTATAAGTAGGGTCAGATACACATTAACATTCAGCGGCCCTTTACCTATCTAAGTAAATAGCCCGCTAAGCCACGTTATATATGGATTTAACGCATTACTTAAAGATAATGAAAGTGGTCTATGTTTTTAATGTGTATCTGACCCTACTTATCAGTTTTTCATGCGCTTTTTTAATCTTTCTAAATCAATGGCGTTTGCGCGCACGGTAAGTTTGATATGTTCATAGTCGTAGTCTTCTTTGGTG
>Ga0209344_10001730_pt1 | contig 27142 bp, 20 predicted proteins | sample Cruoilmetagenom6_FD_187293 | JGI IMG/M metagenome (GOLD analysis project Ga0209344, IMG submission 187293) | Oil polluted marine microbial communities from Coal Oil Point, Santa Barbara, California, USA - Santa Barbara Oil Seep Sample 6 (SPAdes)... | ecosystem: Environmental > Aquatic > Marine... | reverse complement strand
CAGCCTGCTAAAATTTCGACTGACGATAAAACCTATGCCGTACGGTATAACGCATATCGCGATGAAATGGAAATTCAACACAATAATCAGAATTACTACCTAACTAAAACGGTGGGATTTACAATTACTTTTATTACGGACAATAAAGTCTATCAATCCTTCCCACTCCCTGAAAACGCAGGTAAAACTGGATTTTTTGTGGTATTGGCAGCAGGAGATAAAGGAACTGTTTTACTACGGGAAAAAATCACCTTTATAGAAGGTTCTCAGTCATCTACTGGATATGATTCTGCTCAACCCCCGCAATTTAAGCGACAAAAGGATACATTTTATCTTTATCGCAATGGGATGGCTACAGAAATTACTACCAAGAAAAAAGATTTCTTAAACTTGTTTGGCGCGCAATCTAAGCAGGTAGAAAGTTATATGAAAAAGGAAAAATTGAATCCGAAAAAAGCGGAAGATTTAAGTCAAATCTTTACCTATTACAATTCGTTATAGCGGTTTTTTCTTTGAAGGAGTAACTAAAAATTCTTTGAGGTAAAGTGGCTCAAAATAGGCGAGGTTCTCGTAGTTCGCTTGGGTGTATTGCGTATTTCCAAGTATAGGCATTTGTTGTGATGATGGGAAGTAACCATCCATGAAGATGGCATTTTCATGACGTATAACGTCACGGCATTTTTCAGCACCATCCCCTAAAAAATATACCTTTCCTTTGACCAAATATTCTGCAAAGGAATCGGCATTGATTACTTCGGCTTGAATCCCTCGAATACACGTGTAATTTTCGTCGTAAACAGCACTATACACTTCCATTCTACGTGCGTCTAAAAGTGGCACTATATAGGCATCGTTTGTAACCGAAATTGCACGAGCTAAGATTTCCAAAGTTGACAGACCTATCAAGGGAATATCTAACGTAAAACAAATTCCCTTAGCCGCGGCTACTCCAATTCGCAAGCCAGTATAAGACCCAGGTCCTTTGCTTACCGTTACCGCCTTTAAATCGCCCATGGAAGTACCTGTTGTAGTGAAGAGTTCATCAATAAAAACATGCAGGAGTTCCCCATGACTATAGCTTTGATCATTAAACTCTTTAACGCAACGTAATTGAGCTCCATCAGACAAGCTTACAGAGCAGTTTTTTGTGGCGGTTTCAATATGTAATAATAAGGTCAAAATGAGATAATTTAGCTACAAAGGTATTGAACTGAAGTTAACTTTTCAGGTGTAAATAAAAATTAGTGTAAGCCTTCTCCTCACTCCAAACTTCAGCTTAGCCGATGGCTGTTTTGTCATGTCTTTATTTCTACGTACATCAAGAAAGCTGATACCATTAGGGCACAGACTAATGCGTTAATAAACTTTATGAAGACTTGTACTTATTCTAACACAATTGGAATTCCGTAATAGAACTCAAGCAGTTTAGTTCGAAATACAAAATTGTATTTGGCACGTGATAAATCAGATTTAACCGTGGCAAGGCGATTGCGCACTTGCTCAAAATCAAAAGACGTACTGTCGCCCAGGTTATAACGTTCTTGTGCAAATATAAACGCTTGTTCTTGCGCTTTTACCGACTTTTCAGCCGCTTGATATTCTTTCAAAGCACCTCGAGCATTAATATAGGCTTGTTCTATATCTTCGCGTAAGGCAAGTTTTGTATTTTCTAGCCCTATTTCTGTAATTTCCTTATTAATTAAGGCTCTATTCACTCCAGCTTTAACTTGGCCTCTATTAAAAATAGGAATATTTAAACTTAGCCCAATAGATTGACCAAGGTTATTATCGAGTTGTTCAGAAAAACTAAACATATCTGGATTACCGTATAAATGACTATATCCAGTACCGAGTCCTGCACTCAATGAGAGCGAAGGTAGGTAATTAGATTTAGCAATTTTAATGCTATTTTCTGCATTCTCTACATTGAGTTTAGCACTTTTTATTTCAGGTCTACTCGCTAATGCTTTCGTGAAAATTTCATCGGTATTATTGTACATCAATGCCACCGACCCAATGTTTACATCAATATCTTCCACATCAAAATCAGTATGAGGTAACTGTAAGGTTTGTGAAAGTGATAACAGAGATAATTCAAGGCTATTTTCAGCTGCTACAATTGCACTTTCATCACTAGCTAAGGTGGCTTCAACTTCCAATAAATTACCTTTTGGTAACACACCAGCATCAACAAGCTCTTTAGTTCTCACTAATTGTTGCCTAGTAATTTCTATTTGCTCATTAGCAATGGCTAGGCTTTCTTTATTAAATAATACATTGAGGTAAGCATTGACAATAACTAAAGAAATATCATCTTTCATCTTCTGCAAGTCAAGCAAGCTCGCTTCATACGCAATTTCAGATTGAAGTACATTGTACTTTAAATTAAATCCGTCAAATAAAGTTACCGAAGAATTTAGGCCTAGATTGGTTGAGCGGGTATTTACAGACTGTCGATTTCCTGAAATAGGCTCAATTCCAGATCCAAAACTAAAGTTCTGACCGATAGATCCTGAAACTCCGGGTAATTTATTCCCTTTGGCACTCGCAATATCTTGTTTTCTTAATTCGGTTGTCTGGTCAGCTTGTAAGACAGATAAGTTATGTTGTAAGGCATAATTTACCATCTCTTCTAATCCCCATTTTTTCTCTTGCCCTACGGCGGTAACTGCGATTAAAAAGGCGATTAAAACTGTAATTTTTGTTCTCATAAACTCTTAGCTATTAAAAAAAAATACCCCCTAATAAGGTAGATTACTTAAAAGGGTGCTCTATTTATTTTTTTCGATTTCTTATTTGACGACTAAAGCCTGTACATGTTACACTTTTTTACAGGGAATTCGTCATTTATTTATTTTGTTTGTATTTTTTAAATATAAAATACCCAGCAACTGCCACCAAAATATAGGGAAACATCATTAAATATACGATTCCAGTATTTAAGCTCTCAGCCATATCTGCATCACCCGATTCGACTACGGCTTTACACATGGCACATTGAGCCTCACTAAGGATAGGGAGTAGTAAAAAACAACTCAGAAGAAAGAATTTTGCTTTCATATATAATACGGTGAAATCATAAGGTACACAATTACTCCAGAAATAGCAACATATAACCAAAGTGGAAAGGTTATTTTTGCAATACGTTTATGTCGCTTTATATCATTAGTGATTGCCCTTACATAGGTAATTAATACAAAAGGAATTACCGCAATTGACAGTAATATATGAGAAATTAAAACGAAATAATAAATATACTTACTACTTCCTTCTCCTTTATAGACTGTTGAGTCAGAAGTCATATGGTATAAGATATACAAAATTAAAAAAATTACCGAACAAGCGATAGCCGTTTTCATTAAACGTTGGTGAAGGCTTATTTTTTTATTCTTTATTGCCCAAAAGGCTACCATTAAAAGCACTGCCGTAAACCCATTAATAGACGCGTAAATAGGCGGTAAGAATACCGGTAGCTCTAAATCTATTTTAACTGAAAATAAGGCGGCAACTACAAGCGGCACAAGGATAGACAATCCTAGGATTAATTTATTGTATTTTTTTTCGGCGACTTGATTCATTCTGCTAATAATTTTTTAATATCCTCTTTAATCCACTCCACCTGCTCTGCTTCTGTTCCTTGATAGTAAACTATTGGATTTCCATGTTCATCTTTTCGCGATCGGATATACCCATTTTTATCGATAAGGGCAAAGAATCCTTGATGTTCAAAACCTCCTTCAACTTCAGGGTTAATACCCGTAAAAATATTAAGGCCTTTGTTTGACAATTCATACACATCCTGATCTTCTTGCGTTAAAAAATGCCAATTGAGGGAGGTAACTCCATAGCGTTCTGCATATTTTTTAAGAATCATTGGCGAATCGATGTCTGGGGTTATACTAAATGAGGCAATCCCAAAATCTTCACGATCGCCATACTCCTTTTCAATTAAGGTCAAGTTTTTAGTCATTACCGGACAGATACTGGGACAGCTGGTAAAAAAGAAGTCCACCACATAGACCATTCCGTTAAAATCGCTTCTACTAATCAAGAGACTATCTTGATTTCTAAAAGTGAAATCTGGCATTTTTTTTAGCGTATCATTTATGTTTAAAAATGCGAGGTCAGTATCGGGTTTTAAGCTTTTTCGCTGCTCAATGGTGTTTCCATTTTTAAAACGTTCTACAATCTTAGGAACTGCATAAATTCCAAAAACCAATATAATAAAGGTAATACCGATATATGAATTTTTCTTCATCCGTTATATTTTACGTTTATTCTTTTTTAATGCCATTCTATATTCGGCCACCAACACTTTTACATCATCTACCATCTTATTGTGAATTGGGGCTACAGTTTCTGCATTATACCCATATAAAATTCCTGCTGTATCATCATCGTCTACCCTACCTCTTAGGTTTTGATCTTTATCTACTATAAATGCATAAGGTGTATAACTATTCTCAGCTAGTGGAAATGGTGTTTTTAAGCTTTTAAACAAGGTTTGAATCTGTTCAGGCGTTCCGTATACACTTTTCCATTTTTGCATGTCAGTGACCACACTAAAACGCTTAAGTAAAGCCTCTGATTGTTTTTCCGTTCCATTAGGAAGGACGGCTACAAACTGAAAATCCTTAAATTTATAAAAGTGTTTATAAATCTTTTCATTTAAATTTAGGGCGTTGCTCTTTACCGCATCTAAATCATCACCAAAGAAGCACAGTATTGTAATATTTCCATCAAGGGTAACCGTATCAAGTGCAGGGTGATTAAAGTCATTAACATCACTAACTTGTTCTGTAAGCACAGGTAATTTGGCAAAATTATTTGTACCTGTCAACAAGAGAATATAGAAAACAAGTGGCATAATAAACAATACAACTACTACCCAAAAATTTCTTTTCTTCATCTTAATAACTTTAATAAATCGGGATACAAAATTACTGTTCTTTTAAGGAAATCTATTAATTTTTAACAAAGTTCTGTATTAAAATATCATTTGCTGAGCCAAAAAATAGTTTTCTGCCGTTATTTTGATATGTTTTTAAGGGCTGACGGGTTTAGGGGGGCTAAAATTTCACATTGGACCATAAAAAAAAGCGGTTAAAACCGCTTTTTATATATGTAAAACTTGTGCTCAGTGATTTATGACCACGTAGTATATCGTTCAAAGATTTCACCTAAATGCCCTCCTTCAATTAAGAGTAAGGTAGCTAAGTAACAAATTAAAAATACGGTTGTCCAAACTATAGCTCTTCGTAAGGATGCTTTTTCATGTTTAAGGTGCATAAAGTACCATGCAATTCCATACGCTTTTACAAGTGTTAAGATTAAAAAGATCCAGTTTAATAAACTAGTTCCTAAAAAATTACTGAGGTGAAGTGAATCAGGTTTAATAATACCAAAGATTACTTCAACGATTGTGATTATTGATAAGAATCCAAAGACTTTCCAAATTAAGCCAACATGTGATTCGTGTGCTTCGTGTGATTGTGCCATTTTACTAATTAAATATGATTAAACAAGATAAAAGAAGGTAAATACAAAAACCCAAACTAAATCGACAAAGTGCCAATAGAGTCCAACTTTCTCAACCATTTCATAATGACCTCTTCGCTCGTATGTTCCTATAATTACATTAAAGAAAATAATAATATTGATTACGATACCTGAAAATACGTGAAATCCGTGAAATCCGGTAATAAAGAAAAAGAAATCTGCAAACAAGGTATTACCATACTCGTTCACTTGCAAATTAGCCCCCATAACTACGCTTTCAGCTTTCGCTAAATACGCAACGGCTTCCTCTTTAGACATTACTGTCTTCTTCTTTTCATCGAGGTTAATCAACTCCGTTCTTAGTCCAACATCTGGATTTGACTTAAAACTAGTCACTACTTCCTCTAAGGTATAAGGAGCAATCGCTCCTTCATCTTGCATAAACCAAACTCCGTCGCTTCTTGTCAATTGTTTGCGTTCAGAATGTCCAACCACAAAATCATCTAGTGCAATTTGGTGCCCTTCTTTATCTATAAACTGGGCTATTTTGCCATCTTGCATGACTACAGCTCCATAGGTTCCTCCAATAAAATTTTTCCATTCCCACGCTTGTGAACCAAGAAAGATAAGTCCTCCAATAATGGTTAACAACATATAAACGGTAACTTTTGCCTTTTTCATTTGATGACCAGCATCTACTGCTAATACCATCGTTACCGACGAAAAAATCAGTATAAAGGTCATAAACGCTACATAATACATTGGGAAATGACCGTGTATGAAGGGTACGTGTGTAAACACTTCATCGGCAATTGGCCAACTTTCCAAAAATTTAAAACGCATTAATCCGTAAGCGGCTAAAAATCCTGAAAAGGTTAAGGCATCTGACATGATAAAGAACCACATCATCATTTTTCCGTAACTTGATCCTAAGGGTTTCTTTTCCCCTCCGTCCCAGGTATTTTCTGCGCTAGTTTCTGTAGCAACTGTTGCTTCCATAAAAAATTATCAGTTAATTTTGGTTAATTCTGGCGCCACGATGACTCTTGGCATCTGGCAAAAATATAAAACTTATACGACAAATCAATAGATAAAAAATGGTTTTTTCGCTATCTGAATTTCTTCTAATTAGGTAATAAAATAGAAAAAGATAAATAGAAAAATCCACAATATATCTACAAAATGCCAGAAGATCCCTCCGAGTTCTACCCCTAAGGTGTCTTGTGCACTGTATTTTTTTCTCAACATTTTAGTGGTTATGTACCCCAAAACTATAATTCCTGCGGCGACGTGCAAAAGGTGAGCAAACGAAATAACCACCAACAAGGCGGAAGAGACTACACTTTCTTTTCCTGCAAAGTAAAGCCCAGCATCCCTAAGTTCTCCAAAACCTTGAACCTGAAAATAAACAAAGCATACGCCTAGCAGTAAGGTAATAACTATCCAAAGCGAAGCATATTGTGTATTGCCATTTTTTACACTGCGCAATCCTAGATAATAAGCAATACTACTTAAAAAAATTAAGGCAGTACTAATATATAAGGCTTGAGGCATCTTAAAGGAGACCCAATCTTCCCTTGCGCTACTAATAATATAGGCGCTTGTTAGGCCTGCAAACATCATTATTATACTCACAATACTGATATACAGCATTTGTTTTGATGATTTACGACGAATTTGAATTTCTAATTCCATATTAAATAAATTTATCAACTACATAGATCACTTGTACAACGGTAATATAAAGGACACTTGCCAGCATTAATTTTCTAGCAAGCACATCCGTTTGTTTTTTGTGAAGTTTTATGCCAGCAATAAGCATAAAAATTCCGAGTCCAAAGACAAGTATCGCTCCAACGATAGAGAGTTTTAATTCTCCTGTCATCCCAAAGACAGGAAGAATAGAAACAATTATCATCCATATGGTATATAGCAATATCTGCGAGGTGGCTTTCTTATCTTTAGAACCAGTTGGCAACATATCAAAACCCGCTTTTTTATATTCATCAAATTGCAACCAGCCAATTGCCCAAAAGTGTGGAAATTGCCAAAAGAATTGTATGATAAATAAGACACCAGCCTCAACACCAAATTTACCCGTAGCCGCAACCCATCCAAGCATAAAAGGAATTGCACCAGGAATAGCACCCACAAACACTGACAAAGGAGTCATTGGTTTAAGAGGGGTATAGACACTTGCGTATAAAAAAATTGAAATAGCGCCGAACAAGGCCGTTTTTGCATTTATATTATATAAGATAATTATTCCAGCTAAGGCAAGAATAATACCTATGGTCATGGCGGTATTTACAGACATTCTACCAGCCGGTAGGGGTCTGTTTTGCGTTCGCTTCATCAATTTATCCGTATCTTTTTCAATGACTTGATTAAAAACATTGGAAGCACCCACCATACAATAACCTCCAATAGCTAAGGAGATAAGTACAGAAAATTGAATGGTATTTGCAGCGATTAAGTATCCAGCAACGGCAGAAAACACTACACTTAGGGAAAGTCCAAATTTAGTAATCTGCTTAAAATCATCTATGACTGACGCAATAGATTTCTCTGCTGAGGATGTTTTGACGGAAGTCGACATAATAACTAAAAAATTGATGCAAATATATTTATTAATTAAGGAATAAGCACCTTAAAATTACCCCTTTATTTCACACAGCAATAAAAAGATCAAAAAACTCTTTGCGATTTATAGAATTGTATTAAATTTGCGCTCGCAATTACGACAATATAATTGTGAAACGTTCATCATAAAATTGCGAAAGTAGCTCAGGGGTAGAGCATCACCTTGCCAAGGTGGGGGTCGCGGGTTCAAATCCCGTCTTTCGCTCAGAAAGATCGAAAGATGAAACCTCGTTCCATTGTAATGGAATATCTTTCTTTCGTTTTAAAACTATACCAATTGGTCGATTTATCGGCAGCTGCTCGAGTGGTGGAATTGGTAGACACGCCGGACTTAAAATCCTGTGACCATCTGGTCGTGCGGGTTCAAGTCCCGCCTCGAGTACAAATGAGAAAAAACCAGCACGGAAGTGCTGGTTTTTTTGTTATAAAAAGCACCAAAAGCTTGCTTTTGAAAGCTTTTTATAACAAAAAAAGCAAAAATCTTGACAAAGGAAAGATTTGGTTTTTTCTCTCAGCATGACGTTTTCTGGGACTCGCCGCTAGGCAATTCCCGTCGTGTTAAAAATATAAAGAAGCTTGTTACCCCCTTACAATCAAAAAAGCAAAAATCTTGACGAAGGAAAGATTTGGTTTTTTCTCTCAGCATGACGTTTTCTGGGACTCGCCGCTAGGCAATTCCCGCCGTGTTAAAAATATAAAGAAGCTTGTTACCCCCTTACAATCAAAAAAAGCAAAAATCTTGACAAAGGAAAGATTTGGTTTTTTCTCTCAGCATGACGTTTTCTGGGACTCGCCGCTAGGCAATTCCCGACTTGTTAAAAATATAAAGAAGCTTGTTACCTCCCTTTACAATCAAAAAAAGCAAAAATCTTGACGAAGGAAAGATTTGGTTTTTTCTCTCAGCATGACGCGAAGGGACAGGGAAAGAGTTAAATTGAATAAAGTACATCCTGTAAATTAACCTTCTCATTACAATAAAATTAATTTCTCTTTACACACTCACCACCCCCTAAAAAGACAAGAATTCCCCCATTTTAACAAAAATGGTTAAAATAGTATCACTTTCTGTTAATTATCGATGGATATGGAATCTCAAATCCTTCTACATTTACAAATGTAAAAAATACACTTAAAAAGTTTTTCACTTTTCAATAGGTCATTTAAACAATTTTTAATTCTAGAAAATATGAATAATATCAATCAACGCATGAAAATTGATAGGAATTCCAAATGGAGAATTACCTTCTTATTAATTGGGTTTGCGTTACTAGGAATCACTACCTCGTACGCACAACAAACCTTAACAGGAAAAATTACAGATCAACAAGGACTCCCTATTAGTGGTGTAACTGTCGCCGAGAAAAATACGGGTAATGGGGTTATTTCCGATTTTGACGGGATGTACGAAATAACCACCCAGCAGGCAAACGCCGTCCTTATTTTTTCGTATTTAGGATATATTACCCAGGAAATTCCTGTAGGGACTAAAACCAAAATGGACATCATTTTAGAGGAGAACACAGAAACTCTTTCTGAAATAGTTCTCATTGGTTATGGCTCTCAACAAAAAGGTGAAGTAACCAGTTCAATTGCCACGGTCAAGGCCGAAGACTTTAATCCCGGAGTCGTTAGAAATGCATCAGAACTTATAAGGGGAAAGGTTGCAGGACTCAATATTTCAAATGGCTCAGGAGATCCAAGTTCAGGTTCGAGCGTATCCTTACGTGGGGTAGCCACCCTAACTGGAGGCACCTCTCCCCTGGTATTAATCAATGGTATTCCAGGAGGATTTGACAGCGTTGCTCCCGAAGAAATAGAATCTATAGACGTTTTAAAAGACGCCTCTGCAGCTGCTATTTATGGAACCCGTGGCGCGAATGGGGTAATTTTAATTACTACCAAAACGGTTAATAGAAACACCCCTACCACCATTAATTACAACCACTATACGGCTTTTTCTTTTTTTGGTGAGACAGCCGACTTTTTAAATGCAGATGAGGTTAGATCCTTAATTAATGACGGAACAACCTTTCCTTATAACGATTTAGGTCATTCAACCAATTGGCTCGACGAAATAAGTAGAACCGCCTTAACTCAAAATCACAGCATAGGACTAAAAGGGGGAAGTGCACAGTCTAATTATGTTGCAAACATTAGCTATATAGACCAAGAAGGGGTGTTTTTAGGATCAAACAACAAGGAGTTTAAAATTTCATTCGACCTTAATCACTATATGTTTGACGACAAACTAAAGATTAATATCAATCTTGTTAATGGGATTCAAAATACCGACAACGCTTTTAGCACCTACGCCTATCGACAGGCGCTTATTAGAAATCCAACCGACCAAGTTCGAAATGACGACGGGAGCTGGACTGAAGAAACCTCTCGGTTTCAATATCAAAACCCAGTTTCAATGATCAATGAAACCACTAGCGTTAATGAAAATAAATGGACACGCTTATCAGCAAATACTACCTTAACACTTTTAGCTGGTTGGGACACAAGCTTAAGTCTCTCTACACTAAGAAATAATGGCTTGAGTGGATATTCTGAAAGTAAACAGCACATCTCAAACGTAAGGGACGGTAGAAATGGCTATGCGGCAAGATCTACTTATAATAATAAAACTGATATTTTAGAATTTACAACAAAATACAACAAAACAGTTGATAAGCACAAGGTTTCTGCCTTGGCTGGGTACAGTTATCAATACAGCGTAAACGAAGGTTTTAACGCCAACAATTCAGATTTTCCTACCGATGCGTTTTCTTATAACAACCTCGGGTCTGGACGCAGAGTCATTGAAGGTCAACGGGGCCTGGTTGGAAGTTATAAAAACGACGAAAAATTAATTGGATTTTTCGGACGATTAAGTTATGGCTTTGACAATAAGTATAACCTCTTAATGAGCATACGACAAGAGGGGTCTTCTAAGTTTGGAAAAAACAACAAATGGGGAACCTTCCCTTCCGTTTCGGCAGGATGGACTTTGAGTAATGAAGACTTTATGGAAAATGTAGCGTTTATTAATACTTTAAAACTTAGGGCTGGGTATGGTGTCACTGGAATTACCCCAGGCTCATCTTACCTTTCTCAAACGCTTTTTAATTACGCAGGTGATTTTTACAGTGACGGAGCTTGGATTCAAGGCTTAGTTCCTTCAAGCAATCCTAATCCTAATTTAAAATGGGAAAAATCTGCCGAGTTTAATATTGGGATTGATTTTGCCTTAGCAAATCACCGAATTACGGGAAGCATAGACGTTTACAACAAACAGACTAAAGATTTATTATGGAATTATAGCGTACCCTCGCCTCCATACCTGTACAATTCAATTATTGCAAATGTTGGAGAGCTTGAAAACAAAGGTATTGAGATTTTATTGAATACTACGCCAGTACAAACTGAAGACTTTTCGTGGAATTCAAATTTTACCTTATCGCACAATAAGAATAAATTACTTAATCTATCTAATGACCTTTATGAGATCGAAGGAGACTTCGTAAATACTGGAGGTGTTGGAGATCCAATTTCCTTTAGTACTCATCGTTTAGAAGTTGGACAGGCGGTTGGAAATATTTGGGGTTTAAAATCGGTTGACATCACCGATGACGGAGATTGGATTATTGAAACAAGTGACGGGACTCGTAAAACCCTCGAACCAAATTTGTACAATGATGAAAACAAGCAATATCTAGGAAATGGAACCCCTGCCTATAATTTTGGTTGGGCCAATACCTTTAGCTATAAGCAATTTGAGCTAAGTGCCGTTTTAGTAGGCGCCTTAGATTTTCAAATCATAAACCAACAACGCATGTTTTATGAAAATCCAACCATCAACTACAATATGCTAAGTTCAGCCTTTGATAATGTATATGGTAAAACCCAGCTAGGTTATAATCAAACCTTTGTGAGCTACTACGTTGAAGATGGAGACTATGTGAAACTAGATAATGTAACCCTAGCCTACAATGTCGATGTTAAAAAACTAAATTTCTTGAGTGCGGCACGGGTCTACCTTACGGGAACAAATTTAGCAACAATAACAGGCTATAAAGGAATGGATCCTGAAGTTACTAGCGGTCCACTAACCCCTGGGAATGACAATAGAGATAAATATCCCACAACCCGCTCTATCACGCTGGGAGTTAACTTAACTTTTTAAAAAATTTATCATGGAAAAATATATAAAAAATTTTAAACTAATCGTCATTACCCTTTTGGTAATGAATACCGGATGTACCGATTTAGACGAAACCCTATATGACAAAATATCGGCAGAGGACACCCAATTGACAGCGGAAGATTTAACCAATATCTTAGCACCGGCCTATGCCTCATTCCGACCAGTATACTGGGGTTGGAATGGATTGTTTGACCTATACGAAGAGTCGTCAGATTTAATAGCTACCCCCTTTAGAATCGGGATCGGTTGGGGAGACCTTTATATCAATATGCACAAACATACATGGGGACCTTCCCTTGGCCATGTGGAAGGAAACTGGAGCACCTTATATCAAGGGGTAAACAATTCAAATAGAGCTATTTACCAACTTGAACAGTTAGAGGGCATTGAAGAGAGCGTTAAAAATGCCTATGTACAAGAAATTAAAGCCCTACGCGCAGTTTTTTACTACCTACTTTATGATAATTACAGAAATATTCCAGTGGTTACTGATTTCGTATTACCCGATGGTTTTTTACCTGAACAAAGTTCCGCCCAAGAAACCTTTAATTTTATTGAAACCGAATTGCTAACTGCCATTCAAGATTTAAGTGAAGATAACAACGCCGAAACCTATGGAAGAATGAATAAGTGGGCTGCTAAAATGACGCTCGCTAAACTATATCTCAATGCAGAAGTTTATCTCGGCACACCTCGCTATAACGATGCCTTAACCCAAGTTAATGACATCATTAGCAGTGGAAAGTACGATCTAGCAGCCAATTATTCAGATCCATTTAAAATAAATAATGAAGGTTCTTCCGAAGAAATATTTTCGATACCATTTGATCAAAAATATGCGGGAGGATCATATTATCCTTACAAAACACTTCATCCCGCTAGCCAGGCTACTTTTGATTTAGCCGGGTCTCCTTGGGGAGGGAGTGCAGGCGTACCCCAGTTTATTGACACTTATGATGTAGATGATCAACGATTACAAGACTCATGGCTCGGTGGTTTACAGTATTCAAGTTCAGGAGCACCAATCATTTTTAACGGTATTCAACTCAATTATACAAAAGACATGAAAAGTATCGATGGGTCAGAATATTACGAAGGGTACCGCTTTATTAAATACGAAATTGGAGCTGGAGTACTCTCTAGTCTTTCTAATGATGTTCCATTTTTTAGATATACCGATGCCTTAATGATTAAAGCGGAATGTTTACTTAGAGCGGGTGACGCCGATGGAGCCGCATTGATTGTAAGTGAGGTGCGTGAACGCAGCTTTAAAAACACCAATCCAGCCAAAGCTACCATTTCTGGAGCAGAGCTAATGGCTGGTAGTTCGTACCAATACGGAAGCTATGAAAATGGTAGTATTACTAATTTAGAAGGAGGGAACGACATTCAATACGGACGATTTCTAGATGAATTAGCCTGGGAGTTTGTTGGCGAACACCACAGGAAACAAGATTTAATTCGCTTCGGCATCTATACTACAAAATCGTGGTTTACTCATAGTCCAAATGGAGATTTTAGAAGTATTTTTCCAATCCCACTTTCGCAGATGGAAACCAATTCAAACCTGGTTCAAAATCCTGGATATGGTGGGTAATTAAACACATATTTTTTGAGTTAGTCTGTTTTTAAAGCCAGGTACTTTTATAAGTTACTTGGCTTTTTCATCCCTTAAAAATACCTGAATATTGTAAGAAAGCGCAACTCATAAGTGGCTGCAAATAGAACCCCTTAACACTGAAATGGGTTTGACCTAAATTGTGATGGGGTAACCCCTTTTAGTTTTTTAAATTTCCGATTAAAATTGGCTGTGTTTTGAAAGCCGCATTGAACCGCGATCGTCGCAATAGAACGCTCGTGGAATTTATACAATAATTTACAAGCCTGATCTATGCGTATTTCAATCAAAAATTGGATAAAGGTTTTATTTGTACGTTTTTTAAAATAACGACAAAAAGCGTTTTTACTCATATTTGCTTTTTCAGAAATTTCTTCAAGGCTTATTGTATTTTGATAATTCTCAATAACATGATTAAATACAACATTCATGCGTTTCCCTTCCTTATCTGTATATTTCCGTTGATATTTGTAATTGGATAGGGAAATTGTTTCTGCCTGATTAATGGTATTTATAATATGCAATAAACTCGCTATGCGTTCAATCTTGTTTTGGTCTTTTAATTGGCCAAAAATATCCGCCAGTTGGGCCTTTTTGGTTTGGACTTTTATCCCCATGACGGCACGATCAAAAAACTCTTGGATATCCATAGATTCTGACAAATAGAAAAAATTGGACTCCAAGCATTTTTTATCAAAAAAGAGGGTGTACATAAGCGATTCTGTCTGCACCAAAGGGTCAGATTTAAATACATGTGGCACGTATTCCCCTATGACAAAAATATCATTTGTTCGATATTCATTTAATTTATCCCCTACTATGAGTGTTCCAGTACCCTTTGCGATAAAGCTTATTTGCACTTCCTTATGTTGGTGTAATTGGGAATAGAAAACCACCGCTCTATCTTCCTGAAAGATGAGGGCATCGGATTCTGATTTTGGTATTTTGAAGGGTAAAACTTTCAAATCAGTCTAGTTTAGAGCGGAAATTTTTAAACTCGGGTATAAATCTATTAATTTTAAGCGTAAAAAATACATTTAATAGCATTTTTAACATTGAAGGGCACCAAAAACCTTCCATTTGAACCCTTTAAAATACTTCATTCCCTGAAAATATTGAATTGGTTAGCTGTATTATTCTCTACTAAATCGAGTTCATAGTCAAAAATCCAAAAAATCTACCTGAAATAATGAGGTGAAATAACAAAAATTAAATATAAAGTGTTATTTTTACACTTTTAACAATTACGAATAAGGTATTTACATCATGAGAAACGCTAGTCACTTCATTATCTTACTATTACTACTTGCTAATGGTTTTAATTCTTCGGCTCAAGGGTATTGGGAAAAAATTGAAAAAAAAGAATCTACCTTAGGCATAGCAGAGGTATATCAAAAACATACAACCCCCAGTTTTTATCTTAAGCTTGTCAAAGCTTCACAAACAGTGGCCACCCTTAGCGCCATTAAAAACAAACAATTTGATTTCACGCCTGGAGACCGTCTTGAGGTTCGAGATAAAGATGGCTTATATCATTTGGGAGACCTCAATCTAGCCATCCGACAAGGCGACGGTTCTTATATAAAATATTCATCAGCTCATAAAAGAGCCCCAGTAAGCCCACTGCCAACCTCAGCCAGCGTTCTTGCAGCCGCTGATTTACGCAATACCTTTCCAAAAGACATGCCGCTACGCATACATCGATATTACGAACTAATAGACGATCAATTAATCATGCGTTTTGAAATTACCAATCCTTCGGCAACTACCATAGAGATAGGTGCCTTAGGGATACCCATGGTTTTTAATAATATTTTAGAGGGTAAATCCCTTACAGAGACACATGCTCAAAATGTGTTTTTTGACCCGTATATCGGGATGGATGCCGGCTATTTGGAAGTGAAAAAATTAACTGGGCGCGGCCCCGTGCTTTTGGTACTACCGCATGAAAATATGCCTTTTGAAGCCTATCGTCCTTTGGTCGATGACCCGTCGCCTCGGAGTATCGTATTTGAAGGATTCCACGAATGGATGAGCTTATCAAAAGCCTATGCTGAACACGAATGGAAGGGAGTTAAACAGTGGAATACGCCAAGTGCGATGAGCTTAGCCCCAGGGGAAGTGAAAAATTTCTCTTTGCGTTTTGTTTTAACCGAGAATATTAGAACCATTCCAAGCACCTTGACATCAGAAAATATTCCAGTAGCAACTGCAGCTCCTGGCTACGTGATACCTCAAGATGTAGAAGCTCAATTGTTTTTAAAGCATCAGGCTGAAGTCAGTTCAATTACTGTAGAACCAAAAGATGCACTGACTATTAAGGCCAATGGCAAATCTTCTGCAGGACAAATGAAGTACCTCATAAAAGCAAAACAATGGGGAAGAGCTAAACTAACCGTTACCTACAGCGATGGTTTGAGGCAAACCATAAACTACAAGGTGATTCAACCCGAAACCACCTTAGTTAAAAATGTAGGAAACTTTTTACTGACCGAACAGTGGTATGACGATCCCAATGACCCTTTTAATCGCACCCCCGCTGTCATCAGTTATGACTATGAAAAAAAGGAAAAAATAATACAGGACCAACGTGCATGGATTAGTGGATTAAGTGATGAAGGAGGTGCGGGAAGTTGGTTAGCGGCCGTGATGAAACAATTGATCCAACCGGATAAAACTGAAATTCAAAAACTTCAACGCTTTATTGACGAAACACTTTGGGGTGGTATTCAATACAATGAGGGAGAACATAAATATGGTGTAAAAAAGAGTTTGTTTTATTATGAACCTGATTCTATGCCCAAAGGAACGTATCGCGATGATATCAATTTTAAAACATGGGCAGCTTGGGATCATAAGCATGCTAATGACCCGGGCAGATCGTACAATTATCCACACGTTGCAGCTGCTTATTGGGTGATGTATCGCCTTGCACGTTATCATGAAAACTTAGTTGATAATAGATCCTGGGAGTGGTATTTAACTCAAGCGTACGAAACGGTTATCGCCATGGTAAATCACGCACCTTATTATGCCCAATTTGGGCAAATGGAAGGTTCCGTATTTCTCTTTATTCTTGAAGATTTAAAACGAGAAAATCGCTTAACCCAGGCAACCGATCTAGAATCGGAGATGAAAAAAAGAGCAGATCATTGGCGGGCCTTAGATTTTCCTTTTGGAAGTGAAATGCCATGGGATTCTACGGGGCAAGAAGAGGTCTATATGTGGTCTGACTACTTTGGTTATGATCGTAAAGCGGATATAACCCTTAATGCCATCCTGGCCTATATGCCAACCATGCCACACTGGGCATACAATGGTAATGCAAGGCGGTATTGGGATTTTTTATATGGTGGAAAAGCAGGGGAAACTTCCCGTGTAGAACGGCAAATTCACCACTATGGATCTTCGTTAAATGCGATTCCAGTTCTTAAAGAATTTAGAAAAAAACCGGAGGATCTTCACCTCTTAAAAGTTGGATATGGAGGTTTACTTGGTGGAATCTCAAACATTACTCAAGATGGTTTTGGACCCGCAGCATTTCACTCCTACCCCTCTACGCTAGCAAATGATGGGATCTCTGGAGATTACGGTTCAGGTTTTTACGGATACGCCGTGAATACAGCAACCTATATTACAAAAGACAAAGAATTAGGCTGGATGGTTTTTGGTGGAAATACTCAACGCAAAGGAGATGTACTGACGGTACGTCTTACAACCGCTGCTAAATCCCGCATTTACTTTGCCCCAAAAGACCTTTGGATTACCTTAGATGCAGGAAAAATTGCGAGTTTGACCTATGACGAATCAACCGATAAAGTTAGGCTTATTTTAGAAAAAAAAGACAGCTATACGCCCAATGCCTATTTACGTATTGACCCTTCTATTAATTTGCCATTTGGAACGGTTAGAGGCGCGTATAAGATTCCATTGTCAAACAAGAAAACATCGGTACCTTTAAACTAAAAACCATGAAATTTTATTCGCTCATATGTTGGCTTCTCTTAGGCACATGGTCAATCTTAGCGCAAAGCGATTTAAAAATCACCTCGTTAGCAACAGGAAATCCAATAGTACCCGGTTATTTCGCCGATCCCACAATTAAAAAATTTGGTGACATTTATTATATCTATGCCACCACAGATAATGAAATGTTAGCCTCTGGTGTACCAACAGTTTGGTATAGTAGGGACTTTAAGCAGTGGTATAATTATACCATGGAAGTACCTTCTTTAAAGGCTGTAAATTTGCGCAACTTTTGGGCACCCGACATTTTGAAAGGCCTTGACAATAGGTATTATCTCTATTTTGGAAATTGCCAATCGGGTTGTAATATTTATGGCTATGTCTCAGACACTCCAATTGGGCCATGGATTAAATTAAATGCCGATGATCATCCTGTTATCCAACATCATTTTCCAAGAAAGGGTTTTCCTTCGCTGGATGCTCAATTTTTTACCGACGATGATGGAAAAATATATGCCTATTGGGGAACCTGGGTGCATTATAATGGTGGATTCGCGGTTGGTGAACTCGACAGAACCACCATGCGTAGCGTTTCCAAAGCCAAGAATATTCCGTTAGATCAAACTCCTGAGCCTTTTGAAGCGGCCTATATGATGAAGCGCAATGGCATCTATTTTTTAATGTATTCTGGCGCTTCTTGCCATGATGAAACCTATAATGTTCGCTATTCATTTTCTGACCATCCTTATGGTCCTTTCAAACCAGGTCAAATTAACCCTATTTTAAGCACGAGTGACGACCAAACCATTCATGGTCCGGGACATCACTCAGTATTAAAAGAGGATGAGGATTATTATATCGTATATCATCGCCATAATTATCCTTTAATGCGCGGCGGTATGGCTCGTCAGCTTAGTATTGATCCATTGGTTTTTAAAAACGACACCACCCTAGCCGTGGTTCAAGCATCCCATAAAGGGGTTTCCGCTATAAACAATACGCTAAACGATGCTCCCAACGACCTGGCTTTTGGCAAAAAAGTGAGTGCCTCCTCAAGCTACTATTTAAATACACCAACAGCTAATTTCCATTATAAACCAAGCTTCATTTCCGATCACAACAACGCCACCCTTTGGAAAGCTTCAGATCAACGTTTTCCACAAGAAATACAGCTTGATTTGGGAGCTGTAGAACAAGTAGCACGGATTAGAACAGAATTTGAATTTGCCAGTTATTATTATCAGTATAAAATTCACTATTCAAAAGATGGAGAGCATTGGGCCTTGTATGCAGATCGCAGTCAAAACAGAACTGCGGGAAGTCCTATGATTGATGATCAAAATGTAGAGGCACGATATATAAAATTAACCGTACTAGGTACTGAAAAAACAGGTTTGTTTGCGGCCGTATGGAATATGAAAGTTTACCCTTCTTTATTTGATATTCCGTTGAACCTTCACAATAAACCATCCTTAATACCTCCGGCAGTTCCCAGCTCCAAATCCTTACTATTCAGCATTGATGCCAAGGATCTGTCTGTAAACAATCCTTTAACCAACCTCAATAATGACGGTTCAATTGGAGGGGCCTTTTCTAAAACGGGAGAGGTGTCACTCATTAATGAACAAGGAATCAAAGCACTTAAATTCACAAATGGGGCATTGGTTTTGAATAAAAAGGTGCCTGAAACCTTGGCCTGGAATGCATCTTTTACGGTAGCTACCTGGGTGAAAAACCCTACAATCTCGAAGGCGGATGAATGTTTGGTTTCATGGTGTGATCGACATGAATTTCAGTTGGCCAATTCCTATAACGCACTTTTCTATAACAGTAGTCCTTACGGGGCTGCTGCTCATTTAGATGGGCATTTTGACATGGCATACAACAAGCTTCCCAAGGAAGATGAATGGCATCATTTGGTTCTGACCTTCGATGGAGTTACAGAAAAAATTTATGTTGATGGCGTCCTCGACAATGCCCAAGTCATGTCACTTTCATCAGCCATAGATAAGGCTAAAATTCGCATAGGGTCATCAGATGTTGGTGAAGCCTTTACGGGGCTTATGGCATCCGTAAAAATGTATGATTACGCCTTAAGCCATACGGAAATTAAAGCCTTACAAAAAAACACAAACCCCAGGCCTTAAAAATAAAAAGCCACTTACACCCTTGTTCTCTAGACTTAAATTCAGTTTAAGTACATGAAAGAAGTGCAACATCCTAAGATCTTCTCACGAGCCGAACAAGCCTTATGAAAAATAGAGATAAATACATATTACTAAGGCGCAAATTGAGAATCCAACCGGTTTAATATATTTCCACGGCGTAATATCGACCTGTTGAGTATACACTTGAACATAAGCCTCTTTTCTTGGGTACAGTCGACCAATGACCATCAAAATGACGATGATCAAAACAAAAATAATTCCCATCACATGTAAAAAGTGAGGGAAGGCCTCTGTTTTAATAGCTAACAACTGGGCGGCATCAGTTATTCCAGCAGCATTTGCTGTCGATAAAGCCTTATCGAGCATCATTGGTTTAATCACATAAAGAGCTACTAGGTAAACAGCAACTCCAAAAATAATTGAAACATTGGCGGCTAGTGTAGGTACGCGCTTGGTTAAATATCCGATTAAAATAATGGCTAAAATTGGCACACTATACGATCCGTTTAGCTCTTGTAAATAGTTAAAAATACCCCCTTCCACCCCAAACAAAAGTGGGGCTATTGCCATAGAAAAAATAGCTAAAACCAAGCCAAACATTTTCCCGGCGTTTACCACTTGACGTTCGCTCGCTTTTTTGTTGATGTATTCTTTATACACATCGAGTCCAAATAGGGTAACTGAACTATTCAATGCACTGTTAAATGAACTTAAAATTGCCCCAAAAAGCACAGCTGCAAAAAACCCGATAAGTCCGATAGGTAGTACTTTTTTAACCAGCATTGGATAGGCCTGATCGGCATTACTTAAATCTCCACTAAATATATGAAAGGCAATTACGCCCGGTAAGACAACAATTAGGGGGCCTAAAATCTTAATAAAAGCAGCCAGGCATAGACCTTTTTGCCCCTCTACCAAGTTTTTTGCCCCTAAAGCGCGCTGAATAATTGCTTGATTTGTTCCCCAATAATAAAAATTGACGATTAACATTCCTGTGAATAAGGTCCAAAAAGGCACAGAAGATGTTTTTGATCCTATGATATCAAATTTTTCTGGCGCTTGAGTACTTAATACGTTTATCCCCTCCATAAAATCTCCTCCTCCAAGATAAATCAAACCAAAAATTGGAATCATCAGGCCTCCAACTAAAAGGCCAATAGCATTGATAGAATCCGAAACGGCCACAGCTTTCAACCCCCCAAAGATGGCATAAACGGAACCCACTACTCCCATGGTCCAAACCGTCACCCACAGCGCTCCTTCTTCATCCATTCCTAGCATTTGGGGTATATCAAACATGGTGTTTATGGCAAGAGCTCCCGAATACAAGACCGTTGGAAGCATAGAAATAGCATATCCAAATAAAAATAATAAGGAAACTAAGGTTCTGGTGGATTTTCCATATCTACGTTCCAAAAATTGGGGAATGGTGGCAATTCCTCCTTTTAAATATTTTGGTAATAGAACCATGGCTGTAAATACGATTGCAATTGCTGCCACAACTTCATAGGCCATTATCAAAATCCCTTCACTAAACGCAATGCCGTTCATTCCAACAATTTGTTCCGTAGATAAATTGGTGAGCAATAAGGATCCAGCAATAACGGGACCTGTTAAACTCCTACCTCCTAAAAAATATCCGTCAGAGGTTTTTTCATTTGTTTTTCGTGTGGATAAATAGGCAATGACAGCCACTACTAATGTAAAGGCTAAAAAAGAAATAATACTACCCATGGTGCATGTATTTAGTAGGTTTATTTAGGCTACCCCAAAGGGCTTGCTCAGTTATTTAGTTGAAAATTTAAAACTAGTTCTAGAATGATAGGTTTCTCCAGGAGACAATTCAACGGAAGGAAAATTAGGTTGATTTGGAGCATCTGGGTAGTGCTGAGTTTCTAAACAAAAGCCAGTTCTATGACCATACACCCCTCCTCCTTTAGCTGGTAAGCTACCATCTAAAAAATTACCGGTATAAAATTGAATGCCCGGTTCATCTGTAAAGATCTCTAAATATCGGCCACTGTTAGAATCATAGGCACTAGCGGCAAAGCGCATTCCTTGATTCTGTTCGTTCAAGACCCAACAATGATCATAGCCGCGTCCTTTTTTTAACTGATCATTTGTCTGATCTATATCAGCTCCAATTTTCTTGGGACTTCTAAAATCAAAAGGAGTTTGATTGACCTCAGCCAATTCACCCGTTGGAATTAAACTTTCATCAACTGGGATAAATTGATTTGCATTAATTTTAATTTCGTGATCTAAAATAGGCTTCGAAAAGTCACCTGTTAAATTAAAATAGGAATGTTGCGTGAGATTTACGATGGTTTTCCTATCACTTTTAGCCTCGTAACGTACATCTAAACTATTTGTATCCGTCAAGGTATATGTCACTGTGGTTGTTAAAGTTCCGGGATATCCCTCTTCCATATCGGCACTTGTATATGATAATTTCAAGCCAACCGCTGCAGCTTCTTCAAATTCTTCAGCCTTCCAAACAACCTTGTCAAATCCTTTCTTTCCACCGTGAAGATGATTTGGACCATCATTTTTTTCCAAGGTATACATCGTGCCGTCAAGGGAAAACTTCCCATCTTTTATCCGATTTCCATAACGTCCTATCAAGGCGCCAAAATATGGATTATTACGTGTATACTGAACTAGGGAATCATACCCCAAAACAACATCCTCAATACGATTATTCTTATCAGGGACCTTTAACTGAGTAATGATTCCACCATAGGTGATTACAGTCATCTCCATACCCGTTGAGTTTTTTAACGTATAGGCATCTACCTGTTCTCCCGTATCGGTTGTTCCAAACTCTTTTTTAAGTATGGATAAATGTGTATTCTCTTGATTTTCCACAGAAGTCTCCTTTTCGTTTTGATTCGCTGGACCAACTTTTTCTTTACACTGAGCGTTGAGAAGTAGTATTGCGAGCAGTAAAATTAATCGATTTGCTTTCATTTTTTCCTATTTTTGTTCATTATAATCCATGTTGAAATAAGTGATAATAAACTTCATTTGAATTCAACTTATCCTTAAAGTCTCGAATCCGGGTATCTTGATCAATAACCATCAATTCAATTCCTGCCATATCGGCAAAATCTTCCATATGCGCTGTGCTTAAGGCTTGGCTAAACACCGTATGGTGGGCACCTCCAGCTAAAATCCATGCCGTTGCCGCTGTTTCTAGATTGGGTTTCGCATCCCACAACACCCTTGCCACAGGAAGTTTTGGTAAATCAGCCAAAGGCGCAAGGGCTTCAACTTCATTTACGATCAACCTAAACCGGGTTCCCATATCAATGAGCGAAACATTAATCGCAGCACTTGCTGCGGCATCAAAGACTAAACGCACAGGATCATCTTTCCCTCCAATTGCTAGGGGATGTACTTCACACCTTGGTTTTTCCTCAGAAATTGATGGGCAAATTTCGAGCATGTGTGACCCAAGAACATACGATTTTTCAGGACTGAAGTGATAGGTATAATCTTCCATAAAGGAACAGCCTCCTGGAAGTCCAATTTGCATCAGCTTTAACACTCTAACCATCGCGGCAGTTTTCCAATCTCCTTCTCCTCCAAAACCATATCCATCGGCCATTAAACGCTGAACCGCAATCCCTGGCAACTGTTTTAAACCGCCTAAATTTTCAAAAGTATCTGTAAATGCTTTACATCCTCTCTCCTGTAAAAAGGCCCGTAGTCCTAATTCTATTTTTGCTGCTTCAATTAAGGATTGACGTTGCGCCCCTCCGCTTTTTAGAGCAGCTGTGAGGGTATATTGCTGTTCATAACATTCTAATAATTGCTTAAGTTCTGACTCCTCTATAGACTTCATATGTGCTAAGACATCTGAGGAATCAAAACCATTCACGGCCATTCCAAATTTCATCTGAGCCCCAACTTTATCACCTTCCGTAACCGCCACTTCTCGCATATTATCTCCCAAGCGTGCCACCTTAAGCTGCTGCATTTCATCCCAACCTAATGCAACTCTACTCCAGGTCCCCAATTTTTGTTTAACCAGGTCGTTTTTCCAATGGCCCACTACCACCTTGCGTTTCATTCGCATTCGTGACATTATAAACCCAAATTCTCGATCCCCATGCGCCGATTGATTCAAATTCATAAAATCCATATCAATTTTAGCCCAGGGAATTTCAGCATTAAATTGGGTGTGTAAATGACAAATGGGTTTTGTTAAAATACCAAGCCCATTAATCCACATTTTGCCAGGTGAAAATGTATGCATCCACAATAGTAGGCCGATACAATTAGGGGTGGCATTTGCCTCTCTACAAACGGTTAGGATTTCTTCGGGGGTTGTAACTATAGGTTTAAACACTAAGCGTATTGGGATGACTGTGGATGCATTGAGTTCTTTTACGATTATATCGGCATTTATAGCCACCTGAGATAAGGTTTCTTTACCGTATAGATGCTGGCTTCCGGTGATAAACCAGATTTCTTTATTTCCTATTTCTATCATTGGTTTCCTGGTTGGTTTATTGTTGTCCGTAATAGGCATTTTTGCCGTGCTTACGTTCATGATGTTTTTTTATTAAAGCTGCTTTTAATCGAGGTGCATTAGGATTTATTTGAAGGGTAAGCTGCGCCATTTCAGCAATGACCTCTAACACCTTACTATTATAAACTGCTGCTGCTGCATTTGCGCCCCAAGTAAAGGGCCCGTGATTCCCCAATAAAACCATCTCCACTTGTTGGTAAGAAATGTCTTTATCCTTAAAGCAATTGGTTATCTGAATTCCTGTATTAAACTCATAATCTCCATCAATTAAATTGTCAGTCATAGGAGGTGCACAGGGCACATCAACGGTCAAGTGATCCGCATGGGTGGTTCCAAATATGGGGATGTCTTGTTGCGCTTGTGCCCAGGCAACCGCATAAGTTGAATGGGTATGAGCTATCCCTCCTATATGCTCCCAATGCTTATATAAATACGCATGGGTTTTGGTATCAGATGACGGCCGAAGCCCCCCTTCAATCACTTGGTTGTCAAAATTCACGATGACCATATCTTCAGGGGTTAAACTGGCATAGGCCACCCCGCTTGGTTTTATAGCAAATACCTGATTTTCTCTATCCACTGCACTTACATTACCAAAGGTATACACTACTAAATTTAGTGCATGGAGTTGCATATTAGCATCGTAACATTCCTTTTTTAAGGCCTTAAATTTCGACATGACTTTCAGTTTTAGTTAAATTTTCTACAAATAGCCCGAGTTCTTCATACTTTTCCATCAGGGTAGCATAGTGAGCCACCGTTGATGTTTCTGGTGAATATACCGCAGCTAGTGAACTACCCATATAATGGGACGCCGTTAAAACATCCGGGTGAATCCCTGCTGCAACGGACGCGTAAATTGCAGCCCCTAGCGCCGGTGCTTGATCTGAAGAAACCACTTTAACGGGCCTATTTAATACATTGGCTAGCGTTTGCATAATAAAAGGAGATTTTTTAGCCACCCCACCGATACCTATTACTTGGTCTATAGCGATACCCTCCGCTTCAAAGCGATCAACAATTTTCTTAGATCCGAAGCAGATACTGTTTATCAAGGCTTTAAATATATGGGGTGCCGTCGTACCCAATGAAAGGTTGGTTATAGCGCTTTTTAATGATTGGTTGGCATCGGGAGTTCTCCTTCCGTTAATCCAATCTAGAGCTATTGGGAGGCTTTCGTTCAGAGGAATTTCACTCGCCTGTTTGGTCAATAAGGAAAGTAATTCAGTCTCTATTTCCTGTTGTAAATCCTTTTTTTGGATTTCACTAAGCACGGATGATTTATGCAACACATGCTCTATAGGCCATTGTAATAAGTCATAAAACCATGCTAAAACATCACCAAAGGCCGACTGACCAGCTTCTAAACCAATATAATCTGGAATTACAGAGCCATCAACCTGACCACAAATTCCACGTACGGGGCGATGACCAATTTCAGATTTGGCAGCAATCATAATATCACAGGTTGAAGTTCCCATCACTCTAACAAGAGCACCACCTTCTATTTTTGCACCAACAGCACCAGCGTGAGCATCAAAAGTTCCCACACTTACAACTGTATCTGTGGTCAATCCCAATTTTTTAGCCCAAGCTTCACTTAGGGTTCCTGCAATTTCATTAGAAGTATAGGTGTCGGTATATAGTTGTTTCCTTAATTGAGCGAGGTAGGGATCGAGTTGACTTAAAAATTCTTCATCGGGCAAACCATTCCAGGAGGCATGCCACATTGCCTTATGACCCGCAGCACACCTACTTCGTTTAAAGCTGCTTAACTCCTTTTGCTCAATTAACAAAAAGGTCATCAAATCGCAGTGTTCCATCCAAGTATAAGCCTGTTCTTTAATCGCATTATCTTGACGAATACAATGCAGTATTTTGGCCCAAAACCACTCTGAAGAATAGATACCTCCTTCGTATTTCGTGAAATTCTCACCACCCCAGGTTTGTGCCAAAGCATTAATTTCTTCAGCCTCTTTGAGGGCTGTATGATCTTTCCACAATATCATCATGGCATTGGGGTTGGCTTGAAAAGGCTCCGTTAATGCTAATGGCACCCCTTGTTTATTTAACGGAACAGGGGAAGATCCTGTTGTATCAATACAAATGCCCTTCACGGAAGTTGCTAATACTCCACTTTTTTTAACAAGCTCGCTGATGGTTATTTCAAGGCCCTCAATATGATCTAAGGGATGTTGACGAAATTGGTTTATTGACGGGTCACAAAAGGCATTGTTCTTCCAGCGCTCATACCAATGAACCGATGCAGCGATTTCGTCACCATTGGCAGAGTCAATTAAAACTGCACGAACAGAATCTGATCCATAGTCTAAACCGATTACATAATTTTTTATCACAAGAGCTAAATTTTATCGCAATATAAAACAATAATTTGAAAAGTGTATAGTTAACACTTATTATTTTATTTCTTACATTAGTACCGCCATTAACTATTGATTTAAAAATCAATCAGAAATAATTCGCCTAGGTCAGAAACCTAATGACAGGCATACAAACAGAAG
>Ga0209344_10001729_pt1 | contig 27186 bp, 22 predicted proteins | sample Cruoilmetagenom6_FD_187293 | JGI IMG/M metagenome (GOLD analysis project Ga0209344, IMG submission 187293) | Oil polluted marine microbial communities from Coal Oil Point, Santa Barbara, California, USA - Santa Barbara Oil Seep Sample 6 (SPAdes)... | ecosystem: Environmental > Aquatic > Marine... | reverse complement strand
CAGGCACATTGGGGTTTTTTGCGGTGGTATCTCCCGCGCCTGTCACGGCACAGGTAAGAATGACATTGCGGTTCATGGCGTGCTCTCTAGTCAGCAGTTTATTCGCTTACTAGTGTGTCGCCCTGTGCAGACATTAGTTGTCATAAAGCGACATTCGCTATACATAAGATGCGATTTTTGATCTCGGCTAATTAATCTACCCCGCCTCACTCCTCACGATAGTGATTGCCACTTTACAAGGGACTGATTAGAAACTTGGTTAGCGGGAAAAATTGACCGCCATGGCTGCCGATCTAAACTAAATAAACGCATGCAACAGTTGATAACAATTACAAACAACGTATGGAAGGAGAACCTTCAATGTTCCCTAAACCAACTCTGCGGCCGCTATGTGCGGTCATTGCATCTGCGGTGATCGTCGGCATTCCAGCCGCTGCGTCTGCCAATAATGAGCCTGAACTCAGCCAGACTGAGGTGTTAACCGGTCTTGAAAACCCCTGGGATATGGCCTTTCTGCCTGATGGGACGATGTTTTACACCGAACGCTGTCGTGGGTTGTCGGTACGACTCCCCAATGGTGAGGTAGAGCACCTGCTAGGCATGGAAGGCACCGACGAGTATGCCACCACCGCAGATGATCTTGTCTGCGAGGGGCAGGCGGGGATGAACGGTGTGGCGGTCGACCCCGATTTTGACGAAAACCGGACAGTCTACGTTTACTCTGCTTCTAACATGTCTGAGCCACGCACCAATCGTGTGCTGCGCATGACGGTAAACAGTGAGTTTACTGACGTATCGGATCGCACTGACATTGTCGAAGATATTCCGTACAAGCCCGCCGCCACCGACCACCCGTTCGGTGATGCTGGCGCCCATAATGGCGGACGTATCCGCTTCAGCCCTGAGGACGGTTACCTCTACGTGACCACCGGCGATAACCATAACAGCGAGATTCCTCAGTCTCCGGAGCTGCTAGGGGGCAAAGTTCTGCGCATTGACCGGGATGGCGAGGCTGCCGAGGGTAACGAACCGCCTGAGGGCTTTGATTCGCGGATTTATACCTATGGTCACCGCAACGTACAGGGCATTACCTTCCATCCGAACACCGGCCAGCCTATCGTAACGGAACACGGCCCCTGGCATTCGGATGAGATCAATGCGCTGGTCAATGGTGGTAACAGTGGCTGGGATCCGAAACCCAATATGGCTGGCCGCGGCGATTGCCCAGATGATTACTGCGGTTATGAGCCTAATCAGACCGAGGGGATGGATCCCAAAGAGCGAGCGGCCTATATGCCGGTGACCGACACCGAAACCTACCCTGACGCTATGCAGCCTGCCTGGAAAAATGATGGGCTTTCTCAGGGCATCTCGTCTGCCGAGTTTCTGACCGGTGAGCAGTGGGGCGACTGGGATGGCCGTCTGATGGTTGGATTTATGGGCATCGGTTTTGGAGGCACCCCGGTAGGACAGCGCATTAATCTAATTGATATTGCGGAGGATGGTCTTTCGGTCAATGACGTTGCCGAAATGCCGGTGCCCATGGGGGCGGCTCGCTTCCGGTCGATAGTGCTGGGCCCGGATGGTGATCCTTATATGGCAGTTGATGAAGGCAGTATTTACCGTATCACACCGGAGTGAGCTATTGGCAGCCGTGCTGGCATATGCCTGTGCGGCTGCGCGCTCTTCAAGCCGTCTTCAGGTTTTGATCAAGATCACTCCAATGGGAAAAGGTCACTATGAAGGTATCACTGTTTTTCGTTATTGCGACGGCGCTGCTAATGGGGTCGGCTACTCTGCAGGCAGCAGATAAGTCGGCTGGAGAAGCACTCTATGCGGAGGCATGCGCGCAGTGTCACGGCCCAAGCGGAAAAGGAATGGCGAGTTTTCCCGCGCTGAGTGGTCGGGACGCGGAGTATATTACTTCTCGCCTTGAAAGGTATCGTGCCGGTGAGCGGGTAGGATCAAACTCCTCGCTGATGATTCCTAACGCTACCGATTTGTCCGACGATGATATCGCTAATCTCGCCGCTTACATCTCGCAGAGCGCCGAGTAACTCTCAGCTGTGTACATTAGCAACTAGTTTTGACCTGCGTATTTCATGGGGCTGTGCCTCATCATAAGGAACAGTGTCAGCCCGCGCGGGAACTGGCATCGACAGGGAACCGACTACCCAGCCGATAGCGCATGGAGGGATGCAAAAACTTAACGTAGGTGACCACCCGTGAAGAACTCCATGTGCGGCGCATTAATGCTAAGCATGGCTCGTTGGTATCGATTTCAAGCGCTTTAGCGTCTTCATCCGAGGGTAGTAGCGCGTCTACGATATGTTCTATTTCGTCTACGGGAATAGTGTTGAGCAAGTAGCGCGAAGGTTGGAGCGTGTCATCGAACTGCTGGAGAATAAAATCAGGGGCCATGGCCGGTGAAACATAGCGATCCTCAAGCTGGACGGCGAGGTCTTCCTCATAGTGAACGCAACGCAGATGATAAACCGAACTGCCTGTCGTTAGCTCAAGCGCTGAGGCAATGGTGAACGGTGCCGCGACACGACCCAGTTCGAGCACTTCACAATGGTAACGATGGCCGCGGGAAATGATCTCATCGGCGATATTGGCTATTTGTAATAAATTGGAGTGTGGTTTGCGCTCGGCAATAAAAGTACCCACCCCGCTGGTACGCTCTAAGTAGCCTTCGTTAGTCAGTTCCCGCAAAGCCCGGTTTATCGTCATTCGCGACATGCCAAGTTCGTTAACCAACTGATTTTCAGATGGAATCATATCGCCAGGCTTCCAGAAACCTGAAGCCGTGCGCTCAAGCACAAACTGCTTGGCCTGTAAATAGAGTGCTTTTGGGGTGGCCACGCTATCAGTATCGGTTTTTTTCATTCGCTATTCCGGTGATGACAAATTAGGCCGAGTTGCTCGTAACATATTAATAAGTAAAATATCGAAGGTGACGCTAGCGTTGGCAATAGTCTTATGGTCAACCATTTTGCAGTCTGAATGAAGCGACTTGGCTCAGTAAGTATCATGGTTACGAGCCAGTACGACTGGTGACATTGTGGCAGAGAGTGCTGTTAGAAATTGGTCGTTTTGCTCACGGCTGCCAATCGAGACCCGCACCCAGTGGGTGAATCCCGACTCGCGCCATGGTTTAACGATCACTCCATGGGTCAGTAGCGCTTCATGCAAGGCGTCTGATGCCTGATCTGTTCTGAAAAATAGAAAGTTAGCCAGAGAAGGCACGACCGTCAGATGCATCTCTTTAAGCACCCTGGCAACCCGCTCGCGTTCGCGAATGGTCGCTTCAAGCCCCGTATTTAGGTGAGTATCATCCTGCAGTGCCGCTAGCGCAGCCACTTGAGCGAGACGGTTGACGTTAAATGGCGTGCGTAGGCGGTCAATCAGGTCGGCAAGTGCTGGGCTGCTCACAATGCCATAGCCCAGACGTAATCCGGCCAGGGCGTAGGCTTTTGAGAAGGTGCGCAAGACAATCCATGGTGTCTGCTGTTGGGATAGTCTAGCCAGTACATTTGGGTAGTCGGGGCTCGCCTGGGCGTACTCGTAATAGGCCTCGTCAAAGACGAGCAGAGTGGCGGGGGTTAGTGCATTGAGCAGCCGATCTAACTGGTTGGGTGATAGTGCGCTGCCAACCGGATTGGAAGGTGAAGAGAACATCAGCATACGTGGCGGCTCAATGAGCGCGTCAAGCAGCCCATCAATATCGAAACGCCCGCCATCCAACATGGGTACTGCGTGAATATGCGCCCCAAGCGAGTGCGGATATAGCGTGTGCAGGCCAAAGGCAGGGGTGATAGTGACCAAGGTGTCACCGTGATCAAGAAATACCCGGCACAAAATCGCAATCAGATCTTCCGAGCCATTTCCAAATACCAGCCGCTCGGGCTCAACCACAAGGCGTGCCGCGAGCGCATCTCGTAACAGGCCGCAGGAGGCGTCAGGGTAGAGGCCGCTATCGGTGATAGCGCTAGCAATGGCGGCGGCTACCTGAGGTGAGGGGCCATAGGGGTTTTCATTGCTACCGAGTTTGGCAATTTTTGACACGCCAAAGCGCTTACCTACCTGCTCGCTGGAAAGCCCAGCATTGTAGCCTTCGAGTTCACGAACCTCGCGGCGTGCCAAGGGAGTGGGGTCGAGAGGCAGCATTAGGTCTCCTGCTCCGGTGTGGTATGCCAGAAGGCGTTGCGGTCAAGATAGTTCTGTAAAAACTGGCGCAGGCGGGGATGCTGGGTGTCGCGGAATACGTCGCTGGGCGTACCCCGGGTAACGATACTGCCTTGGTCAAGGAAGACGACGGTGTCAGCGACTTGGGCGGCAAAGCCCATCTCGTGAGTCACTACCACCATGGTCATACCTTCAAGCGCGAGCTGTTTCATCACTGCCAATACCTCGCCAACCAGTTCAGGGTCGAGAGCCGAGGTCGGCTCGTCGAAGAGCATAATCTTGGGCTCCATCGCCAGTGCTCGGGCAATGGCCACGCGCTGCTGTTGGCCGCCGGAAAGTCGCGCCGGGTACTCTTTTGCCTTCTCCGCCAGGCCAACTTTGTCGAGCACCTCCATGGCGCGCTTTTCAGCCTCGCTGCGTTTTATTCTACGTACTCTAACCAAGGCCTCGGTAACATTGCCCAGCGCTGTCATATGCGGCCATAGGTTGAACTGCTGAAAGACGATGCCAAGATTGCGCCGGGCCTGATTGAGTCGGGTGCGCCCGGCGTGCTTGCGGCGACCCCGGTCATCAATTTCCCAGCCGAGCAAGCGCCCTTCTATATGAATTTCCCCTTCGTCGTACTCCTCAAGGAAGGCCATGCTGCGCAACAGCGTGCTCTTCCCCGACCCCGATGGGCCGATCAAACAGACGACCTCCGAGTGATTCACGCTTAAATTAATATCAGATAGCACTTGATGATCGCCAAAGCGCTTGCCGACGGCAGAAAGGTGGATAATGGGTGGCGTCTTATCCGGCCCTTTTTGCTTGGCTTCAAGGGAAGCAGCAGGGGTAGATGTGGACGGGGATAGGGAAAGCGGCATAGCTAGCTCCTGTTCAGCGCTGTAAGTAGGTGCCGACGCGGCGCTCAAGCCACCTGCCCACTCGCGAAGTGACCTCGATGAGCAGTAGGTAGGCGATGCAGAGAACCAATAGCGTTTCAATAAAGGTGAACGTGCGGGTTCCAATACCTGTGAGCACGGCGGTTAACTCAGGAACGGTGATAATCGAGAGCACGGCGGTCTCTTTGCATAGGATCGTCAACATATTGACGATCGCTGGCAGGATCAGTACAAGCATTTGAGGGAGCTGTACTCGCCACATAAGCTGCAGTCGACCTAGACCTAAACACTCGCCTGCTTCCAATTGCCCGCGGGGGACGGCGGCGAAGCCGCTACGAAAAATTTCGGCGAAATAGACGCTGCTGTAAAAAGCAATGCAGAGCACCCCAGCTGTAATCGCGCCGAGACGTACTCCGAATGACGGGCCGCCGTAATAGACCAGAAACAGGATCACCAAAAAGGGAGTGCCGCGTACTAGCTCGATGAATACTCTGAGTAAACGTTGCAGTGGACGACCACCAAATAGCATCAACGCAGCGATAAGTAATCCCGCCATAAGGCCCAGCAAGCTACCTGCCAACCAAGTGTAAATGGTGACTAAAAATGCATTCCAGATTGCGTCGGCATTGGCGGTAATAATGGATAGATCGAAAGTCACGCCAAACTCCTCTCCAGGTGACGCTCAAGTCGGCGTCCGAACATCGTCAACGGTATGTTGATCAGACAGTAGATCCCGGCTAGCACCAGGTAGTGCTGGAAGAATAAGTAGTCTGAAGAGGCTAGGTTCTGGGCCACCCGGGTAAGATCCGCTAACCCGACGACTGACACCAATGCCGAGGATTTAATCAGCAACACCAGCTCGTTAACCAGTGAGGGCAGGGTGCTTTGAACCGCTTGGGGCAGTTCAATGCGCAGTAAAATAGCGGGGCGACTCATGCCTAATAAATGGGCTGCTTCGCGCTGACCAGAGGGAATCGCCAACAGCCCACCGCGTAAAATTTCTGCGATATAAGCCCCTGAGCAGAGCGAGAGCGCCATGATGGCGGCTACCATAGGAGACAGATTGGGTAGCCCGAACATCGGTGCCAAGTAGTAGATAACCAGTAGCTGTACGAGCAGCGGCACCCCTCGAAAGATAAAGATATAGCTGCCGCCGATGCGACGTAGCAAAGGCATTTTGGCTAATTGCATGCTGGCAATAAGGGTGCCGATAGCAAAGCCAATGGCATTGCCTAGCAGTGACGTCTGCAGCGTGATAAGGAGTGCCTTACCCAGCAGCGGCAGGCTAAAGAGAAAAGTCGGCCAGTCGAACATTGGCAGTATCCCCAGAGGTGAGGAAGTGCGTGCTGGGCGGCATGTTCAGCAGTTGCCCCAGCACGCGTTGAAGGTAGATTAGATCTCGGGTTCAAAATCTTCGCTGGGAATATCCATTGGTGCGCCGAACCACTTGGTTTGTAGCTCCGAGAGGCTGCCATCTTCGTGCATGGATAGAAGTACCTCGTTGATAGCTTCAACCAGTGAAGCGGACTCCTCATCGTTGCGTGCCATATAGCCAAAGAAGGCGGGTTGGCCAAACGGTGGTTGGACAACCTCGAACATGGGGCGCTGCGTCGCGGTATAAGCAATATTGGGTAGCGAGTTCGCCACTGCGTCGATGCGCCCAGCGGCAAGGTCGGCGTAGGTTTGGCTAAAATCAACATACTCGGTAATGGTGGGCGGTTCCGGCAGTTCAGCAGCAAACGTCTTTAGCTGTTCCAATTGGGCTGTTCCGCGCCCTCCGCCGGCCGCTTTGCCAGAAATATCTTCAGGCGTTTGAATAGAGTCATCGTCAGCACGTTTCAGAATAGCAACAGTGGCATCGGCGATTGGCAAGGTGAAGTTGTAGCGTAGTTTGCGCTCTTGGGTAATCATCGCGGGGCCCGCAACGAAGTCGTAATTTCCAGCCTCAAGACCGGGGAGTACGCTGGGCCAGGGTAGGTCGATCCAATTAATAGAGACCCCGAGTTCACTACCTACACGCTCCATAAGCTCAAGGTTGAGGCCGCTCTGTTGACCAGCATCTAAATAGGCGAAGGGGGCGAAGTGAAACTCTGTGCCGACGTTGAGTACGCCCCGCTCTTTGACATCGTCAAGCAGGTCTGCAGAAGCAGAAGTGGCTGCTAAACAGAGGCCAACGGTTAGCGTTAGCTTAGCGAGTGGCTGCTTGAGTGGATTGGGCTTTTTCATTGAGTAATGACTCCATGGGGCTAGGAACGGTGTGAGTGACAACATGTGTCAGCGCTTCAGCGATGCAGAACTTCCCTATGTAAAAGCAAACTACATGCCAAAAAGTACTTACCTGTATATACATAATGGTTTTGCAGATTTTGACCTCCAATCGCCAGCCACTCTTTGCACAATTTGGGTGCGTACTGACTTCAACGGGGGATTAACAGAGCTATTTTTTAACTGAGATGTTGTTTAGTTGAGCTACTACTTAATTAAGTAACTTGCCAGGATTGAGAATGCCGTTAGGGTCGAGGGTATGTTTGAGAGCGCGCATAACGTCCATCACTTCGGGGCAGACACTGTGGTGTAAGAAATCGCGCTTGAGTAGGCCGATACCATGTTCGGCCGAAATTGAACCACGGTATTCGCCGACCAATCGATAGACCACTGCTTCGATAGCTTGGCGAGTCTCTGGGGCATCCTCGGCTAGCGAACGGCCATCCACGGTTAGGTGTAGATTGCTGTCGCCGATATGGCCGAAGTTGACGATGCTGATGCCCGGCCAGCGTTGATGGAGCATCGCGCTAGCGGCTTCTACGAAGGCGCCAATGGTTGGGATCGGCAGGCTGATATCGAAGTTGATCGGCGCTAACTTGAGTGGAAATTCTCCGGTCGCCTCGCGAATCGCCCATAGTGCCTGGGCTTGTGGGGTGCTGCTTGCCAATACAGCATCGGCCACCTCGCCCGTTTCAAGGGCGTCTTCTAGCGCCCTCTCCAGATGATTTGCATCGCCTTCGGCTTCGCACAGCACGTAAATAGCGTGGTTTGTGGGCAGCGGTGGCTGACTATCTCTCCAGTCGCAGCTCATGGTGTAAAAGTCTTGCCACATCACCTCAAATGCTTCTAGCGCCAACCCAGCGCCGCGTAGGCGGTGGAGCAACGCAACTGCTGCCTTATAGTTGGGTAGCCCACACAGCACTGTATGGGTTTCGCCTTGGGGTGGTGCCATACGCAGCACGGCACGGGTGATAATACCTAGGGTGCCTTCAGCACCGATAAAGCAGTGCTTAAGGTCGTAACCGGTATTATTCTTGATCATGCCGTTCATCAAGTCGAGAATCCGGCCATCCGCTAGCACTACCTCCAGGCCGAGCACCTGATCGCGGGTCATACCGTGACGAATAACCCCATGGCCGCCAGCGTTAGTGGCAATCGTGCCGCCAATCTGGCAGCTTCCCCGGGCGCCAAAATCGACCGGATAGCGAAAGCCCGCCTCTTTAGCGGCGTTCTGCACCACTTCCAGCGTGGTGCCCGCACGCACCGTCAGCGTGGCGGCGTCGCGATCAACGCTCTCCACCCCGGTGAAGCGGGAAAGCGATACCGCGATGCTATCGGCACTGGGCACCGCAGCGCCCGCTAGCCCTGTCATGCCCCCCTGGGGAACCACCGCGCGGTGATGTTCATGACATAGCCGTAGCAGCCTAGAGACCTCTTCACTACTGGTAGGGCGTATCAGCGCCAGAGGTCGGCAGGCGGCATGGCCTGTCCAGTCGCTGAAGCAGGACTCAGGAATCGCCTCACCCAGAAGTACGCTGTCGCCAAAGGCATCGCGTAGTAAGTCTAAGAAGACGTCCTTATTGGCTGGATCAACACTCACGGTAGATACCCCCTAGTAGTTTCTCTCTGGCGCCTTAATGGGCGCATCGCGTCGTTGCAAGTTATTCCTCAGCGTAGAGCCGTGAGCGGGGTAGCAGCGCCTCGAAGGCAGCGTCAGTGACGAAGCGCTGAGCGGCCACCAGGTCGGGTGCGAAATAGCGATCCCGTTCATAACGTGCCACATCGCGACGAATAGTCGCCAGGGCGTCTTCGAGGGAGGGGGAGGAGGTCAGGGGGCGGTGGAACTCAACCCCCTGGGCCGCTGCCAGCAATTCAATCGCCACCACCGCGCTGGAATTGAATGCCATATCGGCCAGTCGCCTTGCCGCGAAGGTGGCCATGGAGACATGATCCTCCTGATTGGCCGAGGTGGGTAAGCTATCGACCGAGGCAGGGTGCGCCAGGGTTTTGTTCTCTGAGGCCAATGCGGCGGCGCTGACCTGGGCGATCATAAAGCCGGAGTTGAGTCCGCTCTCTTCAACCAGAAAGGCGGGCAAGCCTGACAGCGCCGGATCAACGAGCTGGGCGATGCGGCGTTCTGACAGTGCGCCGATTTCAGAGATCACCAGCGCTAACACATCCGATGCCATAGCGACCGGCTCGGCATGGAAGTTGCCGCCGGAAAGCACATCACCATTGTCGAAGACCAGTGGGTTGTCGGAGACCGCGTTGGCCTCGCGCAGAAACACGCTGGCAGCGAAGCGTAGATGATCCAGGCAGGCGCCCATCACCTGGGGCTGACAGCGCAGCGAGTAGGGGTCTTGAACCCTTGGGCAGTCGCGGTGCGATTCACGCACCCTGCTGCCAGCTAACAATTCGCGGTAGAAAACGGCGACATCCCGTTGACCGGGATGACCACGAACGGCCTGAATACGCTCATCAAAGGGGGTGTCCGACCCTTTTAAGGCATCCACCGACAGACTCCCTGCCACCACGGCAGCGGTGAATAGCTTCTCGGTGGCGAACAGCCCACGGAGCGCCAGCGCGGTGGAGACCTGGGTGCCGTTGATTAGCGCCAATCCTTCCTTGGGTGCCAGCGTTAGCGGTTCGATACCCGCCAGCGCCAGCCCCTCAGCGGCGGGCATCTCTCGACCTTGATGACGCATGCGGCCTTCGCCAAGCAGGGTGGCCGACATATGCGCCAGCGGCGCGAGATCCCCAGACGCGCCCACCGAGCCTTTAGCAGGAATACATGGGTAGACCCGCGCATTGTAAAGCGCCAATAGCGCTTCAATAATCAACCAGCGTACACCCGAGTAGCCGCGCGCCAACGACGTCGCTTTCAGCGCCAGAATCAGCCCCACGGTGGCGTCATCCAGATTGTCGCCAACCCCGGTGCTGTGTGACAGCACCAGGTTACGCTGCAGCTCGGTTAGCGATGCGCGTGGGATGGAGGTTTGGGCTAAGACGCCAAAGCCGGTATTAATACCGTAAACGGTGCGGCCACTGTCCAGAATGGCGCTGACCGTGGCTTCGGCTTGAGCGACTCGATCCCGGCTCTCCTCGTTGAGCGCGAGAGTCGGGCTGCCCTCGAAAAGCTCGCGCAGGGTAGCGAGCGATATCTGGCCTGGGGAGAGTCGTTGTATCGATGTCATGGTTACCTCTATCGGCGCTTGGTGAACAGCATGCCGAGATGAAAGTGGCAGTGATGTAGTGGATGTCTTTATTATGTATATACAGGTAAGTGGGTTCGTTGCAAGTTTAAAAGTAGATGTTAAGGGTTGAATCAGATATTTATAATTTTTGTGCATTTTAAGTGCGATATTTACCTTTATGGCTCATTTTTGTGCATTTTTGATTTCTAGTAGGTCTTTTCTGATCGTCAATATGTATATACTTACTGATTGTTTAGCCTCTTGTTGTCTTTTGGCACGCTCATTGCAAAATTGTCATTGCAAGGCCTTCACTGCCATTTTTTTGAAAAAAACAAAATAGTTAAGAAGATGTGCGCGAGTACGTTCTATTAACGTTAGGAGACACAGCAGATGAGCAATGCAGCAATGAGTATCCCTCTTATTGATATGCAGGGCGTACGGGAAGGGGACGTTCAATGTCTCGCTCGGGCGGGTGAGGCCATTCATAATGCCTGTACCCAGGTGGGCTTCTTCTACATCATCAATCATGGGCTTCCCCAGGCGGTGATAGATGATGCGATGAAGGCGGCCCAGCGCTTCTTTGGCGAGCCGCTTGAGCGCAAGGTGGAGGTGGCGGTTAATAAGCACCACCGTGGTTTTCATCGGCGCGGTGGTGCCACCATGTATCAGGCAACCCGGCCCGATGAGAAGGAGTTCTATGGTTTTGGGCTGGACTTAGCCGAGGATGACCCAAGCGTGCTGGCGGGCGAGGCACTGCGTGGGCCGAACCAGTGGCCAGACTTTATGCCGGAGTTTCAGTCTGCCATGGATCGCTACTTTGTTGAGGTAGGCCGCTGTGGCGCAGACCTGTTGCGTGCAATTGCGGTGAGTCTAGGGATCGACCCTGAGTTCTTTATGGCTAAATACACCAAGCCGTTACAGCGCACCCAGGCGGTCTATTACCCCGTGCAGGCTGATGATCGACCGGCGGATCAGTTTGGCGTTGCGCCGCATACTGATTATGGCTGCGTGACGCTGCTCTACCAAGACGCCGTCGGTGGTTTACAGGTGCGCGAGCTGGGTAGCGAGCGCTGGGTCGACGCCCCCTTTATTGAGGGCTCGCTGGTAGTTAATGTCGGTGATCTGTTGGCGCGATGGTCTAATGACCGCTTCCGCTCTACGTTGCATCGTGTCATCAATACCAGTGGCCGGGAACGCTACTCCATTGCGACCTTTTATGACCCCGATTATGTTGCTCGCGTTGATCCTGCCGACCTCGGTGTATCGGCAGCAGAAGCTCAATATCCGCCAGTAGCGGCGGGTGATTACATCTTGGGTCGCATTGATGCCTCAATGAGCTACCGCAAGGCTGCCGCATCCTGATGGGGAGCGATATATGAAGCTGCCTGAAAGGTTACGCTTTAGTGAACTTTTGCCCGTCGCTTGGCAAAATGGCGGTGGAGTAACACGTGAAGTGGCGCGCCAGGAGGGTGATGGGGAATCGTCGGGCTGGCGGGTTTCGGTGGCTGAACTTGACAGGGAAGGGCCATTCTCGATTATTGCTGGGGTCAGGCGTCACTTTACGGTGATGGGCGAGCATCCGGTCACACTTGTTTTGCCTGATCAGCGTGCTGTTTTGGCGCCTCGGGAAAGCTTTATCTTCGAAGGTGAAGCAGCAGTGAATTGCTTGTTGCCTGAAGGGCCGAGCCGGGCGCTGAATTTAATGTACAATCCAGCAAACTGGCAAGCTTCTGTTCGCTGGCTAACGTCTGGGGAGCCGCTAAGGCAAGCCCCGAACGCTGAGACACTTATCTTAGCCGTTGGTGGGCAGGCGTGGTTGGTCGGTGAGCCGTCGCTGCCACTTGGTAGTGGTGATGTTTGGCACTGGCCCAGGCTCAACGCTGATGACGAGCTAGCGACCGAGAGCTGTCACACAATGACATTTGAGACGCTGCCTGCAACGCACCTGATTAGGGTCGACCTGTCTCCGCGGGTTTGATGTTCCTTTCAGAGTGCTCATGAGCGGGGTGGTGAAAGGGATTTGAGGAGAGCACGTGGGACGCCAACCGCCCCGATATCAGCAGATTAAACAGTACTTGCTGGATAATATCCAAACAGGTCATTTTCCCGTCGATCATAAGATCCCTCCCGAGGAGCAGCTTGCGGTTACCTTCGGTGTCAGCAGGATGACGGCCAACAAGGCCATTCGTGACCTAGTGCAGGAAGGCTATCTGGTGCGTCAATCGGGGATCGGCACCTTTGTGACGGATCGCCGCTCTGAGTCGCCATTGGCCGAAATTAATAATATCGCTGATGAGGTACGCAGCCGTGGCCACGAATACGCTAATCGTGTGGTGAGTAGCGAAGCGCTGAAGGCTGACGATGAGATCGCCCTGCGGATGGGTGTGCGTATCGGGACTAGGTTATTTCATTCAATTCTTATTCACTTGGAAAATGGCCTGCCGATCCAGCTCGAAGAGCGCTACGTTAATCCGCGCTGGGTGCCAGGCTATCTGGAAGCAAATTTTGCGTGCCATACGCCCAATGAGGTGTTGGTTGCTGCCTGCCCGATTACCGATATGGAGCATGTGGTAGAGGCGGTGTTGCCTGAAATGGGGGCGGCAGAGTGGCTACAAATTGATGCAGCGTTACCCTGCCTAAGCGTTCGACGGCGTACTTGGTCAGGCGACCGCCTAATTAGTTATGCTCACCTGCTGCATCCCGGTGACCGCTATAAATTGCGTACTATGGCGAGCTCTTCTAAGTAGTCGTTATTGCAAAGCAGCTTAAGTCGTTCTCGCGAAACAACAACTAACCTATCTCACGAAACAGTTTGGCAAGCGCCACACTGTTGGTATCGTCGAGGGCGTGACGCCGCTGCTGGATAACCCAGCGGCCTGCGACCATGACATCACGTATCTGTTGCTTGGAACCGCCAAATAGCCAACGGCCTAGCCGTGTTTCGTCTGTACTGGTGGCGAGGTAGGGGTCACCGCCATCAAGAACGACAATATCGGCTCGCTTGCCCGCTTCGAGTGCGCCAATGGGTTGGCAAGAGGCCTGGGCGCCTCCTGCTAAGGCATGGCGATAAAGCCAATCGCCCACCGGGCGTATTTCGCTATTGTGCAGGCAGTTGCGCTGTTGGGTGGCAAGGCGCTGGCCGTACTCAAGCAGCCGTAGCTCTTCAACCACATCGAGTGAGACATGGCTATCAGAGCCAATGCCCAGACGCCCACCCTGGGCGGCATACTCCACTGCGCGGAAGATGCCGTCGCCCAGATTGGCCTCGGTGGTCGGGCAGAGCCCCGCTACGGCGCCGCTAGTGGCGAGGTCACGTACTTCTGAGTCGTCTAGGTGAGTGGCATGGATCAAACACCAGCGCTCATCCACCTCAACGTTATCCAGTAGCCAGCGCACAGGGCGTTTGCCTGAATAGGCGAGGCTGTCTACCACTTCGCGTTGCTGCTCGGCGACATGAATGTGGCGTGGCCCGACAGGGTTCGTCGCCAGCACCGCCTGGATCTCTTCCAATGTCACCGCGCGCAGGGAATGAAACGCCATGCCTAGTACCTGTGTGGGGTGGTCGGCAAGGTTTGGCTTCAGCGTCTCCAGCAATTTCAAAAAGTCGGGCACGGCGTGGATAAAACGTCTTTGCCCATGATTGGGTGGCTGGCCGCCAAAGCCGCTGTGGGCGTAAAGCACCGGTAGCAAGGTAAGCGCAATGCCACTGCGCTCGGCCGCTTGGCTAATCGCCCAGGCCATCTCAGCAGGATCGCTATGGGCCTTGCCCGATAGATCGTGGTGCAAATAATGAAACTCGCTGACCTGGGTATAGCCGCCCTTAAGCATTTCGACGTAGAGCGCCTGGGCGATGGTGCCCACTTGATCCGGTGTCAGGCGGTCAACCAAGCCGTACATGCGGTCTCGCCAGCTCCAAAAGCTGTCTGGCTGCGTGCTACCGGTTTCTGCCAGGCCCGCCATGGCGCGCTGAAAAGCGTGTGAATGAAGATTAGGCATGCCGGGTAGCGCTGGCCCGGCTAAACGTTCGGCATTGCCAGACGTAGCGTTGGGTTGCACCGATATAAGCATGCCGGTGGCATCGACTTCGAACAGCACCTGCGAAGCCCATCCCGTCGGCAGCAGAGCATTATCAGCGAAATAGCGGTGAGTCATGGGATTCCTCTTTGTGAGCGTATAGTTGTTAATGTATATACATATAGCGAAGTCTGCTTCTTAGGTAAAGAGGAGCGTTGTAATTTCCTCGTAAAGTCCATTTTGGTTCGCAATTTCGCCCTATATTTAGCGTTTGCACTACGTTGACGAATATTTAAGACGGAGTTTATTTTGCGAAAAAGGGCGATTTAGGTGATTGCGCAGAAGCGTTTGTTGTCATAATGTATATACAAACGTTGACAACAAACAGGAGTTACCATGTCTCTTTCACGCTTTCGCGATACCGAAATTCGGGCACCTCATGGAGCCGAGCTCTCCTGCAAGAGCTGGCTGACTGAAGCACCGCTGCGCATGCTGATGAACAACCTCGATCCGGATGTCGCCGAGAATCCCAAAGAGCTGGTGGTCTATGGCGGGATTGGCCGCGCCGCCCGCAATTGGGAGTGTTTCGATACCATCGTTGAGACACTCAAGCGTTTAGAAGACACCCAGTCACTGCTGATTCAGTCCGGTAAGCCAGTAGGCGTATTCGAAACCCATAAAGACGCCCCGAGAGTGCTGATTGCCAATTCCAACTTGGTGCCCGCCTGGGCGAACTGGGAGCATTTCAATGAACTGGATAAGAAAGGCCTGATGATGTACGGCCAGATGACGGCTGGCTCATGGATCTACATCGGTTCTCAGGGCATTGTCCAGGGCACCTACGAGACCTTTGTTGAAGCTGGTCGCCAGCACTACGACGGCAAACTGGCCGGGCGCTGGATTCTGACGGCCGGTCTTGGCGGTATGGGCGGGGCGCAGCCATTGGCGGCAACGCTGGCGGGGGCCTGCAGCCTGAATATTGAGTGTCAGCAGAGTCGTATTGATATGCGTCTGCGCACCCGTTATGTGGATGAGCAGGCGAGTGATCTCGATGATGCCCTGGCGCGCCTGGAGCGCTATACCTCAGAAGGTAAAGCCGTTTCGATTGCGCTGCATGGCAATGCCGCTGAAATATTGCCGGAACTGATTAAGCGTGGCATCAAGCCGGATATGGTCACTGACCAGACCAGCGCTCACGACCCGCTGCACGGTTATCTGCCCGCAGGCTGGAGCTGGGAGGAGTACGTGACGCGGGGCAAGAGCGAACCCGAGCTGGTGGTCAAGGCGGCTAAGCGCTCCATGGCGGTGCATGTGCAGGCCATGCTCGACTTCCAGGCAATGGGTATACCTACCTTCGACTATGGCAATAACATTCGCCAGATGGCTCAGGAGGAGGGCGTTTCTAACGCATTCGACTTCCCCGGCTTTGTGCCTGCCTATATTCGCCCGCTGTTCTGCCAGGGAATTGGCCCCTTCCGCTGGGTGGCGCTCTCCGGTGACCCAGAAGATATCTATAAGACCGACCAGAAAGTCAAAGAACTCATCCCAGATGATCCGCATCTGCATAACTGGCTGGATATGGCCAAGGAGCGTATCAGCTTCCAGGGCTTACCGGCGCGCATCTGCTGGGTGGGCTTAAAGGATCGTGCTCGCTTGGGGCAGGCGTTTAACGCCATGGTCGCCAGTGGCGAGCTCAAAGCACCCATTGTGATTGGTCGCGACCACCTGGACTCCGGCTCGGTGGCCAGCCCCAATCGTGAGACTGAATCAATGCAGGATGGCTCGGATGCCGTCTCCGACTGGCCGCTGCTCAATGCGCTGCTCAATACCGCCGGGGGCGCTACCTGGGTCTCCCTTCACCACGGCGGCGGTGTAGGTATGGGTTACTCCCAGCATGCTGGGGTGGTGATTGTTGCCGACGGCACCGACGATGCCCATGCACGCCTGGGCCGCGTGCTGCGTAATGATCCGGCTACTGGGGTCATGCGTCATGCAGATGCTGGCTACGACATCGCCAAGCAGAGTGCCGTTGAGCAGGGGCTCGACTTACCGATGGTCAAGTAACGACTCCCTATTAACAACTTGCTATTTAACAACCCTCCTCCCTTTAACGTTGCTGGATACACAGATACAGGTGCCGACAAGCAGCATGTCGGCACCTAATAAAAAAGCGTTATAAGAATAAACCTCGACAGGAGACATACAATGTCACAAACAGACAGGAAACAGTTAAAGCGAAGCGTCTTTATACCGGCCTTCGTGATTATTATGCTGGCCGTCATCATTGGCTTGGTGAATAACGAACTACTGGTCAGCGTTGCTCGGCAGCTATTCTATCTTTCGCTTTCCGACTTTGGTTGGCTTTATCAGTTGTTGGCTATCTCGACGCTGGGTGTCACGGCGTTTATCTTCTTTTCCAAGGCAGGCAATATCCGTTTGGGTGGGGCGAACGCCAAACCCACGTTTTCGTTGGCGGCGACCTTTGCCATGGCGTTAACCGGCGGGATAGCGACGGGGGTGGTGACCTACTCGGTCAATGAGCCCATCATCTATCTGGGCAATGTCTATGGCGAGATCGCCAATCAATCTTTTGAGCCCAACAGTGGCGAAGCGGCCATCTTTGCACTGGCAAGAAGCTTCCATAACTGGAGCTTTATTCCCTACGCCATGTACTCCATTGTTGGCTTGATGATTGGATATATGCACTTTAATCGCAAAGAGCGTTTCTCGATCTCTTCGACGCTGTCACCGCTCTTAGGGAGTCGCGAGCGAAGCCCTACCGTACGAGCCGTGGTCGATATTATCTCTATTCTTGCCATTGCGCTTGGGCTGGCATCATCGTTAGGGGCGGGCCTCGCACTGATCAGTTCCGGCATTGAGGCTGAGTACGGTATCGCTTCGAGCCCTATGACGTGGCTGATTTTAACGCTGGTTATTTCGGCGATCTTTATTACCTCTGCGTTATCTGGGCTTAAGCGGGGCATCCGCTTCCTCTCATCGGTCAATGCTTACATCTTCTACGCTTTTGTCATCATTCTGCTGATCATTGGCCCAGTGAGCTACATCCTGAGTCTGTCGGTAACCAGCTTGGGTTACTGGTTCGATAACTTCTTCCTGTGGTCATTCGATACCAAAGAGTCTGGCGGTGAAGCGCTGGTCACCTGGTGGACGATGTACGACTGGTCGATCTGGATCGCCTATGCCCCGTTGATGGGCCTGTTTTTGGCGCGGATCTCCTATGGCAGAACGCTACGTGAGTTTTTGGTAATTAACTGGATCCTACCTTCTGTGTTCGGCATCGTTTGGTTCGCTATCTGGGGCGGGTCGGCGATCAAGTGGCAGATGGATGGCACTCTCGATCTGGTTAGCGTGGTGACCGAGAACGGCGCCGTTTCGGGACTTTGGGGCTTCCTGCAAAACCTGCCAATGTCCGCTTTGCTGATCCCGTTAGCTATTTTTACGCTGATTATTTCCTTCTCTACGGCCGCAGACTCGATGTCATCGACCATCGCTACCATCTGCACGAGAAATATGACGGCGGAGGAGGAAGCTCCCCGCAAGCAGAAGATCCTCTGGGGGCTGTCAATCGCTATTATCGCCTATGTCATGGTGGCCTTTGGTGGCGGCGCTCAGGGGGTAGACGGTATTAAGTTCCTGGCGGCAGCGGGGGGCTTTATCGTGCTGTTTCTGTTTTTGCTGATTGTGGCCTCTGCGGTGAAGGTTTTCATCTTGGATGGCGCTAATAACCCCCAAGAGAGCCAGGCGCGCGTTAAACCCGCCGAGAATGTTTATGAGTGAGTTGTCTCGCTACGTGGAAATTGGCAATACGCCTCCAGCCTGGCTGGAGGTGGTCAGGGTCGCCCGCGACGGGTATCCGATGTCGCTGTCGCCCTCGGCCTGGGAGAAGATTCGCGCCGCCCGCGAAGCCGTCGAGAAGATTGCCGCTTCGAGCGTGCCCCATTACGGTATCAATACCGGGTTAGGCGCGCTGTGCGATGTAGTGCTCAAGCAGGATGAGCTGCAACGTCTCTCGCACCACACCTTGATGAGCCATGCCTGTGGTGTTGGTAGCCCGCTGCGAACGGAGCAAGTTCGCGCCATTATGTGCAGCGCGGTGATCAACTACAGTCACGGCTACTCCGGTATCAGTCCGGCCGTGGTGGAGGGGCTGATAAGGCTGCTCAATGAGCAGATTACTCCCGTCGTACCCTCGCGCGGCTCGGTGGGTTATCTCACTCATATGGCACACATTGGCTTGGCGCTAATCGGTCACGGCGATGTTGAGTTTCGTGGCCAACGGATGCCTGCCAAGCAGGCGTTGGAGGCCATCGGTATGGTGCCGGTAACGCTTGGGCCCAAGGATGGGCTGAGCCTGGTGAATGGCACCCCCGCGATGACCGGGCTGGCCTGTTTGGCGCTTGACGATGCAGCGCGCCTCTCCGCCTGGGCAGATATTATCGGTGCCATGAGCTTTGAGGCATTGGGCGGACAGTTGAATGCGTTTATGGCTGAGGTGACAGTGCTCAAACGCCACCCTGGTGTTCAGCAAACGGGTGATAACCTGCGTCGTTTGCTTGAAGGCAGTAGGCACTTGGCTCGCCATGAGGGGGCGCGGCTACAGGACGCGCTTAGCTTGCGTTCAATGCCCCAGGTGCACGGCGCCTGCCGCGACCAGCTTGACCATGCGGCCAGACAGGTGGAAAAAGAGCTCCACTCTGCTACTGATAACCCGTTAGTGATTCCCGTTGAAGATGGCTACCAGGTTGTGTCTCAGGCTAATCCTCACGGCGCCTCGGTGGCGATGGCCTGCGATCTGTTGGCCATCGCGGCCTGTGAGTGGAGTTCGATCTCCGAGCGGCGCGCCTACCGTTTAGTGACCCCCCAGGCGAATCAGCTGCCACCTTTCTTGACCACTGAAAGCGGCGTCAAGTCCGGCATGATGATCGCCCACTACTCGGCGGCTTCCCTGGTGGCGGATAACAAACGTCTGGCGCAGCCCGCAGTGACCGACAATTTTATCACCTCAGGCCTCCAGGAAGACCATCTAAGCTTTGGCGAAAGTGCTGCCCTGAAACTGGACAAGACCCTCGACAATGCTTTCTACGTTCTTGCGATCGAATATCTGCTGGCCTCTCAGGCCCTTGATTTAATTGGCAGCGATGAGTTTGCCAAGGGCACGTCGCTGGCTTGGAAATCACTGCGAGAAGTGTTGCCTACCTACCAGGAAGAGCATGCGCTGCACCTGGATATTGAGGCGGCTTACCAGCGCCTAAAGGAGACTCAAGTGATCGATAAGCTCCTGTCTATTGCCCCGAACTTGCTGCCGAGTCGGCAGCCTAGCGATTAGGAGGAAGCATGAAACAGCTATGGCACCACTGCCATGCGGTGACCCTGGCGGGTGGCCACTACGGAATTGTGCGCGATGCGGCGCTGATTATAGACGCGGGACGCATCGCCTGGATTGGCACTGAGGCGCAACTTGACCGCTATGCTGACTTCGATGAAGTGCGTGACCTGGGTGGGCGCTGGCTAACGCCGGGGTTGATCGACTGCCACACGCACCTGGTGTTTGGCGGTGACCGCAGTAATGAGTTTGAGCAGCGCCTGGAGGGCGTGAGCTATAGCGAGATAGCAAAACAGGGCGGTGGGATCGTTAGCAGCGTGCGGGCCACTCGTCAGGCCAGCTTTGACGAATTACTGACCAGTGCCGAGTCGCGCGCCAAAGTACTGCTGCGCGAAGGCGTCACCACGCTAGAGGTCAAGTCGGGCTATGGGCTTGATCTGGAGAGCGAGCGCAAAATGCTCAAGGTGGCCCGGGCGCTGGGGGAACGGCTACCTGTCGAGGTGCTCACGACGTGCCTTTCGGCCCACGCGCTGCCGCCCGAATACCGTGAACGTAGCGATGAGTATATTGATCTAGTCTGCGAGGAAATTCTGCCGACGCTGGCGAAGGAAGGCCTTGTCGACGCCGTCGATGGCTTCTGTGAAGGTATCGCCTTCTCTGTGGAACAGATGCGGCGGGTTTTTAACACTGCAAAGCAGCTGGGCCTGCCGCTCAAGCTACATGCTGAGCAGTTGTCACGTCTTGGCGGTTGCCAACTGGCTGCGGAGTTTGGCGCGCTTTCTGCTGACCACGTCGAATACGCCGATAAAGCGGATGCCCGTGCGATGGCACAAAGCAGTACTGCCGCCGTGTTGCTGCCGGGGGCTTTTCTTACCCTGCGTGAAACCCAGCTACCGCCGATTGCAGACTTTCGTGAGCAGGGCGTCACCATGGCGCTGGCCAGCGACCTTAACCCCGGTACGTCGCCGGTACTGTCGTTACGCTTGATGATGAATCTTGGCTGCACGCTGTTCCGCCTTACCCCTGAAGAAGCGCTGGCAGGGGTGACCATCAATGCCGCTAAAGCGCTGGGCATTGATGCCACTCACGGTTCCCTAGAAGTAGGTAAATGGGCAGACGCGGTCGTATGGGATATCACCGGGCCAGCGGAGCTTAGCTACTGGCTGGGCGGGCAATTGCCGGTCACTGTATTCAAAGCAGGTAAGGAGCTAGAGGCATGATCGAAAGTTACCAACTCACCCAGGGCGATACGCCGCTATTGATTTCAATGCCTCACGCAGGCACCGCGCTAACGCCGGAGGTAGAGGCGGGGCTTAATAAAGCTGCGCTCAGCCTTGCCGACACCGACTGGCATATACCTAAGCTTTACGACTTCGCCGCCGAGCTTGGGGCGAGCCGACTTGAGGCGCGCTATTCGCGCTACGTTATCGACCTTAATCGGCCGGAGAGTGATACGCCACTCTATGCTGGCGCGACGACCGGGCTGTTCCCCAGCACCGACTTCGACGGTGAGCCACTGTTTGAAGCGGGGCAGGAACCTACTAAGGCGCAGCGCGACTGGGCCAAAGAGCACGTTTGGCGCCCCTACCACAACGCTCTGGCAGGTGAGTTGGCGCGGATAAAAGAACGTTTCGGCTATGCGCTGCTCTTCGACGCGCACTCTATCCGTTCAAAGATACCGCGGCTTTTCGACGACCAACTGCCTGATATCAACCTGGGTACCTTTGAGGAGCAGAGCTGTGATCCTGAGCTTGGTCAGACCTTACAGGCGGTGTGTGCTGATCAATCGCGTTTCTCTCACGTGATCAATGGCCGCTTCAAAGGGGGGCATATCACCCGGGGGTATGGGGATCCTGCTAACCATATTCATGCCGTACAGCTCGAACTCTCACAGCGAACCTATATGAACGAACCAGGCGACGAACAACCGATCTTTGCTTACCGCGAAGACCGTGCCGCTGAAGTACGCCCGCTGCTACGTGAACTACTTGAGACCATGCAGCGGTGGGGTGAGGTTAGCTACCGTAAAGATAAATAATGTGATTCAACGCTGGCCTATTCAATACCCTGTCATTTCCAGGTAGCCCTCGCCAAGCGGTTCGCCGCTGGCGCGGTCGTTGACCACTACTTCGCCTTCCCAGTAGGGCACGCTGGTGGTCATCCAGCGGTTGGCGTGAGGGGCTTCAATGTTGAGATCGATTTCCACTGACGGTATTTCCAACCGCCATTGGGTGGGCAAGTCGCGCCCGGCGACTGCCGACGTTGCCAGCGGTGTCAGTGTAATGTCATCGGTTGCTAAGGGCGTAGCGTCGCCTTGGGGCGTAATCCAGGTACCTGAGCGGTAGTCTGCGTTATGTTCTGTACCTGCGCTGTCACCACTGCCATTACCACCACCGCGTAGCTGAAATGCCATCAGCTTGTGGCCGTCATCAAGGTGAATCGAGAACCAGTCCCAGCCTGATTGGCGAGCATCAAGCAGTTGACTGCTCCACTCGCGATCCAGCCAGCCGCGCCCGCTAACGGTTTTTGTCTCGCCGTTAATGGTGACTTCGCCGTTTATCTGCCAGAAGGGCTGACTGTAGTACATGGAGCCCTGGCCATTGGCGGCTTTCTGGCTAAAACCCTCTTTGCCGTGCAGCACTAGAGGGCCTTCGGCAGTCAGTTCCAGCGTATAGCCAAAACGCGATTCATCTTCACCGCTGTAAGCGGTTAGCGTGAGGTGACTAAAATCGCCGCTGTTCGCTTCTTCATTCGCTTTAAGTTGCCAATCATCCAGCCAGGCATGAAAAGGGCTAGAGATTACGCCTGCTTGGCTATCCTGGGGAGTGTTCAATGGATCCTGTGAGTGGCTACGCCCGAAACGTTCGGCCACCTGATGCTGCTCGCTCTGGGAGATCGCCATATGGGCCATCCAAAGCTGGTCTGCCGCCCAGGGCGTTGGTTCGGGGCGTTCGCTGGGTGGCATCAGCGCCTGGCGAAAGAGCGTCCACTGAAGGCCAAGTGGCTCACCGTCGGCGTCTTCTAAATTGGCGGTTAAATACCACCATTCGATACGGTAATCCGGGTGGGCGGCATGCTCTTGTGGAAAATTGAGCGTTTGGCTGGGCTGGGCATGCTCAAAGCCGTCGGCGTCTTGCCCTAAACCGGCAAAGCCTGTGCTGTTGGTTTCGCTTTGATTCTCTTCGCCACAGCCGTAAAGCGTCAGCAACACGCTAAGAAGTAGGTAGGCTCTTAGGCACCGACGTAAGCTCATTGGTTGGCCTCCTCCGCCAGTAAGGCCCGTGGTGAGGCGCGCCAGAAGCGCAGGGTGGGAAGGGCGGCTGCCAGGAGTGCCACACCAACGGCGGTCGTCAGGGTAACGGCCATCTCCCAGGGGAACAGATAGAGCGGCAGCCGCCAGCCGAAGGCGGCTACATTAATAACCGCTACTAATCCCCAGGTAATCGCGATCCCCAGTGGAATGGCCAGCAGGCCGGTAACTAAGGCGGTGCCGCCCAATTGGGCCAGATTCAATTGGGCCAGCTGTGTCCGGGGAACGCCCAGCGCCCATAGCGGCGCTAGCTGTTGGCGTCGGCTGCGTGCCTGTGCCAGCAGGCTGGTGAACAGTGCAAGGGCCGCTACCGCCAGGGTCAAGCCATTGAGGGCGCGGGTGATGGTGAAAGTACGCTCAAAAATCTCGGTGGCGATACGCTTGATCTCGCGTTGATCGCTCAGCGCATCGCTGCCGAGGTCAAAGCGTTCGCGCAGGGCAGCAAGCAGGGCATCAACATTGGCGTCATCATTCAACACTAACCCCATGGAGCTCGGCGGCGCATTAAAACGCGCGGCAAGCTGGGTCGATGCCATCAGCACCTGCCCGCTGGGGTTGCCGTAGTCAGGATAAATAGCGGCGATGGTCAGCGTTTCATTAGCGCCCGGCGCGTTAAGCGTCAGGAGATCACCGGGGGAAAGATTCTCTGCAGTGGCAAGCTGTTCATTGATAAAAATCGCGCCATCACTAAAAGCTACCCAGGCGGATGAGCGGTCTTGTTGGGTTGCCAGCAGCGGCCAGTGCGGAGTGAGTGATTCGCCAGGGGTAATGCCGTAAAGCTCGATAGGCGTGCCTAAAGAGCGGCTGCCTTCCGGCGTAGTGGCGGCCTGTAAGGTGGCATCACTGCGCCGAGTGAGCAGACGCTCGAAGACCTCCGGGCGATCAGCCAGCCAAGCATCAATATCCGCATATTGCTCGGTGGGGGCATTCAAATAGAGCGGGGCTACCAAGCGCTGATCAAGCCAGTCTAAAAACGTCAGGCGAAAGCCACCGACCATGCTACCGACCCCCAGATTGGTCGCTAAGGCGATAAGGAGTGCCATCATGGCCAGTGACAGCCTGGGTAGCTGAAGCTGCATATCCGCCATTGCCCAGTGAATAAGCGGGCGCCGCCGGGCTAGGTGTGCCAGCACTTTCAGTATTAGTGCTAAAAAGGGCGGCAACCATAGAGCGCTGGCCAGCAGCAGAGCGGCAATCAGCCCAAAGCCTGCCACTAAACCATCGCCAGGGGGCTGAAAGCGTAGCCAGCCATACAGCGCTAGCGCACAACTCCAGGCGAGGGCGCCGCCAATGCTCATTAGCGTTAATTGCCGACGGTAACCACTACGCCAGGCCTGCATCTGACCTAACTCCAACATGTTTAAGCGGGCTGCGCGCCATAACACCCCGCTGCCCGCCAGCAGTAGTCCACCAAGGCTAACCGCCAGCCCACCGACCCAGTAATGCCAGGGCAGGTTGAGCTCTTGCCCCACGCCAGCGCCATATAGTGAGTTCAGGGTTGCTGCGACATCGGGCAGTAACGTGCGAGCCAGCCATACGCCACTGGCAATGCCGGCAAGCGCTCCGATCAGACCAAGTAGGAGCAGCTCTAAGCTGAGCGCTAGCACTAAGCTGCGCCCTGATACACCCAGCACTCGCAGGGTGCGCAGCATGCCCAGCCGCTGCTCCAACGCCAGGCCTAGCGCTGCTTGAACGATGAATAGCCCCACGACCCAGGCCAGTAGCCCCAGCGCGGTAAGGTTCAGGTGAAAGCTCTCGGTAAGTTGACCGGGGGAGGCAAGCGTGGCGGCGCGAGTGAGCGTTAACCCCGGGGGCGCTTCAGTGAGTGTTCCTGGAGAGGCCACGATGTGCGTAAGCTGATCGCCGCTTTCAAGCAACCGCGCTGCGGCGGCAATATCCATGACCAGGGTGTCCGGCGGTAGCGCGGGCGCTAAAACGAGCGGCGGTAGCACTTTGCCATCTGCCAAGGTCGGGGTGGCGCCCGATGCATTTTCGCGCGCTACCCCAAGGACTGCCAGGGTGTCAGGCGCTACGCGTGTTTGCCACGGGGGCGTTAGAAAGTCGCTGAACGACGCGGAGGTGTTGGCTTGAGCCAGCGTGTTATCGCTGGAAAGGGTCAGTGGTTCAATGCCGATCAGGGTTAGCCGGGTGCCATCTTGGGTAACGACGTCACCCTCTAGCATGGGCGAAACGGGCAAGCCTGCTTGGCGCAGGGCGTGATACTCGGCACGACTGAATGGCATGCCATCGCGCCGCTCAAGTTGATCCAGTTGGGTGTCAAACAGCGCATCGGTGCGGGCGTAGCTGTCGCGAGCGGTAGCGTTGATTGCTTGGATACCACTCCATAGGGCACTCGCCACCCATAAGCCGAGTAGCAGCATTATCAGTTGGCCGGGGTGGCGCCGGTAGTGGCTAAATAGCGTGGATAGCACCCGGATCATAGTGTCGAGTCTAGTAGACGGCCGTGGCTTAGACGTAGGCAGCGATCAAGCGGAGCCGCCACTTGGGGGCTGTGGGTGACAATGAGGAGGGCGCACTGAGTTTCGCGAACCAGGCTCAATAGCAGTTCAAGCACCTCACCAGCGGTGGTTTCATCCAAATTGCCCGTGGGTTCATCGGCCAGCAGCAGAGGCGGGCGCGGCGACAGGGCGCGGCCAATGGCTAAGCGCTGCTGTTGCCCGCCAGAGAGCTGCTCCGGATACCGTTTTTCCATACCACTCAGCCCTAGTCGCTCAATTAAGTGGTCTGTCCAGTCGGCATCGTCGCGATTGGCTAAGCGTGCCTGCAAGCGGAGATTGTCGATCACCGTTAGGCTGGGGACTAAATGAAACTGCTGGAAGACTAAACCCAATTGCTCGCGGCGTAGCTTGGCGCGGGAGGGCTCGGGGAGTGACGCGACGTTCTGGCCTTCGAGGGTAATGACGCCTTGGTCGGGAAGATCTAATCCAGCGGCAAGGTGCAGCAGGGTGGATTTGCCGCTGCCTGATTCTCCCATTAGTGCCAGACTTTGCCCTGCGGCCAAGCGCAGGGAGACATCTTCAAGCACCTTCAATGGGCCTTGTGGCGTCACGAAGGTTTTATGTACCTGATGAAGTTCCAGCATAGGGAGTACTCATATATTGCTATAGAGGGGACTCAATGAGGGTCATGAAAGGGCTAGTCGTTTATAGGCGTTACTGAGACGCCACGATCTCCGTATACCGCTATGCCGCCGCGCCCAGTGTGCTTGATGAAATACATGCTTTTATCGGCCGCATCAATAAGCTCATCAGCGCTACCAAATCCGCCGTCATCTAGACAGGCGATACCGATAGATACAGATACATGAATTGGATCCTGATCATCGTGAGCCATGGGTGTTGTTTCCAAGTGCTCGGCAATTCGTTTGGCGAATACCTGAGCAGCCTGTGCATCTTCATCGGGTAAAATGACTATGAACTCTTCGCCGCCCCAGCGCCCGGCAAGATCGCCTTCACGAATAAGCAACTGTAATGTTTTGCCGAATGTTTGCAGTACATTGTCGCCCATTTGGTGGCCGTATTGATCGTTTAGCTTTTTAAAATAGTCAAGGTCAATAAATACCACTGATATGGTGCGTGACTGTTCCTGGCACAGGACAAAGTGCTTATGCATCTGCTCTTCTAGCCAGGATCGATTGGCAAGGCCGGTGAGCATGTCGGTTCGCGAGCGCTCTTCTAACTCGTCTTGCCGCTGGCGGAGAGAGGTGAGTTCCTCTTGGTGCGTATCAATGCGCGCTTTCAGGTGCAACGTTTGTTGGAACAGCAGTTGTTGGGCCTCGGCCAGTAGCGATTCATTATTCTGAAAAGGTGGAGCCGTCATTTGCAGCATGTCCGCCAGCGCTGGCAACTGTTCCTGAATGTTCTCTAGTAAATGCCGTAAAGAGATCGCGTGGGCGCCCTGATAGGTTTCAAATTCACGCACAACGGCCACTAGCGCCTGCGCTGGGTGGGGCGATAGCCAGGCATCGGC
>Ga0209344_10001728_pt1 | contig 27212 bp, 31 predicted proteins | sample Cruoilmetagenom6_FD_187293 | JGI IMG/M metagenome (GOLD analysis project Ga0209344, IMG submission 187293) | Oil polluted marine microbial communities from Coal Oil Point, Santa Barbara, California, USA - Santa Barbara Oil Seep Sample 6 (SPAdes)... | ecosystem: Environmental > Aquatic > Marine... | reverse complement strand
ATTTATTCAAAGGATGCGCAAACATTTTAGAAAACATGAGTTCTGTTATTTTGCAGTTGACGAATTAAAAACAGGTAGATTTATTGGGTTTATAGGTTTAATGCATCAGACTTATAATACTCCTTTTACACCTTTCGTTGATGTAGGTTGGCGCATAATTTCTAAAGCTTGCGGACAAGGTTATGCTACCGAAGGTGCTAAAGCTTGCATAAATTTCGCTTTCGCGGAAATGGAATTGAAAGAACTATACGCAATTGCACCTGAATTAAATAAAAAATCACAGCGTGTGATGCAAAAATTAGGAATGTCTTTTCATACTCATTTTGAACATCCAAAATTAGATCTAAATAGTCCTTTACGAAAATGCCTTGCTTATAAAATAGCGCGATAATATTAATAGGGTAATTCTTATCTAAATTCAGCGTTCAGGTTTATAAAACCCCACCTGACTCTTTTAACTTTTCAGCGTTTTCAGCTAATTTTAATTCTTCTATAATCTTATGAATATCGCCATTAATAACATTATTCAAATCATAAAGAGTCAATCCAATCCTATGCTCGGTTACACGTCCTTGAGGATAATTATAGGTTCTAATTTTTGCTGATCGATCACCACTAGAAACCATACTCTTTCTACGGGCAGAATCTTCAGCCTGCTTCTTAGCCAGTTCAGATTCATATAGACGTGATCGTAATACTTTAATTGCCTTTTCTAAGTTTTTATGTTGTGATTTCTGATCTTGGCATTTTGCTTCGATACCAGTAGGAATATGCTTCAACTGAATCGCTGAATAAGTAGTATTTACACTTTGACCACCTGGACCCGTAGAAGTTGTTCTAATAATCTTTACGTCCTTCATATCAAGATCAATGTCAAACTCTTCAGCCTCAGGCAGTACCATTACGGTAGCGGCAGATGTATGAACTCTACCCTGTGTTTCTGTTTGTGGTACACGCTGCACACGATGTACACCAGCTTCAAACTTTAAATCTCCATACACATCTTCACCAGTTACACTAAATATAACTTCTTTAAATCCACCGGAGGTACCCTCGCTAACATCAACCAGTTCCGTTTTCCAACCTTTATCAGAACAATATTTAGTATACATTCTATATAGATCGCCAGCAAAAATACTTGCCTCATCTCCACCTGTACCAGCTCTAATCTCCATCATCACGTTCTTGGAATCTTCCGGATCTTTCGGAATTAACAAAAATTTGATCTCCTCTTCTAATTGTGGTAATTTTTCTGACGCCTCACCCAATTCTAATTCGGCCATTTCAGTCATTTCAGGATCTGAACCATCGGCAATAATTTCTTTAGCCTCATTGATATTATCAACTATGGCTTTATACTCATTTCCCTTCTTTATAAGCTCACTTAGCTCTTTATATTCTTTATTTAGCTTCACATAACGCTTTTGATCAGAAATAATATCTGGTTGTATGATTAAATCTGAAACCTCATCAAAACGTTGCTTTACTATTCTTAATCTTTCTAACATCACTAAATTTTAAGTGGGACAAATTTAATGAAATTTAACAGACTTTATAAACTACATCTATTATATTTGCCCTAGCTATTATTAAGCTATATTTTTAATAAATAAGAAAATAATTAAAATAAAAATCATGAGAAAAGTACTTTTAGTATTAAGTTTAAGCATATTGTTTTTAGCAAATTGTGGAGAAACAAAAAAGGCCGAAACTAAAGAAGTTGAAACTCCTAAAAAAGAAGAAGTTCAACCAAAAGTAGAAGAAGTACCAATTAGTAATGACATTGTAGTAGAAGCTAATGATAATATGCGCTTCAATGTTAAAACAATTACAGTCAATGGTGGACAAAAAGTAAAGATCACATTAAAGCATGTAGGAAAAATGTCTAAAGATTTAATGGGTCATAACTTGGTAATTATTAACAACGATGTGAAAATGAACGATTTTGCTCAAAAAGCAAACGCAGCAAAAGACACTGATTATATTCCAGCAGAGTATATGTCAAATATTATTGCTCAAACCATAATGTTAGGTGGTGGTGAAGAAACTACTATAGAGTTTGATGCCCCTGCTGCCGGTACATATGATTTTTTATGTACATTTCCTGCCCATTATGCTATAATGAAAGGAAAGTTTGTAGTTAAATAAATTTTTTGGATATAAAAAATTAAAAGCATCCTCAAACGGGATGCTTTTAATTCTTATCCTATTTTGAAAATTTATTAGTCATAGCTGCAATTTGCAATTCTAACCGTTTCAGTTCTCTGAGCAAAGCATTCTTATCCATTTGCATCCAAACAAATAATTTTATCATAACCACCGATGACATACAAATGAAAAATGCACCTGTCCATTTTATCAATTCATTTGTAATGTCAGTAGTAAAAAATTGTATAACGCAATAGATGGCCAGGACGAACATTACAAGATTTACTATATTCATTATTACTATAAGCCAACCCATTTTTGTTTTAAATAGATCACCCAATTGATTCAATAAATTTTGCTCTTCTAATTCATCGTAAAATTTAGCTTCCTCTTGGGTTAGCGATTCTTTTATTATTTGATCTATCTCTTCTTTTTTACTCATAATTTCATTTTTTAATTTATATTTTATTTTCAAATGTAAAATGTGTTCGCTCAGATAATTTTGTGCTAATAATAACTTTTAGTTGAGCTCGGTTCTATGTTTTTAGTATTGATTTTAATTTTTCTCTGGCGTAAAATAAACGGGATTTTACCGTTCCTTTTGAAATCTTTAAAATACTTGAGATTTCATTGATTGAACATTCTTCTAAATAGAATAACCTTAGTATTATTTGCAAATTTTGGGGTAAATTTTTAATAGCATTCATAATAACTTTAATATTATCAGTACCAGTAAAAATATTATCACGACTAATAGTTGTATCATTTTTGATTATATCATAACTTGTTTTTGAATCTTCGTAATACTTATGTAACCTCTTATCAGTATTCTTTTCTTTTCTTAACCAATCTATTGACTTTCTATGCACAATAGTTAATGCCCAACTTCCAAAACTATTTGGTTCTTGTAAATTATAAATTCTCTTAAGGATAATAGTCCAACAATCTTGTGCTATGTCCTTAGCCACATCAGGATCTTTTACATACCAGAATGCTTGCTTACATAATTTGATATGCCAACGTTTCACAAGTAAGGAAAATGCTTTTTTATCACCATTTTGACATTGCAATACTAATAATCCGTCGAATGCTTTTTTAGGCTTAATCATGTTTGGTTTCTACCCTAAAGACGTAGATATTTAAAAAAGGTTCAATCTACTGAAGATATTTTCAAGTGTTTTTTAAATATAACCCAAATAAATGATACTTATATTTACTGCTATTGTTATTTTTGCCGCATGTCGAGAAAAAAAGTAAAACAAGTTTTTGAAAATGTTGAAGTAATCGATGCCGGTGCAAAAGGAAAAGCTGTTGCAAAAGCACCTGATGGTAGAGTAATCTTTTTATCTAATGTCGTTCCCGGAGATGTTATAGATGTGCAAACTTTTAAAAAACGAAAATCGTATTATGAAGGTAAGGCTGTAAAATTCCATACTTTATCAGATAAAAGAACTGAACCCGTTTGTGTACATTTTGGCACCTGTGGTGGTTGCAAATGGCAACATATGAAATATGAAGAACAATTGTTTTTCAAACAAAATGAGGTCACTAATAACCTCACACGTATTGGGCATATAGAATTACCCGTAATAACTCCTATTTTAGGTTCTGAAGAACAATACTTTTACAGAAATAAAATGGAATTTTCTTTTAGCGATGCTCGTTGGTTGACCTTAGAGGAAATCCAAAGTGATAGAGATTTAGGTGATAAAAATGCCTTGGGCTTTCATATTCCTGGAATGTGGGATAAGATTTTAGATATTAAAAAATGTCATTTACAGGCAGATCCAAGCAATGCAATTCGATTAGAAGTAAAGGAATTTGCGCTAAAAAATGATTTAACTTTTTTCAATACAAGAAATCAGACAGGTTTTTTAAGAACACTCATGATACGCACCTCTTCAACAGGAGAAATTATGGTGTTGATTCAGTTTTTTGCTGATGAAAAAATAAAAAGAGAGCTCTTATTAAATCATTTAGCCGCAACATTTCAGGAAATAACTTCACTACAGTATGTTATTAACTCAAAAGGAAATGATACTATATATGACCAAGAAGTGATTTGCTATCATGGTAGAGATCATATTTTTGAAGAAATGGAAGGTCTACAGTTCAGGATAACCGCGAAATCTTTCTATCAAACCAATTCTGCGCAAGCATATGAATTATATAAAATAACGAGAAATTTTGCTTCCATTACAGGAAATGAAATAGTTTATGATCTTTATACCGGAATCGGAACAATTGCCCAATTTATTGCTAAAAAAGCGAAGAAAGTAATTGGTATAGAATCGGTACCTGATGCAATTTTGGCAGCCAAAGAAAACGCAAAATTGAATGGGATTGAAAACGCTGAATTTTATGTTGGTGATATGGCAAAGATATTTGACCAAGCGTTTATTGAAACTCATGGTAAACCAACTGTTATTATTACAGATCCGCCAAGAGATGGTATGCATAAAAAAGTGGTAGAGCAATTATTAAATATTGAAGCCGAGAGGATAGTATATGTTAGTTGTAATTCAGCCACTCAAGCCAGGGATTTAACTATTTTAGATGAAAAATATAAAGTTGATAAAACACAAGCTGTTGACATGTTTCCACAGACACATCATGTGGAAAATGTTGTACTTTTAACATTACGTTGATTTGTTTATTCGTTTATTTGCATCAATGAAAAATACCCTGTTCATACTACTCCTTTTAATTATCGTGACCACAAGTTGTGAACGTGATGATATTTGTATAGATGCGACAACACCCAATCTACTAATCAATTTTTTTGACAATGAAGATCCTACGGAAACGAATCCAGTGACAAACTTATCGGTTAGAGTACTGGAAATTGAAAACGATTCTTTACCATTATTGACAAATGACACAATAGTCTCTGTTCCCTTAAAAGTCACTGAGTTAAATACTAGATATATTCTAACTTTGAATAGTTTAGGTGATAGCTCTACAGATGCCACCATTAAATTAAATCGAGATACAATTAACGTGACATATACGCCCCAAGAAGTTTTTGTAGGACGTGCTTGCGGGTTCAAAAGTGTCTTTAATAATGTAACATATGAGCTTACTGATGATAGTAATAACTGGATTAAATCCTTGGAAGTAGTAAGTGATACGATAAACGATGAAACCGTAGCCCATGTTAAAATATTTCATTAGTATATCCCTTTTTTTATATTCTTTAAACTTCTTTTCACAAGAAAAAGATAGTATTGTATATAAAGACAGTTATGGCTTACGAGTTGGTATCGATTTATATAATCCTATAAGTAGTTTTATTGATAATTCAAGAAAAGGGCTCGAATTAGTGGGAGATTATCGAATTTCTAAGAAGTTTTATATAGCAACCGAACTAGGATTTACTGAAAAAACTACAGATTTAGATTTGTTAAACTTTACAACAAAAGGACAGTATATTAAAGCTGGGTTGGATTATAACACCTATGAAAACTGGCTGAATATGGAAAATATTATTTATTTCGGTTTTCGATATGGCTTCAGTACTTTTAATCATACTTTAAATAGTGCTATCATAAATAGCGACCCGTTTTTACCGGAACAAGAAATTACTGCTCCAAGGGAATTTGACAATTTGAATGCACACTGGGCTGAACTCATCGTAGGAATAAAAGCTGAAATATTACATAATGTTTATCTTGGTTTTAGCTTTAGCGGAAAAAAAATGATAACTGACAAAGAGCCTGAAGGTTTTAAAAATTTATTTGCTCCTGGTTTTAACCGGGTATTTTTAAATGATTCTGGCTTTGGTCTCAACTATACTATTTCTTATTTAATACCTATTTATAAAAAAAATAAATAATAATTTTTCATTAATTTTAATCCAGTTTTAAATTTAAATAATATGCAAAATATACCTAGTGTAGATTTAACCGATTTTTTATCTGATGATCCTAACAGAAAGCAAAAATTTGTAAATGAAATTGGTAAGGCATATGAAGATATAGGTTTTGTTGCTTTAAAAGGTCATTTTTTAAGTGATAATCTAGTTGATAATTTGTATAAAGAAATTAAAAACTTTTTTAGTCTACCAACTGAGACTAAACGCTCATATGAAATTGAAGGAATAGGAGGCCAGAGAGGTTATGTCTCTTTTGGTAAAGAAAGTGCCAAAGGTAAAAAAGAGGCAGATTTAAAGGAGTTTTGGCATTTCGGGCAGTACGTCGAGAATGATCCGAAATTGAAGGTTGATTATCCAGATAATGTTACTATTAAAGAGTTACCAGAATTTAATGCTGTTGGCAAAGAAACATTTAAAATGTTGGAAAAAACAGGTATTTATGTTTTACGAGCACTAGCATTATTTTTAGGTTTGGATGAGTTCTACTTCGATAATTATGCTAAAAACGGTAACAGTATTTTGCGCCCCATTCATTACCCTCCTATTACTTCAGAACCAAAAAACGCTGTAAGAGCAGCAGCACATGGAGATATCAATTTAATTACGCTACTAATGGGTGCTCATGGTAAAGGCCTACAGGTTCAAAATCATAAAGATGAATGGTTGGATGCCATTGCAGAGACTGACGAACTGGTAATCAATGTTGGTGATATGCTTTCTCGTCATTCTAATAATCGTCTAAAATCAACTATTCATAGGGTTGTGAATCCGTCTAGAGAAAAATGGGGAACATCTCGCTATTCCATTCCGTTTTTTATGCATCCAATTAGCGAAATGCCTCTAAATTGTCTGGAAAATTGTATTGATGATGACCATCCTAAATTATATGATGACACAACTGCTGGTGACTTTTTAAATGAACGTTTAATTGAGCTTGGACTAATAAAAAAATAAATGGATTTACAAGATCAGCTTAAAAATTTATTTCCGGATCATATTCCTGAAAAGGAAGAAAAAAACCAAAAAAAAAATACTCTTTGGCTACAAGATGATCCAATTATATGTAAATACGAAAAGCGTAAAGGCAAGCCAATAACAATTCTGGAAGGTTATACAGGTGCTACTTCTGATTTTAAATTACTGGCCAAAGAATTAAAAACAAAACTTAGCGTTGGCGGTAGTTTTAAAGATGATAAAATAATCATTCAGGGAGATTATCGTGATAAAATAATGATTATTTTAAAAGAAAAAGGATTCAACATAAAGCGCGTTGGCGGATAAAATATAATAAAACATATGACCAAAATAGCAGCTTCTGAATTAATTTTAAATCCAGATGGTAGTATTTACCATTTGAACCTACATCCAGAGGATATAGCTGATACTATCATAACTGTAGGTGATCAGGACCGAGTTTCTAAAATTTCAAAACACTTTGATTCTATCGAATTCTCAACTCAAAAACGTGAGTTCAAAACTGAAACCGGCTTTTACAAAGGGAAAAGAATCACCGTTATTTCTACCGGCATTGGTCCTGATAATATCGATATTGTTTTTAATGAATTAGATGCTTTAGTCAATATAGATTTGACTCAAAGAATCATAAAAGAAAAACATACTAAACTTGATATTTTGCGAATTGGTACATCGGGTTCAATACAACCTAATATTCCTGTTGATTCCTTTGTAGCAGCTAAATATGGGCTTGGTTTAGACGGTTTAATTCATGCGTATGTCAGTGAACATATCCTCGAAAGAGAAATTGAAGATGCATTCATTGAACATACAAACTGGAATAATAGAAAGGCCAGACCATACATTGTAAAGAATAACAGTGAACTAGAAAATAAATTAACAAGTGACCGGACATTCATCGGGTTTACTGCCACTGCCGTAGGATTTTATGGCCCACAGGGAAGAGAATTGCGCCTGCCAATAAAAAATAAGGATCTCAATTCAAAAATGGATAGTTTTAATTTCAATGGTATAAGAATTACAAACTTCGAAATGGAAACTTCTGCCATGTATGGATTAGGTAAATTACTAGGTCATCATGTACTTTCATTGAACGCAATTATTGCCAATAGAGCTAATGGTACTTTTAGTAGTAATCCGAAAAAGGCAGTTGAAGAATTGATATTATATACACTAGAAAAGCTAGTTGAATAAATGAAGAAAATTATAGTTGGCGGCGTACCGGAACATTTCAACCTCCCTTGGCATTTAGCTATTGAAAATAACAACTTTTCAAAAAAAGGGATCGACCTGCAATGGCAAGATTTTCATGGAGGTACAGGTGCCATGTGTAAAGCTCTACGAGATGGTAGTATTGATGTTGCGATTATACTTACCGAAGGTATTATTAAAGATATTATCAACGGTAACCCAAGCAAAATAGTAAAAATATATGTCGAATCGCCATTGCTTTGGGGAATTCATGTAGGTGCAAATTCAAAATTTCAAAAAGTTAAAGAACTCGAAAATGTTAAAATTGCAATTAGCAGATACGGTTCAGGTTCACAACTAATGGCAATTGTAAACGCATATAAAAATGGTTTTAATATTGATGATTTACGGTATGAAATTGTGAAGAATCTTGATGGAGGTATTAAAGCTTTAACTGAAGGTTCAGCAGATTACTTTATGTGGGAACATTTCACAACAAAACCATTAGTTGACCAAGGTATTTTCAGAAGAATTGATAGTATTACAACCCCTTGGCCTTGTTTTGTAATAGCGGTCAGAGATGACGTATTAGAGAATGATAAAGAAGCTATAAAAACTATTATAAAAATTATCAATAAACAACTCAAAGCGTTTAAAAAACCACTAAACGTAAAAGGATTGGATAGACTTTTTTCAGAACGTTACAAGCAACAATTAGAAGATGTACAAGAATGGCTAACGATCACTCAATGGAATCGAAAAAAAAGAATTTCAAAAAAAATAATTAGTAACATTCAAAATAAACTAGTAACCTTTGGCGTTATAGACAACAAAGTACAAGCAAAAATGCTATTGAAAAAGATAAACTAATGATAAGTAAATCAAAAGTTTATGAAAAAAGTAATATCATTTTTAATATTAATAATAGTATTTGCCTTATCAATTTCGTGCAGATCAACTCATAAATGTATTTCAGAAGATTATAAAACTAATAACCCAACCTTAACCGAAGCTGCTTTAGACAAATCTGAAGTAGCATAATTACAATCAATTACCAGCCAAAAACCGTTCTTTCTAATTAGATAGAACGGTTTTTTTTATTTTTCTTACAAACTCTCTCAAATAAGATTTAAACAGCAAATAAAAGACTTTAATTAAATGTTTAAAAATTGATTTAGGATTTCAAAAAATTATTTTTTGTATATTTATGATTCGATTTTATCGAAAAACTACCAAAAATTAACATAAGACAACATTTAACTAAATTAAATCTTATGGAAACAAATACCTCCCCTATTAAAAAATTAGGGTATATAACTCTATTATGTATCCTCTTTAACATTTACTATGCGAGTTCACAAATTAGAATAACTCAAGTTGACCCTTTCACAGATGAAGTTACTATTCACAACTTCGGAACTGTAATGGAACCTCTAAGTGGTTATTGGTTTTGCACACAAATAAGTTATGGCTCATTTGCAACAGCTACCGTTGTGAGTGGATCACTAGATTTAGCAGCTGGCGCAGATGTCATTCTAGTTGTAAATACGACAGCTGGGCTTGATAATGTAGCTTCTGACCTTTCGATTTATTTCACGAACGCTGGCGGATTTGGGTTAGCAACTAATATGGTAGATTTTATGCAGTATGGAGATGATTTTCCTACGGGGTTTGGAAGAGAAGGCGAAGCCGTATCTCAAGGTCTTTGGACAGCTGGAACTTTCATACTAGGGGATCCGGCGCCTTGGGCTTATACGGGTAGTAATGGAACTCAAAACGGAGTGAATTTTTGGACTTCAGCGACACTTAGTATTAATGATGAACAATTTGCTTCTGAAGTATTATTATATCCTAACCCTGTAAAAGAAAATTTAAATGTTAGAGAATTAGAACGGGTAAATCTAAAAAATGCCTCTGTTTTTGATATGACTGGCAGAATGGTTGGTTTAACTGATTTAAATAACAATTTAATGAAGAAGATTATTGACTTAACGAATATTCAAAGCGGACTTTATGTGCTAAAACTTACTGACATTCAAGGTAGGGTCTTAACAAAAAAGTTTGTCAAAGAATAATTTATTTCTGTTCCTCAAAAATAATATGTTGATAAGCGCCAATATCCGGACTTGTAGTTCTGCTTACTCCTAAAATATCAAGAGGTATAGAGAGAGCTGTAAATAAATCTGCATTACCATTGGCATCAGAATCTTCACCAATTATTAAATTATTGGTATTCACATTTTGAAAATCAGGAGTTCCATTTAATATCACATTTTGGTAAACTGTTACATCCGTAAAATCAAATAATGGATTATTCAAAAGATCAATGTCGTTAGTTTCGAAACGTAGCAAGCTATTCTTTACATTATAATTGAAAGTTGCATTATCAACTTTATCTAGAAAAAATTCAATATTTTGACTACCGGCTATAATACAATTTGTGAAATTTGCTGCAACTAAATCAACTGGTGTAATTACCTCATTACCTGCCACATCAACTGTTGACGAAAAATTATTAATTAAAACTGCTGGAAATTGTCTAAAACTGTTCCGCCAATAATTAGCAAAAGTAGCATGTTTAAAATCATAAATACCTCCAATCGTACAAGCCAATGCAGATTGACCTGCATTAGTAATCACTAAATTTTCGCCCACAATATTTGTGTTTCTTCCCAATATTCCAAAATTAGAAGAATTGTATATTTGAGTATTGTTTATGTTTAATGTTCGGGCAGTTCCATTTCTGTCATCAGCCAAAATACCAATGACACTATTTTTTATAATTGCGTAATTGATTTCATGATTTTTACTACCCGATCTTAACCAAATTGTCCCCCATTGACCAGCAACTTCCGCAAAATCTGGCTCTAATCTATCTCCCTCAAAAATAACTTCATTACCTAATTGACCATTTACTTTTAATGTAGCATCTTCCTGGACTATGATACCTGAATCCTTATGAAAATGAACTTTAGTTCCAGCATCAATTACCAAGATTCTGTTAGACGGAACACCTACATAACCATAAATTACATAAGGTTTGTCATCTTGCCAAGTAGTGTTGCCCTCTAATAGAAACCCATTAACTGTAACATCCTCTCCCATTTCATCTTGACCCAATACAATAGTTTCCTGAATACCTTGTGCATCTCGAGCCGGAAACAAAAAATGAGCATCCTGTACAAGAGTCACCAAGTCTACATCTTGAAAATTATTATCGGCATCAAAAACAATAGAATCTGTATAAATTGGGTTTGTAACTTTGGAAAAATCAATAGTAGCTTCTACAAAAATAAAGATACTGTCATTCGCTAAGATGTCAATATTCTCAAAACTCTTACCAGATACTCCATCAACGTTCAATCTATAAAAGGAGCCTTCACCTCTTGCTAAGGCAATTGTAGGAATTGTAATTGCACTATTGCTTTTATTGTAAACTCTAAAATTACGAGTGCTTGAACCAATATTTGAAAAAACTGTATCTAAAAAAATAGTGTCTTTGGAAAAAGATAAGTCTCCTGTACTTTTAATAGTGTCAAAATCTTTACGACAAGAATTTAAAAAAATTAAAAATAAAGTTATAATAAAAGCATTGAATATTCTCATACAAGAAGTTTTGATAGAATTAAATCTCTATTAATTTTTCTTCAATTTAATCTCGAAAACCTTACTCCAGTTTTTACCGGTTACGAACATACGATCGTTTTCAACATCATATGCAATACCATTTAATACACCTTCAGTGTCTTTTTGATCCACTTTAGTTTGCAAGCCTTTTAAATTAACAATACCATCAACAGCTCCGCTTTTAGGATTTATAATCGCAATTCCTTCCTTTTGCCATCTGTTAGCGTATATCTTATTATCAATAAACTCAAGTTCATTTAAATTAGTAACCTTATCTTTATGTGTATAAGCCTCTATATAACCTTCTTCTTTCTGGGTGTCAGGATTTAAAAACCATAAACGTTCAGTACCGTCACTTTTTATAAGATTTGTTGTATTATGTGTCAAACCCCAACCTTCTTTACTTTGATTATATGCAAAATCACCTTCTTGCTCAAAAGATTCTAAATTAAAAATTAAGCCCTTCATTTTTTTCCAGGTAAGCATATAAATTTTATTATTATAAATGGTCATTCCCTCGCCAAAATATTGTTTATCTAATTCAAATTTTTGTAACACTTTGCCGGTCTCAATTTCTACTTTACGAATTGATGATTTTCCGTTCTGACCAGTACTTTCATATAAAAATCCGTTATAATATTCTAACCCTTGCGTATAGGCATCCTCATCATGAGGAAATTCATTGATAATTTCGTAAGTATAAATTTCTGGTGTTTTATCGGACAAAAAGCTAATAGTATTTGTTAATTTTTTTTGCTTTTCCCCATAAAATACAACTGCTGAAATGGCGTGCTTCCCAAGTCTTATATCTTTAATAATTGTGCTTTTATTTATTTTTTTTCCATCGAGATAATATCGAACAGAATCAATCGGATTACCATTCTTCTCTTGAACCGCTAAATCTAATTGCTTATCAACATTTATTTTTTTTGGTGAATTCAATGAGAGCTTATAATTATTGCCACATGAAGCTAAAAAGACAGCAAAGAAAAACATCGTAAAAAAGAATTTTATATTCATAGATTATTTTTATATAAAAAGTATAATTATTGTTTGAATTTTCAAAAATAGTGTTAAATTTGCATTCTCAAAATAGCAAGGAGCATTTTTGCTATTATTTTAACAAATTTAAAAAGAGTTTACGATGAGAAAAGGAATTCATCCAGAAAATTATAGAATGGTAGCTTTCAAGGATATGTCAAACGATGATGTGTTTTTAACTAAATCTACTGCAGATACTAAAGAAACTTTAGAAGTTGATGGTGTTGAATATCCACTAATTAAATTAGAAATTTCTAGAACTTCTCATCCATATTATACCGGTAAAGTAAAATTAATTGATGCTGCCGGTCGTATTGATAAATTCAAAAGTAAATACGCTAAATTTAAAAAATAAACTATCCTTTCTCCCCAAAGAAACGGACAAAAAAAACCTCGAAATGAAAATTTCGAGGTTTTTAATTTTATAAATTATTGAACGAAACTCAAATCTTCTTCATTTGTTGTTTCATCATTTGTATCTGCTCTTTTAACATACCATGCTTATCTAATTTTTTTGCTTCGGCCATTAACATAGTTGCCTCTCGTTTTCTTCGTTTTGTCATTGCCACACCTGCCAATTGTAATTTTGCCATTGCAAGATCATGTTTCATCGACAAGCCTAACTTAATTGCTTTTTTGAAGAATTTTTCTGCTTGCGTTATATTCTTTTGTGAAACCATAATTCCTTGTAAAAAGTTATAATAACCTTCTTGTTTTTGAATTAAAGCACTACTTGGGTTTTTAATATAGGATAACCATTTTGTTGCTCCGGCAAAATCCTGCTTACGCATTCTTAAAAAAGCTAACAACAAAATTTCGTTTTTAAAATAAAAAAAAACAAAAACGCCTGACAATAATATCAATGAGATCCCATTACCAATGTTTCCATCAATAAATTGAAAGATTGCCCATACTAAAATACCTCCTGCAATTACTAATTTGATATATTTATTAAACATATAATTCTATTAAATTTTAGTGCTGCAATTTACGAAATGATTTTCGGTTTATCTTAATTATTATATTCAAAACAAAAACTTATTGGAATAAGGAATAATCATTTTATTAACACAAATTGAAATGCTATATTTAATTCATAGTTCAATAAAATACTAGAACAAAATTTCATTCGTTTTAAAATCAAAGATTTTAAAAACTCCCCAAATAATGCTTAAAAAAATAGCAAAAGTTTCACTTATAATAGTTTTGGCAGCTACACTCATTATAGGATTATTTATAGGTGCAGTATATAAAGGTGTATTTGGCGAGTTATATACAGAAGAACAACTCAAAGAATTTAAGAACGAAACCGCCACAATTATTTTATCTGAAGATAATAAAATTATTGGTAAATATTTTTCAGAAAATAGAACAAATATAATTTATGAAAAGCTTCCTAAACATTTAGTGAATGCACTAGTTGCAACTGAAGACGCCCGCTATTTTGAACACGAAGGGGTCGATTCTCGAAGTCTGTTACGTGTACTTTTCAAAACAATTTTACTTAATGATAAAGCAGCTGGTGGAGGTAGTACTATAGATCAGCAACTCGCGAAAAACATGTACGGCCGTGAAAGACATGGGCCATTAACAATGCCAATCAATAAGACGAAAGAGGTTTTTTTAGCTAAACGTTTAGAAAAAATTTATACAAAAGAAGAAATTTTAACACTCTATTTGAACACAGTCCCTTTCGGGGAAAATGTACTTGGAATCGAAGCAGCATCTCGTAGATATTTTAATAAATCTGCAGAGAAATTAAAAATAGAGGAGAGTGCCATATTAGTAGGTATGCTCAAAGCAAACACCTATTATAATCCACGTTTGTATCCAGACAATGCCTTGATACGTAGAAATATAGTCTTGGGACAAATGGAAAAATATAAATATTTAAACCCAGCCCAAAAGGATTCTATTCAGCAACTACCAATTAAATTAGATTATGCAAATTTAGAATCTGAAGGCCCTGCAAATTATTTTTTAGTACAAGTAAAGAACGATGCCAACAAAATTTTAAAAGAAATTAATAAAAAATCAGATTCAACCTATAGTCTGGAAAAAAGTGGTCTAATAATCAAAACAACCCTTAACCTAACTTTACAAAACTATACACTAAACGCTTATAAAAGTCATTTAAGCACCATGCAAAACCGATTACGAGCTCAGCATAGAAGTGGTCAAAGCAGAAAAACATTGAATGAATTATTAGCAAAAGAATTAAAACGTCTAAAATTAACAAAAAAAGCCAGTGAGAGAAAAAATAGAGAATTATTTTCTTGGAAAGGTTTTTATACCGACTCCATTTCGGTTAGAGATAGCTTAAGACATTCCTTGACCCTTCTACATGCCGGATTTTTAGCTCTTGAACCACATACAGGTGCTATTAAAAGTTGGGTAGGAGGTATTGATTTTAGAACACAACCTTATGATCAAATATTTGCACAAAGACAAGTTGCCTCAACTTTTAAACCAATATTATATGCAACTGCATTAGAAAATGGTGTTTCTCCATGCGATTACCTTGATAATGATGATCTTATTTTAACAGATTTTGATAACTGGCAACCACAAAATTATGACAAAACAACAGGAGGTAAATATACAGTTGCAGCGGCTCTATCAAAATCATTAAACATACCAACTGTAAATTTATTCTTACAAACGCCATTCAATAGTTTAGATAAAATGTGGAATGACATGGGTTTTTCTCAAAAAATTGTGAATAAGCCTTCAATTGCCTTAGGCACGTCGAGTGCCAGTATTTATGAACTTGCAATTGCCTATGCTTCATTTGCAAACAAAGGCTATAAAGTAAAACCTCAAAGTATAATCTCTATTAAAACTTCCGACGGTAAGGTTCTATATCAAAATAAAATGCTTCGTAGTAATAACCGAGTATTGAGTGAGCAATCAGCATTTGTAATGAACGCTATTTTGCAGAAAGCAATTCAAGAAGGCACAGGAGCTTCCTTAAAGAGTAAATATGGTATCGGTTTGCCTTTAGCAGGAAAAACAGGCACCTCTCAAGATTATGCTGACGCCTGGTTTGCTGCTTACAGTCCTAAACTAGTTTTAGTTACTCGCGTTGGAGCATCATCTCCTATTATTAAATTTAACTCAGGCACAAATGGTGCAGGTAGTAAATTGGCCCTGCCCTTAGCGGCTAAAACATTACAATCAGTTCAAAGAACAAATTATTTCAAACGCAGGTATTTTCCAAAATTTGAGACATTACCTGAAGAACTAACCGATGTATTGCTCTGTGCGGATTATACTGAAACTAAAGGCTTTGAAAAATTCTTTGAAAGCATATTTAAGAGCGACAAAACCACCTTAGAAAAAGCTAAAAAAAGAGCAGAAAGAAGGGCAAAGAGAAAAAAAAGAAAAGAAGAAAGAAAAGAGAAAAAAGGCTCTAATTAAGCACAATAGCACATTTATTTTATCCCCGAGGGTAGGAATTTTCATGACTAAATTGTTATATTTAGAGGGATATGTAATATCTTTGTATCCCAAAATTGGAATTAAATTGTAAGAAAAAGATAATAATTAATTTAAAAGAAATGTTGTTATGGTAAAAAAACTCCCCTTATTATTTATTGCTTTTTGTTTTATAGCTCTGTCCACTAAAGGTCAGGAAAAATCAAAAATGCAATATTATAAATCAGATTATAGTCAAGGTTATATAAGTGTTGAGAAAACAGTTAACAAAGATGGAAACACAGTTTTAAATACAACTGTAAACGCCAATTTTGACAATGAAAAGTTAGATTTCACATTAAGTACGACTTGTGATACAGATAAAATGGTAAATGCCTCAAAATTTATATTTGATGGTACCATAGATTCCAACATGAACGCTGTTTCTTTTATTGGTGAGCGAGTAAAAGGCACCAAGAATGCAAACTTTTGGGCTTTTCGAGGTGATTATAAAAAAGAAATGAGTATTGATCCTGAAGCACAGAAATTCATTGAACCAAAGCATAAATCTATGCTTAGAATACCCGAAAGAACAATACCATCATTTAATGTATTTGCTATTGTTCCGAATTTAAAATTTGATAGAAAAGGTACATTTAAATTTAATGCACTCGATGAAACCAAATTATATGTTAGAAAAAATCAAACGATTAACTACATAGGTCAAGAGGAAACAAATATTAATGGAGAAAATCAAAGGTTACATAAATTTGTTCACCAAGGAAAAGGTATGGATCCTGCATACTATTGGGTGAACGAAAATAAGGAACTTGTTAAAATATTGCTTGATGGTAAATATTCATTTACTATAAGCGATAAAGATGCAATATTATCAGATAATAATGCAAACGGTAATTAAATTTACCAAAATTTAGAGTTTTTGTTTAGAGTCCGCAGTAATTAAATTGCTGCGGACTTTTTTATTCAAACAGTATTCGTTTTTTATATATTTGGTTATATTTTAATGTCGTAATCCAAAACATATGCAAGTAACCATCCGTCAGGAAAAGCCTGAAGATTATAATAATGTAGCCATGCTAATTGAAAATGCTTTTAGAACGGAACGTTTTAGCGATCATCAGGAACAGTTTTTAGTGGATCGCCTTCGAAAGGCCACAGAATTTATTCCTGAATTATCTATGGTAGCTGAAATTAAGAATGATGTAGTTGGACATATATTACTCACAAAAATCGCTATTAATAACGACTCAAATTCCTATGAATCATTAGCTCTTGCTCCTGTTTCTGTTACACCAATAAATCAAAAAAAAGGTATTGGTGGCCTACTTATAAAAGCCGCACATACCAAAGCTAAAGAACTTGGTTTTACTTCTATTGTATTATTAGGTCATGATACGTACTACCCTAGGTTTGGATACGAATTAACAAGTAAATATGGCATTAAATTTCCGTTTGATATACCTAATAAATATTGTATGGTAAAAGCTTTGACCAAAGATGGCTTAAAAGGTGTAAGTGGACTTGTTGAATATCCAGAAGCATTTTACTAATGGGACTCCTATCAAACGAAAAATGTTTACTTTAGTCTCTTTAAAAAAATAAAAAACAAGCTCACTTTTATTAGATGACGAAAGATTCGAATTCAAAAATAGGCAATCCTAAAAAATGGTTTGAACGAATTCCGCATGCAGTGAGCATGCTATTTGGTATCATTGTTTTTGTTACCATACTCACTTATATTTTACCAGCCGGATCCTATGAAAGAATTATTGTCGATGGCCGAAGTCGTGTTGTACCGGGGTCTTATGAAGTGATTCCATCTTCTTCTCTGGGTTTACTAGATATGTTTACGGCCATTCCTTTAGGTTTTAAAGCTGCTATAGAAATAATATTCATTGTTTTTGCGTCAGGAATCATGTTCGCGATCATGGAAAAATCTAAAGCGGTTGAAAATAGTGTAGGTAGCATGGTAAAAAATTTAGGCCTTAAAAGAAAATATCTCATAGTGCTCATTCTCACTTTTGTATATGGTTTTTTAGGAATTGCAGTAGGTTTAGAAAATAATATTGCTACTGTACCAATTGCCGCTGTAGTCAGTCTTGCATTAGGTGGAGATCTCATGCTAGCAGCAGGTATGTCGGTAGGTGCAATGATCATTGGTTTTGGACTTTCACCTATTAACCCATATACGGTTGGTACGGGACATAAAATTGCTGAACTTCCAATGTTTTCTGGCGCATTACTAAGAACTGTACTATGCTTGTCTGCTCTGAGCATTATGGCTTATTTTAATATTCGATACTTCAAAAAAATCCTAAAAGATCCCGACAAAAGCTTAGGTAAAGGTTTAAATGAAGATGGTATGACATTATCAAAACCACTTCATGAATATCAAATGAACTACCAAAATTGGCTGGTAATGTCATTTTTTTTAATTGGTTTGGGTGTTATTTTATACGGTGTATTTTTCTTAAAATGGTATATCAATGAAATCTCTGCAATTTTTTTAATGGTAGCAGTCGCAGGAGGAATCGCTTCTAGAATGAGCGCAACTACAATGAGTGAAACCGCACTCGAAGGAATCACTAAAGTCGCAGCAGGCGCTTTTATGGTAGGTTTTGCAACAACAATTAAAGTATTAATGGATATGGGTAATATTGGTGATACTATTTCGTATAATTTAGCTGAAATGCTAAAAGATCTACCTCTTTATGCATCAGCAATTGGAATGTCAATTTCCCAATCAATCACTAATTTTTTTATTCCTTCTGGTAGCGGACAAGCATTAGCAACCTTGCCTGTTATGATTCCTTTGGGAGATGTGTTAGGTTTAACAAGACAAACTTCTATTTTAGCCTTTCAAATTGGTGATGGAGTAACAAATTTGGTAAATCCTACCTTAGGTGGATTGATTGCAATGCTAAGTATGTGTAGAGTGCCCTTAGATAGATGGTTGCGTTTTATTGCGCCAAAAGCACTTGTAGTATTAACAATATCATGGATAGCTTTGATGATAGCCGTGGCAACAGGCTATAATTAACGTTGAATTTTAACTAAAATATGGATGTAATTCAATTATTGGAAAAACTAGTTTCCTTTCCTGTATTAGGTGGGGAAAGTAACCTGACTATTATTCATTGGATTCAAGAGTACATTGAAAATTTTGGTGTACAAACAACATTAGTTCCTAATAAAGAAGGAAATAAGGCCTCTTTACATTGCAGAATCGGACCTCCAATTGATGATGGCGTTATTCTATCTGGTCATAGTGACGTTGTTCCCGTAGCTGGGCAGAATTGGTATACTGACCCATTTATATTAACAGATATAGATGATGGTAATTTGTACGGAAGAGGCTCTTGCGATATGAAAGGTTTTATCGCCTGTTGTTTAGCAGTTCTCCCAGAAATTGTCAATGCAAACCTTAAAAAACCGATATATTTTGCTTTTTCTTACGATGAAGAAGTTGGGTGCTTAGGTGCTCCAGACCTTATCAAACATATCCAAGATACTTATACAGAAAAACCAAAGTATGCCATTGTTGGTGAACCTACGTTAATGGATTCTATCGTTGGTCAAAAAGGAATTTATATACTTGATGTATATGTAAATGGCTCTGCTGGACATAGTAGTAGAATTTTAGACGAAGTAAGTGCTGTACATGAAGCAGCAAGACTTGTATTATGGTTAGAAAATAAAATGCATGAATTAGTTAAAGGTGGCACTAAAGATAATCGATTTCATCCACCCTTCTCCACCTTACATGTAGGTCAAATAAAGGGTGGTATTGCATCAAACGTTATTGCGGATAATGCTTATTTCTCTCTGGATATAAGAACCATCCCTAAAGATAATTTGGAATCTATTGTAGACGAATTTAAAATCCATTGTAAAGCACAAGAGCAAAAACTTCGAACTGTCTTTCCAGGTTTTAAGATTGATATCCTTGAGAATCACCCACCAGTACCACCATTAGACACACCAGAAGGTACAAGTGTAATTGATCTAATTCAACGAATCACAGGTAATACTGAGCAAAGTGGTGTTTCGTATGCTTCTGAAGCAGGACAATTTGCCAATGGTGGTTATGAAAGTATTATTTGTGGTCCCGGTTCAATTGCGCAAGCGCATCGCGCCAATGAATTTATTGCCAAAGAACAACTGGCAAAAGGCATATTGATGCTACAAAATCTCATAAAAGAAATGGCTGAATCTATTTAAAAAGTTTTTTTACATACTCTTATAAGCAACTATTTAAAATAAATGCATCCTATAAATAGTTTAAAGCAAATTAAGTAACATGTATAAATTAGTCTTTTATGTAAGTTTATTATTATTAACAGCTACCGGATGTACAAATGATGACGAAAAAGGGGACTGTTCTGATGTTGCTTGCACTTTAGATTTCAGAAGTTTTGCTGTTACCTTAACGGATGCAGATAATAACCCGATAGCCTTAGATCAATTTACCGTAACAGATATTACTAACAATGAAGATCTCACCACAGAACTAAATGATGAACAGTTACTAGACACTCAACGATCTGGTATATATCCATTGTATGGAGACCAATTTGCACACTTACATCAAAATGAGGTGCTAGAAATTGTTTTTAAAGGTTTCATTAATAGTAGCGAAGTTGCAAGTGCACAATTTACCGTTGGAGCTGATTGTTGCCATGCTGAGATCATTTCTGGTGATCTGGAAGTTATGCTTAATTAGCATCCTTTTTTTATATAACTTTATCGTAACATCGGCTCATGATACGACTAATAGTTTCAAACCCCTAAAAACTAGCATATGCAAACCATATTAGGTTCAGGAGGAATCATCGCTACTGAACTCGCCAAAGCACTTACTGACTATACAAAAAATATTAAGTTAGTCAGTCGTAATCCTAAAAAAGTAAATGATACTGATAAGTTGCAAAAAGCCGATCTTTTAAATGCCTCCGAAGTTGAAAGAGCAGTTGAGGGTTCTAAGGTTGTTTATGTCACTATTGGTTTTCCATACAATGCAAAAGTATGGCAAAAAACATGGCCGGTATTTATGCAAAATGTTATCACTGCTTGTATTAAAAACAATACTAAATTGGTGTTTTTTGACAATATTTATATGTATGATCCAAACTATTTAAATGGAATGACCGAAGAAACACCTGTCAATCCGCCAAGCAAAAAAGGTAAAGTACGTGCCAAACTTGTAAATATGATTATGGATGCTATTAAAAATGATAGTCTTTCAGCTTTAATTGCACGTTGTGCAGATTATTATGGCCCTGGAATTGAACGTAACGGAATGATACGTGAAATGATCTTTAAAAATTTTGCCTCTAATAAAAAAGCAAATTGGCTCAGTTCCTTAAATTATAAACACTCGGTTACCTATACTCCAGATGCCGGTAAAGCCACTGCGCTATTAGGTAATACCGAAAATGCTTATAATCAAGTATGGCATTTGCCTACTGCTTCCAATCCTATGACTGGCAGACAATGGATTGAAGCTATCGCCAAGGCAATGAACGTTAAGCCGAAATCACAAGTTGCCACCAAATTTATAGTTCGCGTAATGGGTTTGTTTGTCCCTATAATGCGGGAAATGCCTGAAATGCTTTATCAATATGATAGAGATTATGTGTTTGATAGTAGTAAATTCGAAAAACGTTTTCGTATTCAGCCAACAAGTTATAGTGATGGTATCGCCGAAATTGTAAAAGCTGATTATTCTTAATTTCTGTAATTTTACTAATAAATAACTTAAGATGCTTTTCTTGCTAAGGCAATTAGCTCTACTTCTTTGATTCGCTTTTCTTTTTTCAGTTCTTGTTGCATTTGCCTGACAGTTAAAGTGCTTCCGTCATGGCTCCAGCCAGGTTGCCCAAATATGTACATAAATTTATGATACCAATTTTTAGATTTTTTTGTGTCTTGCCAGATATCTTTATATTCATGAGTTAATATAACCCAAGGATTATATGAATTTGGTGCATGAGTTACTCCATATTGAACATCTATCTCATCATCTAATTCCTTAAAAGTACCAAAAAGCTTATCGAACATATTTAAAAAACCACCATGATTTTTATCCATATATTCTATATTCTTTGCGTGATGCACTTGATGCATAGTGTGTGTATTGAATATCTTTTCTACAATTCCCATTTTAGGAATATATACAGAATGCAATTGAAATTGCCATAATGCTTCGATTCCTAAGCAAACTACCAACATTTCGGGCGGAAAGCCGATTGCGGGAATCCACATATAAAAAAATGGTTTGTAGAAAATAGTGAACCATCCATTTCGAACCGCCGTTCCTAAATTAAAATTATCAGAAGAATGATGAACTATATGTGCCGCCCATAAAAAACGTACCATATGGTTTTGTCTATGAAACCAATAATAGGTAAAATCATCTAATAGCTGGCAGGCTATCCATATATACCATGCATAACCAAAAGACTCCCATCCCATAATATTCATGCGTACACCTTCAACTATAGGATTAAACGTTTCATATACAAATGTAAAAATTACTATTGCCGATATTGTTTTGATCAATGGTGCTATAATGGTAGAGCCAACGCCCATAAAAAGACTAGCTTTTAGATCTTGAATATTATAAAGATTTTTATGCTGATGGTCATGATCGTGGGATTTGCTGTAGGTAAGTTCAAGTAATATAAGTGCTAAAAAGCATGGTACACCATATACTAGTGGGTTGGTAAAATCCATTGGTTATTTTAGGGTTTTTTTTGGTGCGATAATGTAATGATAAATAATTACAAATTCTCTAAATTCTTAAAAAACCTTACAATAGATTAAAAAAGGACATATTTAAATGTTTTATAATCAATTAGTATTAATTTTAACCAAACAAATCATCAAAAAATTAAAACATGAAAGCTTTTAAATTCATTGCTCTAATAATTGTGTTCGTATTAAGTTCTTGTTCTGAGCTACAGCAACTAACTAATCAACTACCAAATGCCCCCTTAAGTAACACCGATATTGCAGCTGGTCTACGTGAAGCACTAAATACCGGTATCGACAAACAAGTATCAAAACTAACATTAGAAAATGGTTTTTTAAAAAATGAATTGGTAAAAATTGTGTTGCCTACGGAGTTGCAAAAGGTTGATAAAACGTTAAGAAATATTGGATTAGGTAAATTGGCTGATGAAGGACTTAAAGTATTAAATAGAGCCGCGGAAGATGCGGTAAAAGAAGCAACACCTATTTTTGTAAATACCGTAAAAGGCATCACTTTTACTGACGCGAAGAATATTTTATTGGGAGCAGATGATGCTGCGACCAATTATTTAAAAATAGAGACTATGACTCCTTTATACGACAAATTTAAACCAGTTATTGAAAATTCATTTAAAAAAGTAGGCGCTGATGTTATTTGGACAAACCTGATCACCAAATACAATGGTATTCCTTTAGTGAATAAAGTAAATCCTGATTTAACAGATTATACAACAAAAGAAGCATTGAAAGGAGTTTATACAATGATAGCAATTGAAGAAAAAGAAATAAGAAACAAAATATCATCTAGAACAAGTAGCCTTCTTAAAAAAGTTTTTGCTTTACAAGATTAATGAATTTGAATATACTTCTTCTGTTAATTATAAATAAAAAAGGCCTTACATTTGGTTAACTTTAAAATAATATCACAAAAAACTGTCATGTTAAATATATATACTATCTTTGCAGCTTAATAAATTATAATATTTTTAAAATGAGTAAAGGCACAGTAAAATTTTTTAATGATTCTAAAGGATTTGGATTCATAACTGAAGAAGGATCAAATAAGGATCATTTTGTACACATTTCTGGATTAATTGACGAAGTGAGAGAAGGTGATGAAGTAGAATTTGATTTACAGGAAGGTAAAAAAGGATTGAACGCAGTAAATGTAAAAGTACTTTAATATACTATTCACATTTTTTACAAGACACAGCCTATCAAAATTTGATAGGCTTTTTTTATGTTTTCAATTTAAAAAATGATTATAATTACATATGAAACGGAGTCATAAACGAATTGTTATCTTGTTTTTTGTCTTACTATTTATCTTAATAGTTTCTAGTAATATAGAAACGCGTATCTGTTCCGTTTGCGGTGTACAAGACTATAACGTTTCCGTTGCAGGAAAAACAATCGAGTTTTTAAGTCAACGAGAATACGATGAATTTGATACTCACAAAAAATACAAAACAAAATTTGGTAAAAGTCACAATCCCCACCAATGGATACTGATAGAAGAAAAAACTCAAGACATTATTAAACTTATAGATAGTTTATAATCCCTACATTTAATATTAAAGTCAAATTATTATCTTTAGGGCTAGCTTAATCTATCATTCATGAAAACTTATTATATATCCCTACTACTGCTCGCGGTTTTTCTTATCGGATGCAAAACAGAATCTAACAATGACAACACATTAGTAACTGATAATTTCCATTTTGAAGAAATTACCGTTTCAGAACTACAAAAGGGGTATACTGATGGTACTTTTACAATTACTGAGATCATACAAAAATTCCTCGATCGAATTGATGCTATCGATATTAACGGTCCAGAATTGAATTCGATAATTCAGGTCAACCCAGACGCTATTGCTATTGCCCAACAATTAGATAAAGAATTATCAGAAGGTAAGTCAAGAGGATCTTTGCATGGAATTCCTATAATTATAAAAGATAATATAGACACCTACGATAAAATGTTCACCACCGCTGGTTCTCGTGCTCTTGAAGGCTCAAAACCATTACAAGACAGTTATGTTGCAAAAAAGTTAAAAGAAGCAGGTGCCATTATTATTGCGAAAGCAAATTTGAGCGAATGGGCAAATTTTAGAGGTGAAATGTCTTCAAGTGGTTGGAGCGGGATTAACGGACAAACCAAAAATCCTTATATTTTAGATCGAAATCCTTGCGGTTCAAGTGCCGGTTCAGGAGCGGCCGTTTCTGCTGGTTTATCATTAATTGCGATTGGTACCGAAACAAATGGTTCTATTGTATGTCCATCGAATGCAAATGGTGTGGTTGGTATTAAACCTACAGTCGGTTTAATAAGTAGATCTGGTATTATTCCTATTTCATTCACACAAGATACCGCCGGACCAATGGCTAGAACATTGACTGACGCTGTAATTTGTTTAAACACCTTAACAGGAATTGACTCAACCGATACCAAAACATTGGCAAGTGCTACTAACATTCAAAAAGATTATACACAATTTCTAAAAACCGATGGTTTAAAAGGTAAAAAAATAGGTGTCTATACACGCCCTTTAGGTAGACATTATAAAGTTGATACTATTTTCAATAAAGCAGTAGCTTATATAAAAAGTCAAGGAGCAGAAGTAGTCGAAATAGATAAAATAGCAGAAAATAATACAGGTAACTTGTCATTTCAAGTAATGCTCTATGAGTATAAGGATGGATTGAATAATTATTTCAAATCATTAGGACCGGATGCTAAAATTAAAAGCCTCGATGAACTAATTGCTTTTAATAAAAAGGATTCCATTGAAATGGAATTCTACAATCAGAAATATTTAGAAATGGCATTGGAAAAAGAAGATTTAGATTCTGATGATTATAAAAAAACTTTGGCAGATATGTTAAAAGGTTCACGCGAAAATGGAATTGACAAAGTTATGAATGAGCATCAATTAGATGCTATTATAGCACCTACGGGGGGGCCTGCCTGGAAAACCGATCATACAAATGGAGATGCATTTCATGTTGGAAGTTCTTCGCCAGCAGCAAGGGCCGGATATCCAAATATTACGGTTCCTATGGGTTTTATTGAAGCATTACCTGTAGGAATTTCCTTTTTTGGAAGAGCATGGAGTGAACCTATTTTACTTGAAATAGCTTACGCATATGAACAAGGCACCAAACATAGAAAAGCACCATATTTTTTAGAACATTAGAAAATGGAAGTAATAAACCTTAATGAAAAATTCAACTTATTTACTGAACAGTGGAGTCCGAAAATAATTGGGCAATTAAATGGACAAGACGTAAAACTTGCAAAACTCGAAGGTGAATTTGTTTGGCATGATCATGCCCATGAAGATGAACTGTTCTACATAATTAAAGGTTCATTACAGATTGAATTTAGAGATAAAATGATAACACTTAATGAAGGTGAAATGTTAGTAATTCCTAAAGGGGTTGAACATAAGCCCATAGCGAAAGCAGAAGTTTGGGTATTACTTTTTGAACCATCTAATATTAAGCATACTGGAGAAATTCAACATGAACTAACCAAAGAATCTTTTGAAAAAATTTAAGCATGAAAAAATCAATTCTGTATGGTATAACTTTTTTAGTTTTTAGTTTTGGTTGGAGTCAAAGTAAATCGTATCAAAAAAAGAAAGCTGAAAAAATTGATCAAGGATCTGTATTTACTAAGATAATCAATCGTGAATTGCCAGCAACCATAGTATATGAAGATGATGACATAATTGCTTTTGTCCCGTTAAGGCTTCAAGCTCCTGTGCATTTATTAATAGTTCCTAAAAAAGAAATTCACACCATAAATGATGTATCAGAAGAAGATACTCTGTTACTGGGTAAACTATTTTTGGTTGCCAAAAAACTTGCTAAACAAAATGGTATTGCCGAAACTGGCTATCGTCTTTCAATGAATATAAATGAAGATTCGGGCCAATCTGTTTTTCACTTACATATGCATTTACTTGGTGGTGCAAAATTAGGTCCTATGGTCACTCAAAAAAATTATAAATCAAGCGAAAAAAACTAATCACATGAAAATCAACAAACCAACCTTAGCATTTCTATTCTGCCTTTGCCTTATAATTCCTTTTTCTTTTAGTCAAGAGAAAGAATCTTATAATGGAGAGGGTCCTTTTTCTCAATTAATTATTAGAGG
>Ga0209344_10001727_pt1 | contig 27212 bp, 26 predicted proteins | sample Cruoilmetagenom6_FD_187293 | JGI IMG/M metagenome (GOLD analysis project Ga0209344, IMG submission 187293) | Oil polluted marine microbial communities from Coal Oil Point, Santa Barbara, California, USA - Santa Barbara Oil Seep Sample 6 (SPAdes)... | ecosystem: Environmental > Aquatic > Marine... | reverse complement strand
ATGGGATGTTTGATATCAGCGTGGGTAATGACTCAATCAACAAAAAACTAATGTACGGTGGGGCTGCGTTGCTTAGTATTGTGGCGCTGGGTTTAGTCGTGGCGGGCTTCCTGGGTTAAACGGCTCGCTGCAAGCATTTCGCCTCAACAGATAAAAAGAGACTGGCATGATCAACGGACTCACTGAAACGGAACTCTATGCACCAGTCGAGTGGCAGGATCGCTCTGATGGCTATCAGGATATTTTGTATCACACCACTGCCGATGGCATTGCGCGCATCACCATCAACCGGCCCGAGGTGCGCAACGCCTTTCGCCCGCTGACGGTTAGCGAGATGGCTCAAGCGCTTAACCGCGCCCGCCACGACAGCGCTATTGGCGCCATTCTGCTGACTGGCGCAGGCGACAAAGCGTTCTGCTCCGGCGGTGACCAGCGCATTCGCGGTGACTATGGCGGCTACCAGGATGAAGAGGGCACCCACCACCTCAACGTACTGGATTTCCAGCGCGATATTCGTACCTGCCCTAAACCGGTAGTGGCGATGGTGGCGGGCTACGCCATCGGCGGTGGCCACGTGTTGCATCTGATGTGCGACCTGACGATTGCCGCCGAGAACGCTGTTTTCGGCCAAACAGGCCCCAAGGTAGGCTCTTTTGATGGTGGCTACGGCGCCTCTTATATGGCGCGCATTGTGGGCCAGAAAAAGGCCCGGGAGATCTGGTTTCTATGCCGCCAATATAGCGCCGCCCAAGCGCTGGAAATGGGGCTGGTCAACCACGTGGTGCCGCTAGATGAGCTGGAAAAAGAGAGCGTGCGCTGGTGCCGGGAAATGTTACAGCACAGCCCCATGGCACTGCGCTGCCTAAAAGCCGCGCTCAATGCCGACTGCGACGGCCAGGCCGGGCTGCAGGAACTGGCGGGCAATGCCACCATGCTCTACTACATGACCGAAGAGGGGCAGGAGGGGCGTAACGCCTTCAACGAGAAGCGCCGCCCGGATTTTTCCCGCTACCCGCGTAACCCTTAATGCAGCTGGCGCTCTATCGCTACTCCCTCCCGTTCCGCCAGCCGCTAATATTTAAAGGAGAGCGGCTGGCGAACAGAGAAGGGTTGCTAGTTTCCATCAACGGGCAATGGGGCGAGATTGCCCCGCTACTAGGCTTCTCAAATGAAAGCTTGGCGGAAGCAGCCGCGGAAAGTTTGGCCTGCTTGGCTGCTTTGAGCCGAGGCGAAAAAATCTCCCCAACGCTGACGTCGGTGCAGTTTGGGTTTGACTGCGCCCAGCGCTCTTGGCCAAACAATCTTCCTGCGCCTTTACCGCCCTATCCGCTGCTCCAGGGGACACCTGCGGCGCTGATCCAGTCTCTTTCAACTACCGATTGGCAAGCGTCGCCACCGTCTCGGCTTAAGCTAAAGGTGGCGCGCTACGCCATGGACGAGGAGCTGGCGCTGATCGAACAGCTTGCCGCCCGGCTGCCGACGACCAAGCTGATTCTGGATGCCAACGGCGGCTGGACGCGGCAAGAAGCCCAGCGCTTCTGCGAGCGTCTAAACCTAAATCAAATCGACTACCTGGAAGAGCCCTGCGCTGCCTTTGCTGACACCATCGCCGTCGCAGAAGCCACCGGGGTGGCCATTGCCCTGGATGAAACGCTAACGCGCGGGGAGGAGTGGCACTGCCATCCAAAGCTCACAGCCCTGGTAATCAAACCCACGCTGGTCGGCTCGCTAAGTGCTTGCGAGGCACTCGTTCAACGGGCACGGGCGGGTAACCTTCGCGTAGTAATCTCCTCTAGCTTTGAGTCCGATCTAGGCCTTGGGTTGCTTGCTCGGTTGGCCAGCGAGTGGGCGCCCCATGAGCCGCCGGGACTGGATACCGGCCATTGGCTTACCGAGTGCGTGACCACTGCCTCCGGTGAGGTAATAACTGATAAATTGAAATGCTTGTACCTTAACTGCTGAGCGTTTCCACAATTAACTTCCTCTCCAGATAGCATTGCCCATTGATTCGAATTCCAAATCCTCATTTTTGTTAATATCAATATTTACTGAACAAGGTCAACCTGATATTTTTAATGAGAATCAGTTCATCATTTGCTCAAATGAGCTGAGACTAATGAAATTGCCTATTCGTTAAGCCAGTTTCTTTCTATGGGGTTTATCAGGAAAATATACCGTCATGGAACAAGCCAAGTTGGGCGATCAGGTTGCCTGCTCCTGTAAGGGTGGCCCTCACCACATTGTTAGTGCAGCCTCCACCACCTTTGTTGATGGGATACCCGTTGCCCGCGTTGGTGACCGCAGTTCCTGCGGTGCCAGTATCGTGAGCGGCCTCGACTGGTACCCTATTGAAGGTGCCTCCGCAGCGATTCACGGCAGCCAGACCTCTTGCGGAGGGGTTGTGATTGCCTCTGCCAGTGGCTATCACCGGCCAGCCGAGAGGCGGCACAAGAATCTCATCACCCCCTGCCATTCAGCCGCCACGCTACAACCGACGGGTGGTATTTCATGATGCATTCGGTTCGCCTCTTGCTCATGAGCCCTACCGACTGGTGCTAGAAGGTGGTGAAACGAAAGAGGGGCAAACCAACGCCCGAGGTGAAGCTGATCTTATGGATTCAGAACTTGCCGCCAAGGTGGTCGATATTCTGATTAGGGGGGATTGAGATGGCCCAGTGGCAACGTATAGCGCAAACAACCACTACCCCAGCAACGCTGGATGATCCTTTTATTGTCACGGTTCCCTGCCCCCACAGAGATCAGGCGTTGGAGGTGGCAGCCTGGATAGTCGTGGAAATCCAAGCCAATGTTGAATCCGTAAACGCCCAGCGCATAAAGCAGCAGAATGCTTGCAGCACTCAGGAGGCAATGGAACGTTGGCAACGGGAAGGTGAATCACTAAATAGCGTTCAGCGTCTCGCCCGTGGTATGGCAAGGCCGAATTTTATGCAAATCGAACGGCACGCCCGCAGGGCGGCACTGGCCAGTTGGGCTTTGCTGGTGAGGGAAGGGGGAGTTTGGGATCACAAACCAGATTTCCACAAAGGTGGAAAGAAGGGCGATGAGTTCGACTCTATGGGAGTATCAGCTTATCCGTGGCATCATAAATACCAAGGCTATGAGTATTTTTATGATATCTGATCCAATATTCACTATGGTTATGTAGGTCGTTACATCGGCTTTTCTGAGGATATTTCACTAGACGGCGCTGGCTTGGCGCAGTCTCTAGTTGATCGTATGAAATCTGATGTATCACCCACTGACCGCAGCGAAGTCAATGGGGAGGGATATCGCCGTTTTGATGATGTTACCGATCATCTTTCGGTTAGCTTGGGCATATCACTGTTCGAGCGTTTTACCCCGCAACAGTTAACGGGTTCTCTGTTGATGAGTGAGGTCGCTCAGGTAGACTATCCAGAAGAACGTGGATCCAAGATAAGTCATAGCTGTCAAGGAGCTAGAAAACGTAAAGAAGAATACGAACAGAGCATGCAACGAGAAGCTGAATTGCAAAGTAGACGGAAGGCGACAAGCTAATGACATTCTACCGCCGTAAAATCGTAATAATATCACTTACGATCATCTTCAGCTTTTTTGCTTGGCTAATATATCTTTGGGCTGTAGATAACTATCGACCCAGCCAGAACCAAACAAAGTTGTTAACAGAAATTTCTAATAAAATTCATGCTATTATGCTACAAAAAAATTTAGACTGGGTTCAAATAAAAGATGGGCTGGTGTGGCCAGAGTCACTTGAAGGAGAAGATTTCGAAACGATTAAGGCCGATATAAGGAGTGCTGATAAAAAAATCAATGAAGCAAAATTTATATATCAATGCCAAGATAAGTGCTACTTTACTGCCTATTTTTATATTGATGGTCAAGAAGATGAGTTTGTTGACGGAACTTCACGGTACTATCAGTATAATCCTGATGGCTATCTAAAGCGTATAATACCGGGTTACCCTCAAAGTGAATTTACTGAACATTTGCAATATAACCAATATGCGATGGTTGAAGAGTTTGTTCCGTCTATATCTGAGGCAGTAAACGCCAACCCTGATGGAAATAGACATTTATATCTATTTTGCGAGCCTTTAGAACAAAAGCAGTGGCACTACTGCAAAGGGTATCAAAGCAGCTGACCTTTTTAGTCGCTATTGTTTGTTAAAAATGTGCCTTGCGTTATATCTGACTTTTTTGTAAGCCTTTAGGACAAGAGTGCTGGAGTTTTTGTCGAAGGGAGTATGATTGAGCGCTGTGAGTTTGTGCCTCGTTTTACTTGGCAGCATTATGATGGAATCAAACCACCCTATTATGGGTGGATAAAGCATGCTATTCAGGGGGGAATCGTTAAGAAGCCTCATTGTTTATATCCCTCAGAAGGGGAGTGCCCAGCGTGATAGATACCTGCCCCATCCACTACTGGGCCAAAGAGACCCCTGAGCATATTGCGGTAGAGGCTGGCTCTGCGAGTCTTAGCTACCGAACGCTCAGTCGCCGGGTGACATCTTTAGCACAACAGCTTGTGCGCGAAGGTTTTGTGCCCGGTGATCGCTTAGTTGTTCCCGTCAAAGGCTCGCTTGAGTCTTTGCTGCTGGCGTGGGCCTGCCTGCGGGCAGGGGTTGTTTTCTGCCCGCTTAACCCTGCCTTTCCTGTTACCCAGCAGCTCGGCCTGGCCAAGCGCCTGCAGGCTGGCCGCGTCTGCCAAACGGAAAGTGACAATGATTACTCCTCACAGCTAACTACGATCACCCTCGATTTCCTGGCGGAAGCTGATGCAGGTGAGCCGACAGCGCTCGATGGCAATCAGCTGTGTAACACGATCTTTACCTCCGGTTCTAGCGGCACGCCCAAAGCGGTGCTGCATCGAGTGGCCAATCATTTGGCCTCCGCTCGTGGCTCGGCGTCGTTTATTCCCGTTGATCAAAACAGTGGCTGGCTACTCTCGCTGCCGCTGTTTCATATCGGTGGCTACGCTATTCCGTTCCGCGTTTTTATGGCCGGTGGGCGGGTTATTCTTGATGATGATCCGCAAACGCTTCCCGCGCGTCTTCAACAGCAGTCGATTACCCACCTCTCATTGGTGCCCACACAGCTCTGGCGGTTGCTGCAAGCGGGCTTTACCCCCCAGCGCACGCAGCTGCGCGAGCTGCTGCTGGGCGGCGCGGCCATTCCCGCGCCGCTGGTGGCCAAGATGACATCACTGGGGCTAACACCGAAGGTCAGCTATGGGCTGTCCGAGATGGCCAGCCAGGTTTGCACTGGCATACCCACCGCGCCGGGCGTCGTCGGTAAGGCGTTGCCGGGTCGTGAAGTGAGGGTGGTTGAGGGTGAGATACAGGTACGCGGCGAAACCTTGTTCTGCGGTTATTTGAATAACGGTGAGGTTGATCCAGCCCTCAATGACGAAGGCTGGTTTGCCACCCGCGACAAGGGGCACTTCACTTTGGAAGGCGCACTGGTTGTAGAAGGCCGACTCGATAATGGCTTTATTTCCGGTGGCGAGAATATTCAGCCAGAAGCTATTGAGCAGCGCTTGGTCGATCACCCTGGCGTCGCCCAGGCGTTAGTGGTACCGGTGCCCCACCCCGAGTGGGGGGAGCGCCCGGTGGCGTTTATCGATTGGCATGGCGATATCGTATCGGAGCAGGTGCTAAGTGCCTGGGTACGCGAGGCGCTACCCGGCTTTATGGTGCCCAGTGCCTGGTTAGCCTGGCCGCCTGGGGTGGGCTTTAAACCCTCTCGCAAGCGGTTTGCTGAGCTGGCGCGGGAGCAGGTTAACGATTAATTTGGCGGTGTCAGCGGCGGCAAGTAGCGTTCAAGTAATTGAGCAGCATGCAGGATCTTGAGGTCTTGGTATTTGCCAGCCACAAGATGCAACCCTACCGGTAGCCCTTGGCTATCCAGCCCACAAGGCAGTGAGGCGGCGGGTTGCTGGGTCAGGTTGAAGGGGTAGCTAAACGGCGTCCAATCCATCCAGTCGCGGTAGTGGTCGCCCGGTGGTACGTTGTGGCCCGCAGCGAAGGGGGCAATTGGCATTGTGGGCGTGACCAGCAGGTCATACTGCTCATGAAATGCCGCCATATGGGCAGTCAACTCGCTACGCTCGCGTCGGGCAGCAAGGTAGGCGGAAAGCGAGACATCCTGCCCGCGCCTGGCGATATCCAGAAACCCTGGGTCGAGGGCCGCCTGCTGCTGTTCGTCCAGTTTTTCGAGCGCTTGAGTGGCTCCCGCAAACCAGAGCGTATTAAACGTCTTGAGCGGATCGCTAAAGCCAGGATCAATCCGCTCCACCGTGGCGCCCAGCGCTTCGAGATGACCAACGGCCTCCACAACTCGCCTAGCAATATCGGGGGCTACGTCTACATAGCCAAGGTCAGCACTAAAGGCGATTCGCCAGCCACGTAGATCCGCAGGGGGAGGCGTTAGCCAGTCCGGCCCGAGCGGATTGCCGGAATAGCCATCTCGAGCATCAGGCTGCGCCATTATGCTAAGCATTAGTGCGCTACCAGCCGCGGTACGGGTCATTGGCCCCAAGTGGGAGAGCGTACTCATGGTGCTGGCGGGCCACTGGGGCACCCAGCCAAAGGTCGGTTTAATACCAAAGGTGCCGGTAAAACTGCACGGTATGCGGATAGAGCCCCCGGCGTCGCTGCCTTGATGCAGCAGGCCCAGGTTAAGCGCAGCGGCAGCCCCCGCACCACCCGATGAGCCACCCGGCGTGAGTTGCGTATTCCACGGGTTGCGAGTGATACCGTGGAGTGGGTTATCGGTGACACCTTTCCAGCCAAACTCCGGCGAGGTGGTCTTGCCGATCACGATAGCCCCGGCGTTGCGTAGGTGACGGCTGATCGGCGCATCCACCTCCCAAGGGCCATCCGGTGACGTGGTCGTCGAGCCCAGCCGTGTAGGCAGGCCTTTGGTTAAGGTTAAATCCTTGATGGTGACAGGAATACCGTCCAGCGGGCCAAGCGGCGTACCTTCCTGCCAGCGCTGTGCGGATGCTGCTGCCAAACGCCGGGCTTCTACCTCGTTCACACAAGTAAACGCATTTACCTTGGGGTTATCCCGCGCAATGCGCGCTAAGCAGTCATCTACTATCCTTTCCGGCGAGAGTGAACCCTCGCCGAAGCGCGCTAATGCATCGACTGCCGTGAGTGTTTCAAACGTCTCCGCCATCGTTACTCCCCTGTTCCACCAACGTTGCCTTCAACACCCGCGGCATTCAGCATGGCGTGAAGCAGCACATTGCAGCCTGCGTGGACATGCTCTGGCGTCGCACTTTCGATCTCGTTGTGACTGATGCCATCCTTGCAGGGAATAAAGATCATCGCGGCGGGGGCTACACGGCCGACAAACATTGCATCGTGGCCTGCACCGCTGATGATATCCATATGCGAGAGTTTGAGTTTCTCTGCCCCTTGGCGAACCGCATCAACACACTCTTTATTGAAGTATTCTGGGGCAAAATCCGCCGTTGGCGTTAATTCATACTCCAGCCCATGACGTTGACAAATTTCTTCCACGGCGGCTGCAACAGCTTGGCCCATAGTGATAAGCGCTTCAGGCTCCCAGTGGCGCATATCTAGGGTCATTTTGACCTGGCCGGGAATCACGTTACGCGAACCGGGGTGCAGCGTCATACAGCCCACCGTGCCGCGGCCGTGGGGCTGGTGTTCAAAGGCGATACGGTTGAGTGCTTGGGTGACTTCGGCTGCACCCATCATGGCATCCCGACGTAGGTTCATCGGCGTAGGGCCCGCGTGGGCTTCAAGTCCGGTCAGGGTTAAGTCGAACCACTTCTGCCCAAGCCCCCCGATGACCACGCCAATGGTGGTGTCGGTATCTTCCAGGATCGGCCCCTGTTCAATGTGCGGCTCAAAGTAAGCTTTTATCTCATCTGGTGAGACGCTATCGCTACCGCGGTAGTGAATGGCGTCCAGGGCATCGCTTACCGTGACGCCATCGGTGTCGGTGCGCGCCATCATGGCGTCAAACGCCAGCTCGCCGGTGAATACCCCGGAGCCCATCATACAGGGCGGAAAGCGGCAGCCCTCTTCGTTAGTCCAGGCGACGACTTCGATTGGGGATTGAGTGCTGATGTTGTGCTGGTTAAGGGTGCGAATCACTTCCAAACCAGAGAGCACGCCGAAGCAGCCGTCGTACTTGCCGCCGGTAGGCTGGCTATCCAAGTGGCTGCCTGCCATGACAGTTTTGGCGTTGGGGTCGCTGCCTTCCCGGCGGGCAAAAATATTGCCAATATTATCGATCCGTATCGTGCAGCCCTCGGCGCGGCACCACTGGATAAATAGGTCACGCCCCTGGCGTTCTAAATCGGTCAACGCCTGGCGATTAACGCCGCCTTTGGCGGTGGCGCCTAGCTTGGCCATCTCCATTAGCGATTCCCATAGGCGGTCGCTGTCGGTACGTAGGCTGGTGATTTCAGTTGTTGGCGAAACGTAGGTGTTCATCTCAGTATCCTCGCAAGGTTAAACGGACAGGTTTTCCGTTGGTAAGTCATGTAGCTTGGATCGATGGTTCTGAATATTGGGAGAATCATTGCTGATCAGCATTTGTGCGGCCATTTCCGCTTCCAGCGCGCTCATGTGGTGCTCGGCATCGGCCATATGTTCGGCCATTACCTGACGCACACGCTGAGTATCTTCAGCGCGGTAGGCTTCCACTAACTGGCGGTGGTAGTCCTGATTGGCGTGATCGAACTGCTTACGTTCGGGAACGTAAGCTTTTTTGATCACCACCAGGTCGCGCAACATGTCGTTTAAAAACTGGCACATAAACGCGAGCAAAGGGTTGGGGCAGACACGGGCCAACAGTTGGTGAAATTCGAGCTCCAAAAAGCGCTGGTGTCGGTGATCCTCTGCATCGCTCGCGCAACAGGCGCAGGCCGACATATTGGCTTCCAACTGCTGGAAGTCGTGCTCGGTGAGCTTTCCCACTACTGATGCCGCCAGCTCTACTTCCAACAGTTTGCGCAACTGGTAAACTTGCTCGCCATCCAGTTGCTGGAAATGCAGAAAGTTACGCAGCATGCGGCTGGCGGGTTCCATGCCTGGCTGATTAATCACCGCGCCCCCTTTAGGCCCTGTTTTTAAGGTGATCAGCCCCTCAACCTCAAGGATCTTGAGCGCTTCGCGCACAGTGGCCTTGGCGCTACCGTAAAGCTCCATCAGCGCTTTTTCGTTCGGCAGCCGATCACCTTCTCCTAATGACTCAGCGGCAATCCAGCGCTTGATATCATCGCTAATCAGCTCGGCAAGCTTGGGTCGGCGCCGAGAGGCTGAACCAGGGGCTTGAGTCATCAACTCACTCCTTATTTGTAGTTAGCGGCGTTGGTCGTTTCTTGGGTGTAAGCAGGCAAGCGTTCGGGGTGGTACTCGGCATCATAGTCGTAGCGCGCCTGGGTAAAGCGCTCTACTACCGCCGTATCGCGACGATGCAGTCCATGGCTTAGGCCCACAAACAGCACAGTGTTTAGCAACAGTCCCCAAATACCTGCGTGGAAACCAAAGGGGGCGCTTAGCGGGCCAAAAGTCATCAGTAATACACAGGCAACACCGGCCCAAAGTCCAGCGAGAGCCGCAGTGGGGTGGGCTTTTTTCCAGGTGATAGCACCAATGGTAGGAATAACCAGTTGTGCGGTGCCTGCCAGCGCAGCAATGCCGATAGTCACCAATACGCCGGGAACGGTTAGTGCCATGATATAAGCTGCCAGAGAGAAGCCTACTAACGATAAACGACCGATATAAACGATCCGTGCCTGACTTGCTTCACGGTTCACATAGCGCTTATAGATATCCATCGTCACTACGGTGGAAACCGCATGGATCTGCGAATTCGCTGTAGACATGGCAGCAGACGCGCCCGCCGCCATAATCAGCGAGGCAAGCAGGTAGGGGGCATACTCCATCAGCATGATGGGCAGAATTTGATCGGGATTTTCTACATTGGGCTCAAGCAGCACACCGGCGTAGCCAGATAGTACCGAGCCCACATAGGCAAAGGCGGCTAAGCCAAGCAAAAAGGGCATTAAGTTAAACAGCTTGCCATGTTTGACCGAGTACATGCGCAACCAGATTTGTGGGCCCATAAAAGCACCAATAGCCGTAATGGCGAACAGCGAGAACCACATGGGGTATCCCATGGTGCCGTTAGGCCCTGGCATGGTGAGGTGTTCAGGAGATGTTTGCTGAAGCTGGCTAAATAGCGCTGATGGACCGCCTACTTGGGTGGAAATATAGTAGCCTGCGTACATCATGCCGAAGAATAGCAGAGCCCCATAAATTACGTCGGTCCAGGCGATAGCACGAATGCCGCCAATCCATACGTAGATAATAATAATGAAGTAGAACAGCAGCGCGGCGAGCCAGAAAGGGATCAACCCACCGGAGGCCACTTCAATTAAGTAAGCGCCCCCGGTTAGTTGGATCTGTAAATAAGGCACGGTAAAAATTAGCGTAATTGCCGCAACGGTGATGCGCAGCGCCTCGCTATTATAAAAGTCGCCTATTAAATCTGAGGGTGTTAGATAGTTGAACCGTTTGCCTAAAAACCAAACCCGCTTGCCAATCCAGTAATACATAAAGCCAAATAGCAGGTTCCAGGCTAGCGCGGTAAGAAATACCGGCCCATTGGTATAGAAAGTGGCGTTAGAGCCTAGGAACGCAAACGCACTCCACCATGTCGCCGCCACGGTGAAAAATACCGCAATACTGCCCATGGCTCGGCCTTGAACAAAAAAGTCTTCGCTGGTTTCTTGCGATTGGCGTGCTGATAAGACCCCCACCATCAAGGGGACAATCATAAACGCCGCAATAATTAATAGACTGCCGGTCATGTTTAATCCCCCGTCTTAGGTTGTTTAGTGGCGCCTTCATGTTTTGGTGTTGGGCTGCCCCAGTTGGTGAAATAAGCCACCAAAAAAAGCGCCGTTAGTACAGACCACCAAAACAAGTTCCACACCAACAGGAAGGGGACACCCATCAACATGGGCTCTATTCGGTTAGCCAACATAATGACGGGGCTTTCCAGCATAAAAAAACTGAAAAGCATCAGACCGTAAATCGACAGCTTGAGGGGAGTTAAATACTTCATAGCGAGTTTGCCCTATATGCATAGTGAATTGTTTATGTTGAGTTTGTGAGCGGTATTTTCAGTACGCAGCTACCAACAGCGAGCTTCTTGGAAGCAACATTATAGGTACCAAGTACTGAGTGGGCGTGCTCCATCGATTTGTTGTATTTATTCGTATAAATATAATGATTAGATGCTTTTTTAAACGGCGTCAAGCTCTAGAAGTCCGGCAAGATGCCTTGTTACGTATAAATTCTCTAACGTGAACAAAAGAAAAGCATGATTTTATAAACGTGTTTGCTGGCGCATGCTGAGACCAAGTCTTTTAGCGATGGAGCTGGACAGCATGTTTGGAATAAAAAGCAAAACGAAGCCTGAAGCATCGAGCTCTTCTATGGAGGAGATGTCTTCTAAAACGGCACTTAATCAGCACTACTGGATGCCGTTTAGTGCCAACCGCGACTTCCATGCCAATCCGCGTGTGATCACCGGGGCGGAAGGGCGCTACTACATTGATGACCAGGGCCGTAAACTGTTCGATTCGCTTTCCGGGCTATGGACCTGCGGCGCGGGGCATAACCGTGAAGAGATTCAAGAAGCCGTGGCGGCGCAGCTAGGCAGTCTCGACTTTGCACCTGGTTTCCAAATTGGCCACCCGCTGGCGTTCAGACTGGCGGAAAAGGTGGCCAGCCTTACGCCAGCCGGGCTGGATCATGTGTTTTTCACCAACTCAGGTTCGGAAGCCGCTGATACCTCGGTGAAGATGGCCAAGGCCTACTGGCGGCTAAAAGGCAAACCTGAGAAAACCCGTATGATTGGCCGCGCCAAGGGCTACCACGGGGTCAACATTGGCGGCACCAGCCTGGGCGGTATCGGTGGTAATCGTAAACACTACGGCCAGTTGATGGATGTAACACACCTGCCGCACACCCTGCAGGCGGGCCATGCCTATACCCGTGGTCAAGCGGAAACCGGTGCCGAACTTGCCGATGCATTGCTCGATCAGATCGCTCTCCATGATGCCTCCACCATTGCCGCGGTGATTGTTGAGCCGATGTCTGGCTCGGCGGGGGTGATTGTGCCACCTAAAGGCTATCTGAACCGGCTGCGTGAGATCTGTACCGCCCACGATATTCTGTTGATTTTTGACGAAGTGATCACCGCCTTTGGGCGTAGTGGAGCAACCACCGGTGCCGAAGCCTTTGGTGTCACGCCGGATATCATGAACGTGGCGAAGCAGATCACCAACGGCGCCATCCCCATGGGCGCGGTGATCGCTTCCAGCGAGATTTTCGACACCTTTATGCATGCCGGTGGCCCCCAACACGCCGTTGAATTTCCCCATGGTTACACCTACAGCGCCCATCCGGTAGCCTGCGCTGCGGGTCTGGCGGCGCTTGAGATGATGGAGCGTGAAAACTTCCCTGCCCAGGTCAGCGCCATCGCACCTATTTTTGAGCAGAAGCTACACGCCTTGAAAGGGCGCAATCATGTTGTCGATATTCGTAACTATGGCTTAGCGGGTGCCATTCAGCTAACGCCCCGGGAAGGCGACCCCATTATTCGCCCAAGGGATGCTCATATGGCGCTTTGGGAAGCTGGCTTCTACGTGCGCTACGGCGGCGACACGCTGCAGTTTGGCCCTCCCTTTGGCACTACCGAGGCCGAGCTGGAACGCTTGTTCGACGCCGTGGCCACCACCCTGGATTCGTTAGCCTAAGAGTCGTTGGCATAACCGACTGACCTAAATTTCAGAGAGTTTAAATATGAGTGTTGTTTTCCATCTGATTAACGGCGAGTTAGTTGAAAGTAAGCGTACGCTGGATGTCACCAACCCCTCAACGGGCAAGGTGATTCGCCAAGTGGCTGACGCTGATGCCGCCGACGTAGAGCGTGCCATTGCCGCTGCCCAGGCCGCCTTTCCGGCTTGGCGAGATACGCCGCCCGCTAAGCGCGCCCAGGTGATGTACCGCTTCAAGCAATTGCTCGAAGATAATGCTAACCGCTTGGTACAGCTGGTCAGCGAAGAGCATGGCAAAACCCCCGAAGATGCCATGGGCGAACTCAAGCGCGGCATCGAGAATGTCGAGTACGCCTGTGGGGTGCCGGAGCTGTTAAAAGGTGAGTACTCCCACAACGTAGGGCCGGGCATCGATGCTTGGTCAAACTTCCAGCCGTTGGGTGTGGTGGCAGGCATTACTCCGTTTAACTTCCCCGCCATGGTGCCGCTGTGGATGTACCCCATGGCCATTGCCTGCGGTAATACCTTTATATTGAAGCCTTCGGAGAAAGACCCTTCGGCGGCCATGGCCGTAGCTGAACTGCTTCAAGAAGCCGGGCTACCCAAAGGCGTAATGAATGTAGTCCACGGCGGTCGGGAAGCAGTGGAAACGCTGCTGGATGCCAAGGCCGTTAAAGCCATTTCCTTTGTCGGCTCAACGCCAGTGGCCGAAGCGATTTATTCGCGTGGCTCCGCCGCGGGCAAGCGTGTTCAGGCGTTGGGTGGGGCGAAGAACCACGCCGTAGTACTACCGGATGCCGACTTGGAAAACGCCGCCAACACATTAATGGGCGCAGCGTTTGGTAGCTGCGGCGAGCGCTGCATGGCGATCTCGGTAGCGGTATGCGTGGGCGACGAAACTGCAAACCGCTTGGTTGAAACCCTACTTCCTAAAATCGCTCAGCTAAAAGTCGGCCCCGGCACCAAGCGAGATCTGGATATGGGGCCGCTGGTGACCGCTGAGCACCGGGATAAAGTCCTCGGCTACATCGAAGATGGCGTAAAGGCTGGCGCGACGCTGGTCGCCGATGGCCGTGATTTGAAAGTCGCAGGCTATGAAGAGGGCTATTTCGTTGGCGGCTGCTTGTTCGATAATGTCACCGCCGAAATGCGCATTTACCAAGAAGAGATCTTCGGGCCAGTGCTCTGCGTCATGCGGGTCGCTAGCCTGGACGACGCCATGCAACTGATCAACGACCACGAGTATGGCAACGGCACCTGCCTGTTCACCCGCGATGGCGAAGCTGCCCGCCGCTTTACCGATGGTGTCGAGGTTGGCATGGTGGGCGTGAATGTGCCGCTCCCGGTGCCCGTGGCGTACCACAGCTTTGGTGGCTGGAAGCGCTCGCTGTTTGGGGATCTTCACGCCTACGGGCCGGACTCGGTGCGCTTCTATACTCGCCGGAAAGCAGTTTCTCAACGCTGGCCATCCGCTAGCGAAGCGACACGGGCGGAGTTCTCGTTCCCTGCCAATCAAAGTTGACGTTCTAGGGTAAATAGGAGATCTTCTCAGCACCGTCGTTCTGCGACGGTGCTTTTTTTTGGTGCCTATCTTCGACGTAAGGGACGAGTACAGCGTGGCAAGAACCCAGGATGAAATTCGCCAGACCAACGTTAAGAAGATTCTTCAGGCGGCAGAGCAACTGTTTGCCGAAAAGGGCTATGCCGGTGCTTCCATGGGCGAAATCGCACAACTGGCAGAGCTCCCCAAGTCCAACGTGCACTACTACTTCTCGACCAAAAAAGCGCTGTATCAAGATGTTCTGTTAGAGCTTCTTGAGGTGTGGAAACAGGATGCGCTCTGCTTCGAGCTCTACGATGATCCTCGTGTGGTGCTTTCCACCTACATTCGCGCCAAGATGAACCACTCCCGCAACCGCGCCCACGGCTCGAAAGTTTGGGCGGCCGAAGTCATGCAGGGCGCGCCGATCCTTAAAGAACGCCTGCGCGACAACCTTTATGAATGGGCCAAGCTTAAAGAGTCGAAAATTCGCGAGTGGGTCGAGTCAGGTCAGATCAATCCCGTCGAGCCTTCCTACCTGCTCTATATGATCTGGGCCTCCACCCAGCACTACGCTGACTTTGACTACCAAATCTGCTTGCTTAATGACGACCAACCGCTGGACGACTTACAGTTCGAAAAAGCCGTTCAGTCGGTTACCTCGGTGATATTGCGCGGGATTGGGCTGACGGCGTGAGCGAACAAAGATGGCTTGAAGACATTTAAGTGTACACCTAGACTATATGCACATAGTCTAGGTGTACACTTATGGATCATATGGTCGCCCGCCAACGATTGGATGCATGGGATCGCCAGGGGCGCAATATCTTCACGTTGCGAGATCTTGCCAAGCTGTTCCATGAAGATAACCCGAAAACGCTACAAGAGGGCGTGAACCGTCTTCGCCGCCATGGGGTACTGGAAAGGGTTGCGCGGGGAATCTATCACTATGCACTGTCTCGAACCCCAGACGCTTATCGGCTGGAGCGTATCGCCCGGGCCATGCGGCGCGGCGAATACAGCTATGTTTCTTTAGAGTCTGCCTTATCTGAATACGGCGCCATCTCACAGATTCCGGTTGATCGCCTAACCGTGATGACGACTGGCCGAAAGGGAACTTACCGCACGCCTTATGGCACCATTGAGTTTACCCATACACGCCGCCCAATCACTGAATTGATGGAGCGTATGAAGGATATTGGCCGGCCCCTCAAAATCGCGACGCCTGAAGCCGCTTGGGCTGACCTTAAACGCGTAGGGAGAAATACTCACCTAGTGGATACCGAGGTGTTGAATGAACCGGATTGAGCCTGGGGATTATGAACAGTTAGTGGCGCAAGCCATGGAGGATCCAGCCCGCACAGCGATGCGGCCGGTGATTGAAAAGGAATTGCTCCACTTCGATATTCTATATGCGCTTGATAGAGAGGGGCTGCTCGATGCGTTAACGTTTCAGGGCGGGACTTGCTTACGGCTTTGTCGAGGATCGCCAAGATTTAGTGAAGATCTGGATTTTGCAGGAGGCCAAGACTTTAAACGCGAAGATTTTATGCGGATCAAAGAATGTATTGAAGAGTACATTAGCCGACGCTATCGCCTTGAGGTCACGGTGAGAGCACCAAAAGAGCTCAAAGACGATCCTCGATACGCCGATATACATGTCGACAAGTGGCAGGTTGCTGTTGTGACCTCGCCCATGCGGCCAGACATTCCGAAGCAGCGAATCAAGTTGGAGATTGCGAATATTCCTGCTTATACCCGTGAGGCTCATGCGATCCAGATTCATTACCCTTTTCTGCCGGATGGATATAGTGACCTTTTGGTGGTCACTGAGAGCGACGATGAGATTATGGCGGATAAGCTCGTCTCGCTGGTGAATACGAAAAAGTATGTGCGCCACCGGGATATCTGGGATCTGCAGTGGTTAAAGCAGCAGGGCGCAGCCCCCAACCTTGATTTACTTCAGCGCAAACTCGCGGACTACAGTGTTGATGATTACCCAATCAAGGCGCTTAGCATGATTGAGCGGCTGCCAGCCATCATTTCAGGCTCTGCCTTTCACTCAGAAATGACCCGGTTTCTACCTGCCGATACGCTAGCACGAACGCTGGATAATCCGCGGTTCGCTGGCTTTCTGTCGCGCGAACTTACCACAATGCTTAGTACCATCGTGGCAACGCTTGAGGGGCGTGGTTCAAATACAGCACCACCTGAATTTAAGCTCTGAAGACCCGTTTATTTTCTCAACAGCTGAGCCGAACGGATGTATCAAACTTATGCCGCTTACGCGACAGTAGCGTGCGGAACTTGCGCAGGTTGTCATCGCCATAGAGTACGCGATCACAAAAGCTGTCGTACTCATCTAAATCAGCGACTGTCACTATCAACACAAAATCACACTCGCCGGTTACCTGATAACACTGCTTCACTTCAGGGGCGTTCAGCGCTGTTGCTAAAAAACGCTGGTAGAGTGATTTGTTATCCCTCTCCATGGTGACCTCTACCACCATGTGCAGGCACTGCCCTAGGGCGTCAGGGTTGAGTAGTGCCACCTCCCGCTCAATGATTCCAGCTTCGCGTAATCGATTAACGCGCTTTAAGCAGGCGGAGGGTGAAAGCCCTATCTCATCTGCTAGTGCTTGGTTGGTCAGGCTGGCGTTACGCTGAAGCTGATCAAGAATTCGTCGATCAATGGCGTCCATGAAATAAAATGTCCTTTCTGCGCTCATAAAGAACGAATAGTGATTGTTAGTGCGGAATTGAAAAGAAGATTCTGCGTGAGCCCCATTATCATAACCGTTGTTCTAAGGATGGCAACGGAGGCTTGATGCAGATAAAAATTCATCATCTATTGGCTTGGATAACCCACCTATTACAAGACGCGCTGCGCGTGTACCTGACGCTGCTCAAAATCCTGATTCCAGCGCTGCTTATCGTCAAAGGATTAGAACTCTTGGGTGTTATCGGCTGGCTGGGAACGGTATTGGCTCCATTAATGAGCATACTCGGCTTGCCCGAGCAGTTGGGCGTTGTGTGGGCGGCGGCGCTCTTTACCAACTTGTACACCGCCATTGCGGTATTTCTTCAAGTAGCCGGTGATATGCACTTGAGTACCGAGCAAGTAACGGTGCTGGGTGCGTTGATGCTGGTAGGGCACTCGATTCCTGTTGAAGGGGCCGTCGCCAAGCGCGCTGGCGTACCGTGGTGGGCTACGTTACTCCTGCGCGTAGGCGGAGCTTTGCTGCTTGCTTGGCTCTTGCACTGCTTCTATTCGTATTTTGGTTTGTTGCAAGCGCCAGCAGCATTGGTATGGCAACCAAGCTTGTCACCAGCGCCGACGCTAAGCAGTTGGGCTATGGCACAGCTTGAAACGCTAGCGCTTATCTTTGTGATTATTTTAGCGCTGATTGTGCTCCTAAAACTCCTGAAAAAGCTCGGCCTGGAGCGCTGGATTCATCTTGGCTTGCTACCGCTACTCAAACTATTAGGCATTGGCCGTTCGGCAGCTAATGTAACGGTGATTGGCTTTACGTTGGGATTAAGCTACGGCGCAGGGCTGCTGATTCGGGATGTGCAGAACGGGGTGCTTAGCAAGCGTGATAGCACGCTTGCACTGTGTTTTCTCGGTCTCTGCCATAGCGTTATAGAAGACACGCTGCTGATCTTGATGCTCGGGGCCGATATAGCGGGCATCTTGTGGGCAAGGCTACTCTTTGCCGTTATTGTCACCGCGATGATTGCCCGTTGGCCTAAAGCCAAAGTGAATAATAATTAGGTGGTTACACAGGCTGCCGTAAACGCAAAATAGAGATGCCCAATCCGATAAAAGCACTACCCATCATACGATTAACCCACTTCACCCGTGAGGCACTGCTCAACCAACGGGAGAGGTGTTTCGCGAGCCCGCCATAGAGCATTAAAACAGCGAAGGAGAGCACCATAAAAGTGCCCACCATAATCGAAAACTGGGGAAGCAAGGCACGCTGTGTATCCAAGAATTGCGGAAACAGAGCGGTAAAAAACAGGATTGCTTTTGGATTGCTCACGGCTACCAATACGCCTTCACTAACGGTACGCCACCTGGGGGTTGGTTTAGTCGCTATGGTAGCGATCGAAAGCGAGGTATTGCTACGCCATTGATGAATGCCCAGATAGATCAAGTAAGCCGCGCCGCCTAGTTTAAGTAAGCTAAACAACATCTCTGAAGCATTGAGTATCACGCCTAACCCCAATACAGCCGCGCTCGCCAGGATGAGCAGCCCAGTAATATTGCCCAGCGATGACAGTGCAACGCGCTTCGCACCTCCTGCCATGCCATTGCGTACCGCGACCAGAAACGCGGGGCCAGGGCTTGCAATACTGACCATGGCCACGGCAACAAAAAGCAACCAAGTGGAAAGCAGCATGGGCGTATCTCTCGATGAGGTTGAAATGACTCATTGTTGTTAATCTTAATGGATAACACCCGTGTCGACGACCCAACGTTGTATTTTAGAGATGCTGTGAATGGGCAAGCTCTCTGCTCGTCTCTGATATCTCTTTTGGCAGTGGCTTATCGTTCAGCTTGCGAGTACATCACCCATTTGGTTCTACAATGTCGGCATGCCTTCTAGTCTGCTTCGATTTGCTCGAAATTGTCAGCATTTCAGTTGAAAGCCCCCCCCCCCAATTTTGTAAGACATTCGCTATTGGTTTTGTAAGATATCTTTTAAAAGTCGATGATCAAATTGATTTTATGAGTGGATGCAGTCGTTTTCTTCGCACTTAGGGGATAGTGCCAAAAGTACAATACCCAACCTAATCCAAGCTCAAGGCCTAAGCGGTAATTGGCGTCAGCTTAATACGACTGTTCATAGAAGTACCCTTTCTCAGAAAAAAATGAAAAGGGCGATCACTCATGGCGGCATCCGATATCGATGACGCTTGTGTTTAGCTTCACTGGGCTTCAGGTGTATACCTCTATTTATCGCTTCCTTTCCCACCGTGATTTTTTACGGTTCTGCTCTGTGTGGCTGTTGTTTACTGGTTACTTTCGTTATCGGGACTGGCCGATAGCGATGTTTTAGAGGGTGATGTTGGCGAAGGCGGTTCACTGGCATTGGGTGGCTTGCTGGCAACGCTGGATTTGCACGACGTACCCCTGTCGCTAGTGATTACGCTGTTAGCTTTAACCGGCTGGCCGTTTAGCTACTTCGCTACACTGCTCCTGGGAAAGCATCTTAATCCAGGCTTGTTACTGTGGCTGCTAAATAGCGTTGTGCTGGTGCTAGGTTTTGTAATTGCCACTATTGTCACCTCCTTTCTCATTCGCCCTTTGCGGCCCCTCTTTCGTCCCGCTCAACTCCAGCCAATTGAGCCGCGCTTGACAGGTAAGCAATGCACCGTTCGCTCTGCAGTGGTAACCAAAGAGAAAGGCCGCGCCGGTGCTAATATCGATGGTGACCATCTTGTTTTACAAGCGCGAAGCGACTCAGTGTTGGAGCGGGGTGAGCTTTAAGAGCAAGTTGGCATGCCGAGAAATTAACACTTAACCGACGCCTGAATGCTAACTTCCAGCGGGTCGCCGACCACTAAAAGGACGCCTCAGGCGATTCGTAGGGTGTGGCCGATAGTTCTAGTCGTTCCTGGGGCGGCTTTTTATACAAAGTGGGTTCTTTGCCCAGTCGCTCGGCCATGAAAGTGATAAAAGCACTAAGTTTCGGCGGAAGATATCGAGTTGGTGGATAAAGCACCCAGGCCTCGCCGCAATAATAATGGGTCTTGAATTTCCATTCCGGAAGTACTTGTACGATATGTCCCTGCTGTAACGCATGGCGAGCGGTGAAATACGGTAAACTGGCGATGCCAAGGTGCTGTAACACCGCGTCAAGCCTTGCCCCGGTGTGATTGACCGCATATCGGCCACGCACATTGACGCTCACGTTCTTGCCATCGAGCTGGAATCTCCAGCGGGAATCACCGGGCTCCTCGCCCAGAAAAATGCAATTGTGCACTTTTAGATCGCGCGGATGACCAGGTGTACCTTGACGCTCTAGATATGCCGGCGTCGCACACAGCATATGGTCGATGTCGATGAGTTTTCGCCCCATAAGGCCTGGTGAAGGGCGATCAGTAATGCGGATTGCCAGATCCACCTGATCATCAATCAAGTCCACATAGCTGTCCTTGAGCTGTAACTGAACGTCGATTTTGGGATAACGCGCCAGGAAGTCAGGAATGTGGGGATGGATGACGAAACGTCCTACCGCCTTCGGCACACTGACTCGTATTAGACCTTGTGGTTCTGGGTCGAACTGCCCGGAAACGGCCATCACGGCTTGTGCTGCGCTCACCATATCAACGCAACGCCTATGAACCTCATGCCCGCTTTCGCTCAGCCGCAGTTTGCGGGTCGTGCGCTGGAGCAGCCGGGTACCCAGCGCCTTCTCCAGGCGGGCAACCGAGCGGCTGATTGCCGAGGGCGTTGCGCCCAACTGGCGTGCCGTTTCTGAAAAGCTGCCGGTTTCGACCACCTTGACGAAGACCGCCATTTCGCCCAACAGGGCGACCATCTGATTTGTGCTCATGAGGCAAAGAATATTTGAATTTACGCTGGATTATCGCAGCCGCTCTTTATCAATACAATTGATAGTCGATGAGAGAGGAGCGGATATATGACACCGGATTATCTGGCGGAATTTCTTGCCCTGGCCGCCATACACTTTCTTGCAGTCGTGGCGCCGGGGCCGGACTTCGCCGTCACGATTCGCCAGAGCGTACTCTATGGGAGGCGTCTAGGCATCGCTACGGCGGTCGGCATTGGTGCCGGTATCTCGGTACATGTGATCTATACCTTGCTGGGGGTCGGCGCGTTGATGCACACAACCCCCTGGTTACTGAGTGCGGCCGAGTTGGTGGGCGGAGCCTACCTGTTATATCTCGGCGTCACGTTCATCCGACAGGCAGGTAAGCACACAGCCGGGCTGGCGCTGGATGCCGGAGCCGAGGCAGGGGCAAGGAGCTTTCGCCAGTCTTTTGGGCTGGGGTTTCTGACCAATGCGACCAACCCCAAGGCGACGCTGTTTTTCCTGGCCGTGTTCACGACTGTGGTCAGTGATTCGACGCCATTGCGCATTCAAATGCTTTATGGCGGTTGGATGTGCCTGGTCAATGCCGGTTGGTTCGTGTTGGTCAGCTTGGTGTTCACCAGCCTGCCTGTTCGCGAGCGCTTCCTGCGTATTGGTCACTGGTTCGAGCGGTTGATGGGAGTGCTGCTCATCGCCTTTTCGATGCGTTTGTTGTGGGGGATCGGAGGAATGATGTAACGCCCGATGTACTGTATCGGGCGTATTCAAGCACTATTCTTCCGACTTTGGCAGCCGTCACATTTGGTTGAAGCCTATAAAGGGGATTCCCTGTTCAAAACTTAACCGACGCCTGCAGGCTAACTTCCAGCGGGTCGCCGACTACTACCCGCGTGCTGCCGCCGCTTGAGGGATAGTAAGTGGTGTCGAACAGGTTCTTGGCGTTGAGCTGCAGGTGCAGGCTGTCGCCCAGCCAAGGGGTATCCCAGCCGATAAAGGCATCGGCGACGGTGTAGGCGTCTAGCTGGAAACTATTGTCTGCGTCGCCTTCGCGTTCTCCCACATAACGAACCCCACCACCCAGGCGCCAGTTGCCCAGTGCCGGGCCGGTATTCAGGTCGTGGGCCAAATAAAGGCTTGCGGTGTGGCGGGCGGCGTTGGTTAGCTGGTTGCCCTGGGTGCCTTCGGTATCTTTGAGCACTTCGGTGTCTGTGTAGGCGTAAGCACCCAGTAGCGAAAGCTGATCGGTCAACTGGCCGGAAACCGTTAGCTCCACACCTTGGGAGCCCGCTTCGCCTACCGTGCGGGTGACGCCGTTGTCGGAGACGGCCACATTCTCTTTACGGATATCAAATAGCGCAGCGGCCAACGAGAACTGGTCATTCCACAGGTGTTTGACGCCAATTTCGCTACCCATACTGTGCTCAGGATCCAGCGTTTTGCCGGTATCGCTGTCGGCGCCATTGGGCACAAAAGCCTCGCTATAGCTGGCATAAACGGACGTCTCAGGGGTTAGACGATACAGCAAGCTGACTGACGGCAGGAAAATATCGTCACTGATATCGGTGGCGGTCACAAAGGGTCGGCCACGGCCACCAAACTGCTCATAGTGGGTATAGCGCCCGCCTAGCCCCAGCGTCCAGCGGTCGTTGAAGTGCCAGCGGTCATTGAGATAAACGCCGGTCGTATTAATCTCATCCAAGCGTTGGCTAAGCGAGTCGTTAAGGCTATCGCTATCCAGGCTTAGGCCGCCGTAGCTAATGTTGTAAATATTTTGATCAGTTACCGCCGTGCCGCGATACACCTCGGCCAGATAGTCCCGGCGGCGTTCGTGATCAATCCCGACGGTCAGGTCGTGACGCATGTCAGCCAGAGTGGCGGTACCGGTGGTATCCCAGGCGGTGTATTGCACACGGCGGTCAAAGCCATAATTAGCGTCTGCACGGCGGGTTAGTGCGCCGGTATCTTCATTCACACGCAGTACCCGCGGTTGGCCATCGCTGTACTGGCGGCGGTTCCAGCCGTAGGTCAATCTTGTCGACCAGTTGTCGTTGATATCCTGCTCCCACCAGGCGGTGACCGCTTCGTCGTGACCAAATACCCGCGACCAGGGTTCATCGAAACGGCGCTCATTGGGTACCTTGGCGGGCTCACCGTCGACAATCACCGTGCCGCGATCCAGATCCAGGTCGTAGTCGCGATACTCATAGGAGATCTGCGCGCGACTGTCGCTACCTTCCCAGCGTAGCGAGGGGGCAACGATAGTGCGTCGATTGTTACCGAAGGCTCGAAAGGAGTCTTCATCTTCATGGTGGACGATAAAGCGGAAGGCAAGCCCGGTATCGGCAAGCGGGCCAGTGACATCGACGCTGGCGTTGCCGCCACCCAAGGAGGTGGCTTCGGCGCTGATTTCGCGCTGCCACTGGTACTCAGGACGTTTGGTGACTAGGTTAATCACCCCGCCAGGATCCTGCTGGCCTTGGAAGAGTGATGCTGGCCCCTTGAGCACTTCGACATGATCTACTGTCGCCATGGAGAAGGTGCCGCGTGGTTGGCGAATGCCGTCGATCAGAATCGAGCCATCGCTGTTGCTGCCAAAGCCGCGTTTGATATAGCCGTCCTCGGTACCACCCATATTGTTGCCTTCGGTGACCCCCGCAACCATCACCATCGCCTCAGTGAGGCTGTCGATATTATGATCGGCCATCACCTGAGCGGTGATTGACTCAACGGTGCGGGCCTCTTCCAGAAACGACACCGGCTGTTTGCTGGCCAAGCTAGAGCGCTGGGCGCGATAGCTCTGTGGAACCACATCGGTAAGGCGATCTGAGGTGACGATCACTGTTTCTGAGACTGTTTCTGAAGCGGTCTCATTGGTTTGTTGAGCATAGGCATAGGGCAGCGGATTCAGAAGCAGCAGAGGCGAAAACAGCGCAATGGTTCGAGAGCGGAGCATGGGTGGTATCGATCCTTTTTATCGTCAGTGGGTTGAGTGAGCAAGCGTTATTGAGCGTTGAGGGTGCCCCAGAAGTGACCTTCTCGACTTAGTACTGGCGTGGTGGGGAGCAAGGCGTCGAAGGTGGCGGCCGGGTTGAGGTCACTAAAAAGCGCGGGGTGCAGCCACTGGGCAATGCGCTCCAGTGCCACGATGGCGAAGGGGCCTTGGTGGAAACCGTGCCAAAGGGCATAGAATTGCCCTTGCTGAACGGCGTCGAGATGCTGCCAGCCAGGCAGTTCTTGACTAAGCGAGCGCAGGTCTTGGGCAATCTCTGCATCGCTAACCCCAAGCCCCACGCTGATGCCATCCCCCGCTGCCCACTGCCCCGCGGTATTGATAACGACCTCGGGCGGGTGGCTCAGCACCCACTCGTTGCTTAGCGTCGCCGATGCGCCGGGCGTTAATGCCTCGGCGACGTTATCGCCGCCAGCCCGCGCGACCAGGTCGGCCAGCCCGTTTCTTAAATTGGTACGGCAGCAGTCAACTTTTACTCCAGGGGCGATATTGATCAGTACCCTGGGCGGTTCAGTGGGATGCTCTGCCAAACCCTGGTCGATACGCGCCAAGCGCTGTTCAATCAGAGAGATCATACGGTTGGCCCGTGGCGTCGCGTTTAAGGCCTCGCCTAAAAGAGCCAGGCTTTTGGGCGTGTTTTCCAACGGGTGACGGTTAAAATCGATAAACAGATAGGCAATGCCCAACTCGTCGAGTAGCTGCGCCAGTGGGGAGCCTTCGACGCTGCTTGCACGTGAGAGATTAAACAGCACTAAGTCTGGGGCCAGATTCAGTAGCGCTTCGCTATCGAGCTGGGGTGTTGGCGCGTGTGAAAGCGTGGGCAACTGGGCAAGCGCGGGCCATTGGGTAGTAAAGTGCTGGGCCATGGCGGGATCAAACACGGCCAACGGATAAGCCCAGCCCACCAAGTGCTCGGTTGGGGTATCCAGCAGGCTGGCCAGTGCGTAGAACTGGCGCGGCTGGGTAAGGAACAGGTGTGATGGTGGCGCCGAAAGCTTCACCTGACGTCCGGCGAGGTCGGTCAGCGTTTTAGGAAAGTCCTGGGAAGCGCCCGCCTGTGAATCGGCTGACCAGCAGGCGGTAGCGCTTAACAGACTGATCCAATACAGCAGATTAATAGCCAGGCGGCGCATTGGGTTATCCTAAATAGAGTTCGCAGAATGTTCGCTGACGCGATCGCTTAGCACTATCGGGCGCCCTAGGGAGCAGCGTTCGACCCGCGCCTCTACGCCATAGGCGGCGTGCAGTACGTCGGGGGTAATCACCGTGTGAGGGTCGCCGGCAGCGAGCAGGCCGCCGTTGCCAAACAGCAATACCTGGTCGCAGAAGCGCAGGGCCAGATTGATATCGTGGATAGCCATCAGGCAGACCGCCTGCCGTTCCGCAATCACTGCGCGCACGGTATCAATCAGCGCTAGTTGCCAGCGTAAATCCAGCGCACTGGTGGGCTCATCCAGCAGCAACAGCGCTGGCTGACGGGCAATCGCCTGGGCCAGGCCGACCATCTGGCGCTGACCGCCGGAGAGTTCGCTTAGCGGGCGTAAGGCTAGCGGTCGAATGGCCAGCGCATCGAACACACTCTCAATCAATGCCTCAATCGCCGCGCGGCTTAAATCGGGGCGCACTGCGCGGCAGGCGCTAAGCACCGCTTCATAAGCGACTAACGTGGTGGCCTGAGGGAGTGTTTGCGGTAGATAGCCCACATGGCGCATTCGCGCTGAACCGCTGAGGGTAGCGAGGTCGATATCATTAAGTTGCATACGCCCGCTGGAAGGCTGCAGGCCAGCGATAGCTTTTAACAGGGTCGATTTACCCACCGCATTGGGCCCCAGCACCGCGACCAGCGAACCGGGTGGTAGTGTGGGCAGGCTTAGGTGGTCGAAGACGCGCCGTTTGCGATAACCGGTCGTGAAGTTGCTGAGCGTAAAACCTGCCTTCATCGTGCTCGCCCCTGCATCATGATCAATGCCATAAAGAAGGGGATACCCACCAGCGAGGTCACCAGACCTACGGGAAGCACCAACCCATCGACCAGCGTTTTACTGGCGATAGAGGCTAGCGAAAGCACCAGCGCCCCTGCCAGGGCGCTGCCTGGCAAATAAAAGCGGTGATCTTCACCCAGCGCTAGCCGGGCCATATGCGGCCCCACTAACCCGATAAAGCCGATAGTGCCCACAAACGCGACCGCCGCAGCGGCAAGTAAACTCACCCGCAGTAGCGAGATAAGCCGCAGACGCTCAACCGCAATGCCGAAGCTGCGTGCGTGTTCATCACCCGAGCGCAGTGCCGTCATTGCCCAGGCGCTGCGCAGCGAGAAGGGCAGGCAAACAGCCAACACGGCTGCCACGATGGCCACCGTCTCCCAGGAGGCACGGGACAGGCTGCCCATCGTCCAGAACACTAGCTGCTGTAACGCATCGGGACTGGCGATGAGCTGCAAAAGCGCGACCAGCGCATTGAGTACAAAGACCAGCGCAATACCGAACAGCACGATGATTTCACGGCTGGCCCCGTAGAGGCGCGACAGCGCATTGATGGTCAAAATCGACGCCGCCGCAAACACAAACGCCATTAAGGCGGTGGCGTAGTGGGCATTTAGACCCAACAGGGTGAGGTTAAAGACAATCACCAGCGATGCGCCGAGGGTAGCCGCTGCGCCCACACCGAGGGTAAACGGACTGGCCAGCGGGTTATTCAGTACCGTTTGCATTTCCGCACCGGCCAGGCCCAGGGTGGCGCCTACCAGTACCGCCATTAGCGCCGCAGGCATGCGGATCTCCCAGACAATGGCCTGCTGAATCGGGCCTTGAGCATGGGCATCAAACAACAGCGCGATTAAATCAGCCATTGGGATATGTGCAGGGCCACTGGCGATATCAGCCAGCAGGGAGATGACCAAAGCGATAGCTAACCCTGCGACAATCAGCAAACGAGTAACAATAAAGCGCCGATAGCGGGATGCCAGCGGCGCAATAAGCGGTGAAGAGGCGGGCATTATAAAGGTGATTCCAAGTGTGAAGCGAAGGAAACAAGAGGAGTCTTATTTGCGACTAAAACTCATTCGTGATTGTATTTTCATCCTTTAGTCGTAGTCTTGTCAACTGTCGGGAAACCTAGAGCCACCTGATTGCGGCGGTGCTTCCCCTATGGTCTATTGAAGCGCTAGGCTTTATTAAATCGATACGCTTCATTTAAGCAGTTTTTGGCATACACTTACTTTTTGTTACATATAAATATAAAGGAGCTCATCATGACTGATAT
>Ga0209344_10001726_pt1 | contig 27226 bp, 27 predicted proteins | sample Cruoilmetagenom6_FD_187293 | JGI IMG/M metagenome (GOLD analysis project Ga0209344, IMG submission 187293) | Oil polluted marine microbial communities from Coal Oil Point, Santa Barbara, California, USA - Santa Barbara Oil Seep Sample 6 (SPAdes)... | ecosystem: Environmental > Aquatic > Marine... | reverse complement strand
TCGCACACCATATCGACATAGGTAAAATGACACTAAATCAACTATGTACGTTAATTTCGCTTTCAGCAGGAAATGGACTTTTCCTATTTGTGGAACGCTAATAATACGACCAAAATTCATCCATGGATGACGGACAACAACAACAATCTCAACCGCTTGAAATAAACAGAAGCTTGCGTAATATGGGATGCGAATTACCCGCATGTACCAGGGTTACCGAAAGGACCCATCTCCATTCATTGCCGCATCTTGATTTGAGTTTGAAAAAACCACTCAAACCAGAAGTACACTCTGCCATCTCAATCTAAAGGATTATGCATGAGGGTAACCCAAGCCACTTTTTTTGAGATACAGCCACGCCCATTAACACTCTATTATCAAATACGACTATTTGGGCCCATAGGCGCTGATGTCAGACATCCTAATGATTTGATGATCTCTTTCTTACCAACAACTAACCCAACCTCAGTCGGGACGGTATATCGCAACACGTAACTGTTGCCGCGCTTAAAGACGCCTTTGGGAAGTGCACGGTTTATAGCTTCTCCTAGCCTTACATTGTTAGAATAAACCCTTATTTAACAATAACTTGGTGCGGCTGAGAAGACTCGAACTTCCACGGGTGTTACCCCACAGCGACCTCAACGCTGCGCGTCTACCATTCCGCCACAGCCGCACGTTTGAAGTATTGCGCGTATAACGAAGGTCATGGGGCTTGTGAAGCGGTTTTCCTGATCCATTGACAAGAACATGCAGGTAATACGGCAGTGCCCCTGTACAGAATCGAAAAACACCGCAAATATAGTCGCGGAAAACAGGAGTAAGGCATGCCTAAAATCAGTATTGGTCACAACAACGGCCCCTCTATGAAAACCGGGCTTGGTTGGCAGAAACATTGCTGGGCAGAGGCCCGCAAAGACCTGTTGGGCAGAACGATACCCGTTGAAATTGTACGGATGCGCATAAAACGCGCCCGTGAACTGGGGCTGGCCTATCCGCAATACGCATCAATCATGTTGGGTAGCGGGCGTGATATCGTCGGTTTTTTGTTTACCGTTGACGGATTGCATCTTCGGTTACGCAAGCGGTTGGAAATGCCTGACACGGTTCAAGACAAGCTGCAATCCTTGCGTAAATGCAGCCTGATGGCCTTTGCCCCTTCCGGTGAAAACCCGGATGCGTTCCGTCAGGAATTACAACAAGTATCCGGCGCATCCTTTGCTTCCGCATCCCCAGAACCGGAGGCCGAAATCAACTGGTCTGCCGCACGCCGCGCAATACGCACAGCCCTTGACCCATTGAAACTACCCAGTGATGCAGTTGTTATGATCGGAACGCGCGACGCTGAAAAACAATGGGCCGCGGCCGGAAAAATTGCGCGTTTCATCCCTGCATCCGACTATTATGGGGCGCAGCCGAATTAGCCACTGGACGTGCTGTCGGTTTTTTGGGAAACACGGGGCCATGCTTGAATGGAAAACCAGCGAAGGCTTAACGCCCTATAAAGATGCAATCGCGCATATGGATACCCATGTTGCGGACATGATTTCAAGAGCTGCCGATGAGCAAATCTGGCTGTTGGAACACCCTCCCCTCTATACGGCCGGAACCAGTGCCGATATTGCCGACCTGGTCGACCCTGACCGTTTTCCCGTTTACACCAGCCAACGCGGTGGGCAGTACACTTATCACGGGCCCGGACAACGCATTGCCTATACGATGCTTGATTTGAACACACGCGGCAAAGACGTGCGCAAATTCGTTCAAAATCTGGAAGACTGGGTAATCCTGACTTTAGCCGAGTTTGGTGTTCAGGGCGAACGCCGCAAAGGCCGTGTGGGCGTTTGGGTTGTACGCAAAGACAAACCGCTAACAGCCCTTGGCACCCATCCCGAAGACAAAATCGCCGCCATCGGCGTGCGCCTGCGCAAATGGACCAGTTTCCACGGGATCAGCATCAATGTTGAGCCAGATTTGGAACACTACAGCGGGATCATTCCTTGCGGCATACAGGAACACGGCGTCACCAGTCTGGTTGATCTGGGCCTACCGGTTTCGATGACAGACGTGGATATGGCCCTGAAGCAATGTTTCGATCGGGTATTCGGGATGTAATAAACATCATCGCGACCATATCGTCGTGCAAGGTATTCAAATGTCCCAGGTAGGACAGCACCTTAACTTATTGATATCATATGATTTACACAAAATAATCTTAAGTGTTTTTGCGACGGTTTGAACATCACAAACACAACGGCAGTATGACCTGTCGCCTGGAAAGGTAAGGATCGGATAGCGGGACAAACATTCGGACAGATGATTGGAACTCACCCGATTAGCGGAAGTAATACAGCACAAATAATTGTGGCTTTCTAATATCTGTAATGGCAATAGACCAAACTGTGCGCTAACTTTCAGAAAACAGCATCATTTATAATAAGTTGAGAAGTTCTTCGTGCAAAGTTATACGGGACCATGTCACTGTCAGGAAGTTCGGTTCCAAATACGTTCGGAAAGTATATTGTCTGATTTCTACCGATATAATTGTACTCTTTGCAGCAAAAAAGCCATCATCATGAAAGTAGAACACAAAAAGCCAATTCAGGCTAATTTCCGGCGCTAAGTATCTACTTTCTTATCGTTGGAACAAGAAGGTCGCCGAACATTTCTTTTGCAAACAATGCGGTGTACTTACTCATCATAAACGACGCCGTGATCCCAATCAAATTTGTGTAAACGTTACCTGTCTTGACGACATCAAGATGTCGCCTGAAATTTAAATCGGGTGGGCTACGACTAAAATACAGCCATAATAGCAAACGATTTCTCAAAATGGTCAATGTCGACTAAAGTGTTGCGTCGATCCATTAAAGCCGCAGGACAAAGCGTCATTTATTTCTCACTCTTCAACGTCCGCTTTAGGATCACTGTAACTCACTAGACAATCCATTCGAAAACATATCCGGCTGCGAGCGAGCCAAGAACGGCAAGAGCAAGAAATAGAACAAATGGCTTCAGCTTGAGAACTGGAACAATCGCCAAAGCACCCCAGATACTGACAACGCCGCCAGAGATCAGAAAGGCCATGGCTGCACCGTTTGACATGCCGTTGTCAATTAACCCCCTCGTTAGGGGAAGAGCCGCGTAGCCATCAATGTAGGCTGGTGCGCCAACGATTACGGCAACTGGGATGGCCCACCACTGATCCTCGCCGACATAGGCCGCAAGTGAACCTGGCGTAATAGCAGCGTTCAATGCGTATTCGGCGGCAAAGGCTGGGACAAGACAGATCAAAATAAGTCGGCTGGTAGCCCAAAACTGTTTTGCAAAAGACTGACGCCGGGCTACGGTTTGCCAAACCCAAGGATCGAAAGCTTGATCTGCACCGCATCGGGCTGCAATTAACTGCCTGGCCAGACCGTTGTCGCGAAGCGCATGGAGCGCCCATGGGCGCCTTGAGAAAAAGGCAGTGACCGCTCCGCCGAATACACCAATACCGAAGGCTGCAACCGTCTTGCCGATGGCAAAGCTCAAGCCTAGCGTTGCGATCGTTGTCGCGAGCATGGCAGGGTCGGTGATCGGTGAGGACAGCCAGAACGCCATAATCGGGGCCAAAGGGACACCCGCAGCCAAAAGCCCCGCCATCAAGGGCAAAATGGTCACACCACAAACCGGTGTGATCGCCCCAATCAGAGATGCTACCAGCACACTTTGTAATATTCTTCCTTCTAAAGCGCTCGCGATATGGGAATCCGCACCGCTGGCGATGACCCATGCCGCTAGGAGGATGCCGGGCACAACAATGGGAGTGATTGCGACCAACCCCCACATCACGAATTTGGTTGAGTTCATCACATAATCTGGCCATGCGGCACTGACGGCCCCCAACAGCATGATGCCCAAGCCCCAAAGGGCCAGTTTCTTGTTTGATCGTTTCTGTATAATTGCTTGGTCAGACATGACAAACTCCTTTGACCTTGTGATTTAGAACAAACTTTGACATATATAAAACGAATAATTTTAATTTCAGATATCGGAATTTTAAATGGAAAACCTGGACAGTGACTTGCTGCGAACCTTTGTTGCCGTCGCGCAAGCGGGCAGTGTTACGGACGGTGCCGCCCGAATTCACAGATCACAATCAGCGACCAGTATTCAAATCAAGCGCCTTGAGGCTATACTTGGGCAAGCCGTCTTTGAACGGCATGGGCGTGGGGTCCTGCTTAGCGAAACGGGACGCCGTCTGCTTCCGACAGCACAAGAAGTGACGGAGCGTCTAGACACGGCACTTCGTGAGATTTGTCAGGATGCAGTAAAAGGTAAATTGAGACTGGGCATTCCCGACGATTATGGCAGGGCGAAACTTGCCAAAATCATTGCCGACTTCACCCGTCAGCACCCGCAAGTGGAGCTTGAAGTGAAATGCGCCATGAGCACAGTTTTCCCAGAAGCACTTGAAAAAGGTCAGTTGGACCTTGCAATCTACGAAGTGGAGGCCCCTGACTTATACGAAGAACTGCTGTTCGAAGACCCGACATGCTGGGTGTCATCTGTGCATCGGGATTTCTCGACCGCGGAGATACTTCCGGTGGCATTGTTCGACCATACCTGCTGGTGGCGCGATGCTGCCATCAAGTCGTTGGACACGCGAGGCAGTCCTTATCGCGTCACTTATTCCAGCCAAAGTGTGTCAGGTGTGGTTGCGGCGGTCGAAGCTGGGATTGCGGTTGGGCTTTTGGGCCGGTCATCGCTTCATTCGGGCCTCGCCGTTGCTGGCGGGATGTTTGAACTCGGCCCTACACCCACATCAAAACTCGTCATGGCAGAAAATGGGTCTCAGGAGAGCGCACCACTGGCCGCCATGAAAGACGTAGTTCGGAACGCCTTTCAGGCATATCAGACATCCAATGAGATGTAGCGAAAGAGTAGGATGGGCTCAAACCCGTCATCTGAGTAAAACTGTCGGGTGCTGGGTTCGGTGTGCCATCAATTTCCGATTTCTTGCTACTGTAGTAAATAAATTTCATCCCTTGATTACACACAGACAGTACAGGTGTTCTACGTGGTAAATAGCGGTTTGCACGTTGTTCATGTTCTCGACACCACCCTATAGCCCGGGGCAGAAGGGCGCAAACCGCTCAATGCGTTTGCTAAAAATGCGACACTCAACCGACCTGTCGTTTCAGCAGGGTTAGCAGCCCCGATGCCGTCAATCAGTGCCGTGGTCATATAGGGCAATTCAGGTTTTCTGCGCATAACACGCCAGCCGCGCGTCAAGTGTTCCGCTGTGAAGTTCAAACAAATGGTTGTCGTGGTCATAAAAATATAGTGAACGGCCTTCGCCATCAACCCGCGAACGGCCCTCACGCAATTCCAGCCCCAGCGATTTGATCCGCGCCAGATATAGATCATAATCACTATCGGTTATCTTGAACGCCATATGATTGTAGCTTTGCGATGGCAGTGCATCCCCTTCCATCGTCGCAATCCATAACCCGCCAATATCAAAAAACCGTTCTCTTGAGATCGAAAAGGTATTTTCACCGCTGTCATAAATCTTGCGCGCATCCAGAACCGTTGTCAGCAGCTTTTCCATACGATCAAGATCTTTGACGATGAATGTTATATGACTAAGGCCTTTGATCATTTTATGCTCCTTTATCTGCTATAATATATATCAAGAACCGATCATATTTCTGATCAATCACCCTTGTCGACAGTTGCATGAAAAAAGTCCTCCGGGTTTTCTATTTCCTTCAACCGCTCATTATCAATCAACCAGAATCGGTTTCCGACCTTACGAATAAAACTGCGATCATGCGACACCAGCAAACAACTGGCACCATATGTCTCCAACTCTGTTTCCAGTGCTTCCTGGCCTTCAATATCAAGATGGTTTGTCGGCTCATCCAACAGATAGAAATTGGGCCTTGCAAGACGCAAGAACAGCATTGCTAGCCGTGCCCTTTGCCCGCCTGACAAAACCCCAATGGCTTTTGACTGAAATTCGAAATTCAACCCAGCCCCTGCCAAAGTGCTGCGCGCGGCCCGATCACCCAGATCAAACCGGGTGCAAATCGCGTTTAACGGCGTTTCATTATCGCCAAACTGCGACAGGTTCTGATCACTAAAACCCAGTGCAAGCGAAGGGGCGATTGTAATGCGTGTACAGTCGCCTGCGTTCAATATTGCACGATGAACCATGGAAACAAACTGCGTTTTGCCAGCCCCGTTTGCACCCAAAAGCACGATCCGATCGCCACGCTCGATCCATTTCTTTCCAGTTTTGAACAAAAGCCTGCCATCTGGCGTGCAGACCGATGCATCATCCAGCGTAACCAGTGCCTTGGCGTGCGTGCCACTGTTGCCTAGACGGATCGCACCCGTCGAACGGCCCATATGCGCAGGTCGGGCCGCATCTTCGATCTTGTCTGCTCGCTGGTTCAGTTGCTTGGTTTTCACCGTCAGCAAATCACTACCCGAATTGATCCCGATATTTTTTAGCTTGGCAGCTTGGCGACGCAGCCCTTGTGCGCGTTTCTGGTCATTCTGATAACGCCGTGCATCCGCTGCATCCGCTGCATCCAGTGCAACTCGCGCCCGCGTATAGGACAGGGCAAACACCTGTGATCCATCTTCACGCAAGAACAGCGTCCGGTTGGTTGTTGCGTCCAGAAAACTGCGATCATGACTTGAAATAACAACCGGAAATTCACGCGGCAACATTGCCAGCCAGCCTTGCAAGCGACCGATGCGCCGCAAATCAAGGTGATTTGTCGGCTCGTCCAGCAGTAGCATATCAGGGTCGGTGACCCAGACCCGCGCCAGCATAGCGATCCTTTGCCAGCCACCGCTCAATCGCGACATAGGCAACAAGCGTAAATCATCGGGCACCTCCAGCATATCAAGCACCACATCAACCCGCCAACTTTCAGATGCGGCCAGTTCAGCATCCAATGCCTGGTACACCATATCGTAAAACACTGTGTTGATCAGTGCACCGGGCAAATCCTGCTCAACATATCCAACCCGCAATCCGCGCGACCGGGTGATATCGCCCGCAGTTTGCTCAATGCTGCCCATAAGGCAGCCCAGAAGGGTGGTCTTGCCACGGCCGTTTGCCGCCACCAGACCCAGCCGGTCGCCAAGGTTAATTGTCAGGTTGAGATTGGTGAATAGCGGCGCACCAAGCGTGACGCCGAAGTTTTTTAAATTAATCAAAGCCATAATAGTCTTTCGTCTGTCCAAACGAACGGCACAAAAGCTCTGCTTTATGCTTTGGATATGGATTGCGCGTAAATCGCACACCATCCGTATCCATGCTCGTTTAAGGGGATTTTATGGCGCAAAATTTCAGAACGGTCCAAAATATACGCCGCCACAAAGGGCAGACTGGAAACACATAAAATCTGTGTGATCCGATGTCAGCCCTGCAAATCTAATTACAGGGCACAAACAGGACCGCGCTGTCGATGGTGATGAAAAAATGTACGCACACAGCCCTCCTGTTCTTTTGGTTGCAGGCAAAGGCTAATTGATGCCGCCCGCCTTTGCAATGCAAAAGGCTACCCGCCCAGCCCATGTTTGTTCAGTAAACGGTACAGTGTGGCGCGGCTGACATCCAAATCTTTGGCCGCAGCAGACATATTGCCCTTGGTGCGGGCTATCGCTTTGCGCACTTCGGACCGTTCAGCGGCCATCAGGCCGGAAACCGTTTCCGATATGGCCAACAGATCATTGCGCGGAATGGGTGTTGCGAACGTTTCATTCTGCAAGGACAACATGCGCCGCGCCGCGCGGTTTGCCCCGATCACCAGATCATCACGATCGGATGCCAGAAGCGGTGTGCCACTGGGGCAATAGCCGTCTGCAACCACAATCTGCGCCCCGGTAAATGAGGCCCGAAAAAAATCGGCCTCGATACGGCTGGCAACATCTGCGACAAAAGATGTAATCACCTGCGCAAAATTACGATCCAAATCATTGCGCGCACTTGAAACATCCAGCACCGCCATAATTTTCCCGTCCGTATCGAAAATAGGCGCGCCCATGCAGGTCATACCGATATTCTTATAGCGGAAATGCTGGTCTTTGTGGATCAGCACCGGGCGTTCTTCTATCACGCAAGTGCCGACACCGTTGGTACCCTGTCTGGCCTCGCTCCAGATGGCACCCGATCGCACGCCCCATTCATCAAAAGGCACGTCATCCGCAGGGTTGATCAGGCGATGCAAGATCACACCGTTCATATCGGTCAGGACAACGCAACAGCCAGACTGTCCGACGGATTGAAACAATTGTTCCATGATCGGTCGGGCCACGTGCAGTAACATGCCCAACCCCTGTTTAACATCGCGCAACTCGGACGCGCTTAACTGGCGGGCAGTATTGCGTTGATTGGGTGTTAATCCATAGTGCAACATTGAACGGCGCCAAGATGCCGTGACCGTAGAATAGGCAGATGCATTACCACCGATCCCGTCACTTATCTTTTCTACATGGCGCTTCTCCGCCTTCGCTAACTGATACATCAAATTCTCCCAAACGTAATCCTAACATAGGATTGTCGATTGGTAAAATCACGTTAATAATGACCATAACCTTCCACCACTGGTACAACCCACCCCGCCGATACAGTTGTTTGCAGCAGGGCAAATGTAACATTCACAATGCGATCACATAAAAGTCAGGCATTCCCTGAAACCTTGTGTGAAACGCCGGTTCTTGTCACTGTCATCTTATATAAACACTGTGGGAACACTCTTATGAAATACTTAATCCTCAGCCTGATGTTGGCTTTTTTAACCATAGGCAGTGCCTTTGCCCAAGAACAGGACCCGACGGAACCACCGATGACTCTGGAGCGTCTGGGAAAGATTATCTTTGCGCTGGATGAAGCGGCTCAATCGAACGGCCCGCATTTTCAAATGACAATTCAGGATATACCGGTCGTGATCCTGACCGATGTTAGTGCAAATCGCATGCGTACACTTGTACCGATACGCGCGGCTGAAGATATGACTCCGGATGAAATATTGCGGGTGATGCAGGCAAATTTCGATACTGCGCTTGATGCCCGCTATGCCATTGCGCAGGGCAAATTATGGGGGACATTTATCCACCCCCTATCATCACTTGAAAAAGACGAATTCATATCGGGGTTGGGCCAAACCATCAACATTGCCAAAACCTATGGCACGCTTTTTTCTGGCGGCTCGCTATCCTTTGGCGGTGGTGACAGTGTTCCCTTGCAACGTCAACTTATTGACGATTTGTTGAAAAAGGGTGAAGCAATTTAAAATCCGCTTACCACCGGATATGTCGCCCATAAAACCCTGCTTGCTTTTTTTTAGTGAAAACAACATCAGGTGGCATTGGTCCTTTGAATTTTGAGATCAAGCCCATTCAAATGCCGTGCAACGCCCTTATAATTCGATTTACCCCATTGCAACAAAAACCATTATTATGGATCATCCGAAAGCGATAGATAGTTAAGGGATGCCCAAGCAACCAACTTCCGGTCAAACAAAATAGGAATCTGACAATGCCATGGATTGAAACAATCGATTTTAATGATGCCACCGGAAAGTTGAAAAAACTGTATGATCGGATCAAAGGCCCGGACAATAACGTCGACAATATCATGATGATCCATTCCCTGCGCCCCCATAGCATGGAAGGACATATGGCGCTTTATAAAAACGTGCTGCATCACACGGGCAATACCATCCCGAAATGGTTTCTGGAAACGATTGGGGTTTGGGTCAGTTCGTTGAATGATTGTCATTATTGCGTCGACCATCATTTTTGCGGCCTGAAACGCCTGATCGCGGATGATACCAAATCAAATGCGATCAAAGCGGCGATCGATGCACGTGATTTTACGACAACCCCATTGGACAACAAACACATAGCCGCTCTGGAATACGCCCGCCAACTTACCCAAAATCCCGGTGCTATGCATGAAGATAGCGTCGCAGGCATGCGCAATGTGGGTTATTCCGACGGTGAGATACTGGAAATCAATCAGGTTTCCGCCTACTTCAACTATGCCAACCGCACTGTTTTAGGATTGGGATGTGAAATCGAAGGCGATATTCTGGGCTTGTCGCCCAATAATTCAAAGGATACGCAGGATTGGGGACATCAATAAATACCTGTAATCGACACATTTTATCTGTAATCAACTGCGACACGCCGCCTTTTTATAAGATGCCGTTATCGAAACGGTTGTTTCATGTAGATCAACGGGGTATCAGGCTTTAGGGAAATTGCGCGCCCAGCATTGGGATTCGCAACAATAATAAGTGTTAAGGAGAGACACGATGGCAGACGCAGCCGCTCACGATCATGCAAGGCCGGGCTTTTTCACACGTTGGTTCATGTCAACCAACCACAAGGATATCGGTATCCTTTATTTATTCACAGCAGGTGCTTTAGGCTTTATTTCGGTAATATTTACCGTTTACATGCGCCTTGAATTGATGAGCCCCGGTGTTCAATACATGTGTATGGAAGGTGCCAGCATCACAGCGGCTGCCATTGAAAACTGTACTCCCAACGGACATCTTTGGAATGTTCTGATCACGGGCCACGGCATCTTGATGATGTTCTTTGTGGTGATCCCCGCCCTCTTTGGCGGTTTTGGCAATTACTTTATGCCACTGATGATCGGCGCACCCGACATGGCGTTCCCACGCATGAACAACCTGTCATACTGGATGTATGTTGCAGGTTCTTCTTTGGCAGTCGCCTCTTTGTTGGCCCCTGGTGGCAATGATCAGCTGGGTTCCGGCGTTGGCTGGGTGTTATATGCACCACTTTCCACAGGTGAAGGTGGTTATTCCATGGACTTTGCAATCTTTGCGGTTCACGTGTCAGGCGCGTCTTCCATTTTGGGTGCGATCAATATGATCACGACTTTCTTGAACATGCGTGCCCCCGGCATGACACTGCACAAAACACCTTTGTTCGCGTGGTCGATCTTTGTTACAGCATTTCTGATCCTTTTGTCCCTGCCTGTTCTGGCCGGTGCGATCACAATGCTTTTGACGGACCGTAACTTCGGCACAACTTTCTTTGATCCCTCCGGTGGCGGCGATCCGATCCTTTATCAACACTTGCTGTGGTTCTTCGGACACCCTGAAGTATACATGATCATCGTTCCGGGTTTTGGTATCGTTTCTCACGTGATTTCAACTTTCTCGAAAAAACCGATCTTCGGCTACCTGCCGATGGTTTACGCGATGGTTGCCATTGGCGCGCTTGGCTTCGTTGTTTGGGCACACCACATGTACACGGTTGGTATGTCTTTGACACAGCAAAGCTACTTTATGCTGGCCACGATGGTGATTGCGGTGCCGACTGGCATTAAAATCTTTTCGTGGATCGCTACGATGTGGGGCGGCTCTATCAGCTTTAAAACACCTATGCTGTTTGCAATGGGCTTCTTGTTCCTGTTCACCATCGGCGGTGTAACGGGTGTGGTTCTGTCACAGGCGGGCGTTGACCGTGCGTATCACGACACATATTATGTGGTTGCCCACTTCCACTATGTGATGTCTCTGGGTGCGGTATTCTGTATCTTTGCAGGTATCTACTACTGGATCGGAAAAATGTCCGGACGTCAGTACCCGGAATGGGCCGGTAAACTGCACTTCTGGGCAATGTTCATCGGTGCAAATGTCACCTTCTTCCCGCAACACTTCTTGGGACGCCAAGGCATGCCACGCCGTTATATCGATTATCCGGAACAGTTTGCATACTGGAACGAAATCAGCTCTTACGGCGCATTCTTGTCATTTGCTTCATTCGTGTTCTTCATCGGTATCTTGTTCTACACGATCAAATTCGGCAAAAAAGTCGAAGACAATGCATACTGGGGTGAACATGCGGAAACGCTGGAGTGGACACTGCCAAACCCACCACCGGAGCATACGTTTGAAACCCTGCCGACACAGGATATGTGGGATAAGTCTACCCACTAACCCGTATGGTTGAAAATCTTAAAACAGATCAGGCCGAAGCAACTGCTTCGGCCTTTTTCATCGCCATAGACCGCGAAGACCCACCGTTGTTCGATCACACAGTCTGCCCAACCAAATCCCTGCCGAATACAGGCTTTGTCTGGATTATCGCCATTAGTGCTGTGGGCTTTACCCTACCCTTGCTGGCATTGCTCGGCACTATGGCTCTATGGGTACTACTGCCCCATCTTTTGCTGGCACTGGGCCTGTTATGGTACTTCATTCGCCGCAATGATCGTGACCGCGACGTTTATGAACATATCCGCATCTGGCCCGATCTGATAGCGGTTCACCGTCACAACCCGCGCAGACCGGATCAGTATTGGCATAGCAATCCTTACTGGGTGAAGCTAAGACTGCGAGATACCCGTACGCATGAAAATTACCTGACCATGACAGGTGGTAAGCGCGAAATAGAACTGGGCGCATTCCTTAGCCCGAAAGAGCGGGTGAATTTAAAACATGCGCTTGAAAGTAAAATTAAAAGTATCAAATAATCAAATATGTCCGGCAATGAATGATAAATACAAATGCCGGACATGTAGCAAACTTATTGGGCAACCGTTTTATTTTCTGGTTTGTGCAATGATACGACGGTCAGCACTGTCACCCCGTTTACCCAGTAAAACATCGCTTCCAAGCCACTGAAACCAAATACAAACGGTGCAACGGCAAATACGATGCCGACAAGCAAATCGACTGTTAAATGCAGGCTATATGGTAATATGCGAACTACCCCCAAATGATGATCTGTCAGCAATGTCAAAACAAATGCTGCAATGCCGGTCACGAATGAAAGCCAGAAAGCCATTGGATGCACTGCTCCTAGGTTAAGTATGAAGGGCATAATCATCAGTGCTAATGCCACGGGATAGTCAAGATATGCGTGAATTGATTTAGTAACGAAACGTAAGTCCATTTTCAGGTCTCCTTAGATTAAGATATGAATACCACTGCCTTCAGCGGCCCACTTTTTAAATAATTACGAAAGAAGAATGGCACCATTGTTGATCGTTCGTGATTTTTGACTGATCGTTCAGATATATATATTTTCTTGAATTATGAGATAAGAATATACGAAAATTCAGACCACACTTCCCAAATAACAAGGAAATGACAAATCCTGTGTCGGATCATAGAAGCGATGGGCTTTAAAACGACAAACTATACATAACAAATGTATCCATGAACGAATTTACAGCTTACAGTCATTTCAAAAGCTTGAGGAAAACAAATTGAAATATGCATTGGTGACGGGTGCCGCACGCGGCATTGGCTTGTCGACAACAAAGAAGTTTTTGGGGCTTGGATGGCACGTTGCCATGATCGATATAGATGGCGACGAACTTGATCGTGCTGCCGCGTCGCTTGACGGGGTTCTGCCGATCACAGCCGATGTATCCGACCCAGATCAGGTTAATGCTTTTACAGCCGATATAAAACGTGACTTCGGTCAGCTTGATGCGCTTGTAAACAATGCAGGCGTCGCCGATTTCGGCCCCATTGCACTGACAAGTTTCGAACGTTGGCGCAGGGTCATGGCCACCAATCTGGATGGCGCATTTTTGATGACACAATCCTGTACAAACTTGCTGGCCAAAACCAAGGGTGCGGTAGTCAATATCACGTCCATTTCCGGCCTGCGCGCCAGCACCCTGCGGGTGGCATACGGCACCTCAAAGGCAGCCTTAGCACACCTGACTTTACAACAGGCCGCCGAACTGGGTGAGCTGGGTATCCGCGTCAACGCAGTGGCCCCTGGCCCCGTGAACACCAAACTGGCTTTGGCGGTGCATTCCCCCGAAATCCGCGCTGCTTATCACGATGCCATTCCGATGAACCGCTATGGCCATGAAGACGAGATTGCCAATCTGATTGTGTTTTTATGCAGCGATGAAGCCAGCTATATCACTGGTCAGGAAATCGCCGCAGACGGAGGTTTTGCCGCAATCGGGATCGGACTGCCGGCTTTGCGTGATAAGTAATGTGTTTCAACCTTAGCCCAGCAGCTCCTTAACCGCGCCACCGGCCTTGCCGAAGTCCATTTTGCCCGCATATTGCGTCTTTAAGGCACCCATGACTTTGCCCATATCGCGCACACACGTTGCCCCGACGGCCGTAATAACTTCTTGCACCGCAGCGCGGGTTTCTTCCTCTGATAATTGCTTCGGTAGAAACTCTTCGATCACCTTGATCTCACTGCGTTCCTGTTCTGCCAATTCCAACCGCCCAGCCTGTTCATAAGTACTGGCACTATCGACACGTTGCTTGACCATTTTAGTCATAATACCCAGAATATCATCGTCTGATACCCCGTCCATTTTACCTTCGGCGCGCACAGCAATATCACGGTCTTTAATCGCCGCATTGATCAGCCGTATCGTGCCCAGACGGTTTTTTTCTTTATCCAGCATCGCCTGCTTCATCGCAGCATTTAATCTGTCTCGCATAAGATCAGGGTCTCCCGTCCCAATTTCTCGTATTCCAGACCTGTCACTTTATCTACTTAACTGTGAATAGACAATGAAAACCTGTATAGGTTCAGCGCTCTAGAAATACATGCGATTTTTGTGATATCAATAGCAACCATGGAAACCGGACAAGCGCTTTATAACACAAATATTGCTGTTGCTGAATATATGGTAAGGTATTATTTTTAAGCATAAAATAAGTAAAACTATACAATAAGTTTTATTTTCAACAGCGCGCTCAAGTCCAATTCGGCAAGCTACCGCCCGGCAAAGCCATGCGGATATGTTGGGGCGCATCATAAGGCAGTGTATAGTCATCACAAAAAGTTTTTATCCAGTCGTCATCCATCAGAATAAAATCCATCACGGATGCAAGAAATTCCGCCTCACCTGCGCGTTCTTTGACATCATCCAAACCCGAACCTGTCGCCCCCAGAAAAGTCATCATTAAATCATCTTGTGCCGACAGCCAACCTAGGGCCTGAATAGCAATCAGTTCGGCCTGATCCTTAGTGTAACGCATTATGGTTTTTGCTTTCTGGGGTGATCTTTGCGCCATTGACGGCGCTGTTCCTTCATTGTGTTTACATAAGCCATGCGCTGCACATCCGTCATCTGTGAAATGATAGCAACAAAAGCCTTCTGCGCATCTTGGGTTGAGGTTGTAATATGAACGCGTTGGGCCGCAAAGGCCGCATGTAGCGCGTCCGGATTAAAGGGACGCGCAATGATTGCCACATGTATTGTTTGCATCGCTTCACGCATTGCATCACCATTGGCATGTATTTGTGTGCGATGAACACGGAAATATCTGCGGACCTCACGGCGCTGATCGTCAGGCAAGGCATGCATGAACATACGTAAACCGGTGGCCCCTGCAAAATGCGCCCGTCTATCGCCATGCCCTGACAGTTTTGCACCGATAACCAACCCAACCACTGCCAGATTAAGCCCTAGCGATACAATCAACAGGGCTTTCATCCATGACTTTTTGGGATTTGTCTTTTTCTCTGTCATATCAACCCTCTTGGAATAATGTTTCTATGTCGGACGCAACCGAAAAACTATCGTCATTTAACATTTCGGCAGCTTGTTCATTGTTGCTGAAGTAAGCCAGACTGCTCGGCGCGGAATATCCTGCAAAGATACCGATACAGCCACAGGCCGTCATCGTCGCAACCGATTGCCAACCACCAATGTTGCGCAGCAATCTGGCCAAAGGATGGATTGTACTTTGCGGCCTGCGGTATGTTTTTATACGCTCTTTAGTTTGCCCATGTGCATCCGCTGCCACGGCTTCCATAAAATCTGCCCCTGGTGTGGGGGCCGTGTCTTTGGCGGCATCAAAAAACGAAGCCAGTTCCATATCCAAATTTGTTTCAGGTTTGTTTTTCATCATTCCAACCCCAGTTTTTCTTTCTGACCCAATAGCAGGCCCGCCAATGTGCGTTTTCCCCTTGCAGTCAGGCTTTCAACAGCTTCAATACTGATCTCCATGATCTCTGCAATCTGCGGATTATTCAGCTCTTCTATATGACGCAATGTCACCGCCAGCCTTTGCCGAATGGGCAATTGTGCCATCGCCGTTTGCAGGGCCCTTGCCCGATCTTTTGTCAACATTCTGGCTTCGACCGATGGCTTGTCATCCGCAGGTTCCGGTATATCATCCAGATTTGCACCCTTTTTCTTGCGCAGCCGATCAATACAAAGATTACTGGCAACCCTGTAAAGCCAAGTCGAAACCTTTGCTTCGCCTTGTCGCCAATCCGGTGCAACCTTCCATAAGCGCAGCATTGCATCTTGTGCCACATCTTCGGCTTCGGCCCTGTCTGCCAACAGCCGCCTGGACAAAGCTAATACCTTTGGGGCATGACGATAGGTCAAAGAACGCGCGGCATTCTGATCTCCGTTTGCATAGAGCACCATCAAAGCGTCATCATTGACATCGTTCATTGCATCATATGCCATCATACCCCTGTTTTAACGGCCTGCTTGCCCAAGGGCAATGCAGTGCGGGCCAGCCTAAACCGGCCCGTAAAGACAATTAACCTTCGGTTTTTCTATGCTTACGCATCTTTTTTGCTTCGTCTTTGGATATTTTACCGTCGCCATCCGTGTCGATCTTTCCGAACATCCGCCCACCTTTATGACTCATCTCGGACTGTGTAATTTTACCGTCGTTGTCTTTATCTTTCTTTTCAAACATGCGGTCTAAACGTTTTTCCATACGTTCCATCATAGTTGCCCGCATCTCATCTTTTGATAAACCGCCGTCATTATCCGTATCTTTTTCCGTAAATTTTGTAGCATGGTGTGCAGTCATCTCGTCTTGGGTCACAAACCCGTCTGCATTGGCATCTATTTGGTCAAAATGCTTATAAAAGCCACCATGATTGCCGTGTTTGCCTTCGCCCGCGAATGCGACACTGGCGACACCAACGGCCAAGGCGCTGATTATGGCTGATTTCGTAAATTTATTCATAGGTCTGCTCCTAGTTATTTTTCCGGCAGGCATATCCTGCTTTCAGATATAAATACGTGGCCAAACCGGCTTTCCGTCGCAAATTTTTAACTTTGTTTGCGACAACACGACGCGAGGCAGCTTGTCCTAGTTTATTTTCGTGTGGATTGGTCTATCACCTGACAAATGAGCAAACCAACCGCACATAACGACACAGATTTCGAACGCCCCGTTAAACCTGCGCTTTTTCGCGGTTGGCGACGTATCTGCCCCAATTGCGGCGCAGGCCCGATGTTCAAAGGTTATTTAACCGTACGCGATACCTGTTCAGTATGTTCCGAAGAATTACACCACCACCGCGCCGACGATGGCCCTGCCTATGTTACGATCCTTGTTTGCGGTCACCTGTTGGCACCGCTGATGTTAATGGCCTTTGAAATGTTTCGCCCCGACCCGATCGTATTAAGCTTGGCTTTTATCCTGTTTTTTGTGGCGCTGGCCCTATTCTTGTTACCCCGAATAAAAGGTGCATTTGTTGGATTGCAATGGGCCAAACGAATGCACGGATTCGGCAAGGAAATTACGGCGACAGCTGCTGAATAAAAGTTTACAAAAATCAAAAATGTATTACAATAAATCAGAAAGTTATATTTTTTACATAAATATCAATATGTTATAAATAATTACCTTTCAAAAATTACATCACAGATTTTTTCCGCAAAAAAATACATTAGGTAGATCTCCTTTCATCTGAAAAGAATTGTGGGGTTAGAATCGGTGTTGTGTGATATATAAACAAACACCGATTTTTTCTAAATACGTCGAAAAGACGACACATCAGGGAGATTAAGGAATTACAATGAACTTTACAAAAACACTTACCGCAATGGCTGTAGCTCTTGCGACAACAACTACGGCTGCATCCGCATTGGACGAATTAACGGTTGCATACTTCTTGGAATGGCCCACTCCAAATCAATTCGCACAAACCGAAAAAATGTATACCGAAGCACTTGGTATACCGGTGAAATGGGTATCTTTTGATGCAGGTACAGCTATGTCGGCCGCAATGGCATCCGGCGATGTACACATCTCTTTCTCGCAAGGCGTGACACCTTTCTTGGTGGCAACTGCCGCCGGTCAAGATCTACAAGTTGTGGATATCGCCGTGTCCTACTCTGATAACGACAACTGCGTCGTGCGTTCAGAGCTGGAAATTGATGCGTCAAATGCCGCAGCTGAACTGCCGGGTAAAAAAGTTGCCGTGCCTTTGGGGACTGCAGCGCACTCTGGCTTTTTGGCACAAATGAAGCACTTCGGTATTGATGAAGCCTCTTTGAACATCGTCGACATGTCACCTTCTGACAGCGCGGCTGCTTTTGGCCAGCCTGACACAGACCTTGCTATGGTTTGCGGCTGGGGCGGTTCACTTCGTGCCATGAAAGAGCATGGCAACACATTGTTGTCCGGTGCCGAAAAAGAAGCCATTGTCGGCAAAGTATTCGATGTCACATCTATCCCGACTGCATTTGGTGAAGAGAACCCTGAAATTCTTGCTAAATTCCTGAAAGTCACTGCGGATATGAATGCGAAGTATCAGTCTGACAGCGCATCCATGATGGGAAGCATTTCCAAGGCTGCCGGTATGGATATAGAAGGCACAACCGCAGTTATCGGAACATTTGTCTTTCCATCAGTTGCAGAACAGCTTTCTGATGAATGGATGGGTGGATTTGTTGCCCAGTACCTGACAGATAGCGCCAAAAAGCTTGAAGATGGTGGTAAAATCAAAGCATTGGGTGACTACGGCTCCCTTGTGAACACAAGTTTCCTAGAAGCTGCTTCTAAAATGTAAGCTTCCCTTTTCGGGAATAAAAATGAGCGTGGCCTAAACCTAGGCCACGCCAATTATCATACAAAAATGGGGGCTTTATGTCGGGACTAGTCATAGATGATGTATCCATGACCTTTGAATTGCCGAATGGCAGCAAAGTAGAGGCATTGAAAAACATCAACCTGGAAATCAAAGAGGGCGAACTGATGTCGGTTCTGGGCCCATCCGGTTGCGGGAAAACCACATTTCTAAATATTCTTGCGGGCTTTTTGGCACAAACAGCCGGAAACATGAACATCAACGGCCACGAAATTACAGGCCCACATCCCGAACGCGGGATGGTTTTCCAGCACGGTGCATTGTTTGAATGGATGAATGTTTCCAAAAACATCGGTTTCGGCCCCAAAATGAAGGGCACCCCACAGGCAGAAATAGATGACAAGGTTGCCGAATTGTTGGACATTGTCGGCTTGCAGGATTTCGGCGAGAAAATGATTTACGAAATGTCCGGCGGGATGCAACAACGTGTGGCTTTGGCCCGTTGTTTGGCAAATGAACCTGACGTAATTTTGATGGACGAACCGCTTGGGGCACTTGATGCGCTGACGCGCGAAAAGATGCAAAGTCTGGTTTTGGACATCTGGAAGAAAACCGGCAAAACTATCATTTTGATCACTCACTCGGTTGAAGAGGCGTTGTTATTGGGCGAACGTCTGTTGGTTATGGCGCCCCGCCCCGGTCGTATTCATAAAGAATATAGACTGCCGTTTGCGGAAATGGGCGTTGGTGCAGATTTGCGCGAAGTGAAACGCCATAAAGATTTCGGACCGACACGCGATGAAATCCTGAACATGATTTGGGACATGGAAGAAGAAATCATGGGCCGGACGGAGGACACATAATGGGACAGGAAATTATTGCCGTAATCGGCACAACTTTATGGATGATCGTGGGTATCATCGGCATTTTTGCAATTTACCTGGCCGTCAGTGGCCTGTGCTATTTTGTCCATAATCTGTACAGCCGCAGAAAGGAAAGTATCAAAGGTTATACCAGCCTAAAAACGGTCACGTTCGGTGATGAAAGTTCTGTCACCGCAAACCGTGTGGCGTCTATAGCAGCTGTGGTTACGTTGTTCTTATTATGGGGTATTGCGACAGGGTCTAAACTATTGCCGCCAATTCTACCCGGCCCTTTCACTGGTGATACATCCTTTGAATACACAGCGGTAAACGCAACAGGTGACACGGCCAATGCAACCGTATTCGTACGCGTCCATAAAGCCGCAAATAAAGGGGCCGAAAAACCGACAATCACAGGTGACGGTGGTGCAGGGTTTGCCAAGGCAGACACGCTTATCGTACCGGAGCGCCGTACAAAAATCATCAAAGTTCAAAACAACGATGATGGTGGCAAGGAAACCGGTTTCAAAGTGACGGCCATCAACGGCCAGGCAATTTCACCAAAGCAAACAGTCCCGTTCAAGGATGGCGCAGTCTATATGACAGCCAAGGGCAGTCTTTCGGTGCGCCCTGAAACAGGTGTGACAATGGAAGCGCTTTACCTGCCACCGCCGGAATTGGTCTGGACGCGGTTTGTGAATGTTTTTCAAAACGGTTACTTGGGTGTTGGATTATTCGAAAACGTATTCTGGTCTTTGATCCGTGTTGTTATCGGTTTCACATTGGGCTGTCTGTTTGGCATTCCGTTGGGTTTTGCCATGGGGTTGAATTCATGGCTTCGCGGTTGGTTTGAACCGATCGTGGAATTTATGCGCCCGGTGCCACCCCTTGCCTTGATCCCGCTGATTATCATCTGGTTTGGCATCGGTGAACAAGGCAAGATCAGCCTGTTGTTCTTGGCAGCACTCTGGATCATGACGATTGCGGCACGTGCGGGCGTATCGGGTGTGAATATCGCGAAGGTCCATGCCGCTTACAGTCTGGGCGCGTCTAAACGACAAATCCTGTCGAAAGTGATCCTGCCAAACTCTTTGCCCGAAATTTTCACCGGCGCCCGTGTGGCCATGGGGGTTTGTTGGGGTACGGTTGTGGCCGCTGAATTGGTTGCCGCTGAAAAAGGGGCTGGTAAAATGATTATCGCTGCGTCTAAGTTCCAACTGACAGACATCGTAATCATCGGTATTATCATCATTGGTATTATCGGCTACGGCATCGATGTAATGATGCGGGTCGCCGAAAACCGCTTGGTTCCCTGGAAAGGCAAAGGCTAACAAATGGCATCACCATTTCTAACAACTTCAAAGGCCGTTCTTCCGAGCGGCCTTTTAACTTTGGCGCAATCGGCCAGAACCCCGCGCGTAGCCATTGCGCGCGCAGGGGCAGAGCTGCCGATGCAGGCAGCTTATGAAGCCACGCTTGCCGGTATCATGAAGCCGCTATTTACGGGTGAACCTGAAGCAATCGGGGCCGAGGCGGATAAGCTGGGTTGGGATATTTCAGAGTATGAGATCATTGATACCGTCGGTGAAGAGGCTGCCGGACATGCAGCAGCCCAAGCCTGCGGTGAGGGCCGTGCGGATGTTCTGATGAAGGGGCATTTGCACACGGATGTGTTTATGAAGTCAGCTCTGTCACGCGATAACGGCCTGCGCACAGGTGCGCGGTTGGTGCATGTGTTCCACATTTCGCACCCATCGGGGGGCAAACCGCTTTTGCTGTCGGATGCGGCCGTAAACGTGGCCCCCGACATGGACACCCGCAAAGCCGCGATCACCTACTGCGTTGATTTATTACGCAAACTGGGGGTAGATCAGCCCAAGGTAGCGATGCTGTCGGCCACTGAAAGCGTGCTGCCAGCGGTGCCCTCTTCCGGTGAGGCCCGCGAATTGCGAGACTGGGCCCGCATAGAAATCCCCAACGCGCATTTTTCCGGCCCCTTGGCACTTGATCTGATCCTGTCACCTGAAAGTGTGGCAATCAAAGGTATGGGGGATGATCCCGTTGCAGGCGACGCCGATGCTATCATCGTATCCGACATCGTCAGCGGTAACACCTTGTTTAAGGCGATGGTCTACCTTTCGGGGGCCTGTGCCGCAGGTGTTGTGATGGGCGCCAAAGTACCGATCCTGCTGACCAGCCGCGCTGATCCTGCGGTGGCAAGGATGGCATCAGTTGCATTGGCGGCAATTTTGAGTGGGAATGCGTAGGCGAATGCCCATCATACGCACCCACACGCTTTCCTAAAACCCGAACCTAGTTTCAGTCTAACAAAAACCCGAACCATATTCCTTTTTCCACTGGCTCTTGAAATATTTTTCCTCATAATCCGCGCAAAGGGGAAAGCAGCCGTATGAATCACCATCAGCCTGATCTGGATACATCACCAGAGGTATCCGACGAAATCCGCAAGACCACCTGTTATATGTGCGCCTGCCGTTGCGGCATCAATGTGCATATGAAAGACGGGAAGGTGAAATATATCGAGGGCAACCGCGATCATCCTATCAACAAGGGGGTGTTGTGCGCCAAAGGCTCTGCCGGCATCATGCAGCATTATTCACCTGCCCGCTTGCGCGCGCCGATGAAGCGTGTTGGCGAACGCGGCGAAGGCAAGTTTGAAGAAATCAGCTGGGATGAAGCCTTTGATATTGCAACAAAACGTCTGGCTCCGATCCGCGAAAAGGCACCGCATAAGCTGGCATTTTTCACCGGTCGCGATCAATCGCAATCACTGACAAGTTTCTGGGCACAACAGTTCGGCACACCGAATTATGCAGCACACGGCGGGTTTTGTTCGGTAAACATGGCAGCTGCAGGTATTTACACCATGGGGGGCGCATTCTGGGAATTCGGCGTACCCGACTGGGATCGCACCAAGATGTTCATGATCTTCGGGGTTGCCGAAGACCATGACAGTAATCCGATTAAAATGGGGCTGTCGAAGCTAAAAGCACGTGGTGCCAAAATCGTGGGCGTAAACCCCGTGCGTTCCGGCTATAACGCGATTGCCGATGAATGGGTCGGGATCACGCCCGGCACCGACGGTCTGTTCGTACTGGCAATGATCCATGTTCTGCTAAAAGCAGGCAAGGTCGATCTGGAATACCTGATGCGCTACACCAACGCGCCAATGTTGGTGAATATGGATGCGAACAGTGCCGAACACGGTCTACTTTTGCGGGATGTGCATGGGCAGTTTATGGTGCAGGATCGCGTGACGGGTAAACCTGCGGCCTTTGACAAAAAGGGTGTGAAGCCTGCCTTTACGGGCGAAATCACTTATCAGGGTGCGAAATACACGCCTGTATTCCAGTTGATGACCGAAAAATATCTGTCAGAAGACTTTGCGCCCGAAGCGGTGGCGGAACGTTGCGGAATATCCGCCAAAACCATTCGCCGACTGGCCGCTGAACTGGCGCATGTAGCGTTTGAACAAGAAATCACCATTGATCAACCATGGACTGACTGGAAAGGCGAAAAACACGAAACCATGACAGGGCGACCTGTGTCATTTCACGCCATGCGCGGAATTTCGGCGCATTCCAACGGATTTCAGACTTGTCGCGCCATTCACCTGTTGCAAATCCTGCTGGGCAGTGTCGAAGTGCCGGGTGGTTACCGTTTCAAACCACCCTACCCCAAACCTGTGGGCATTCACCCGACACCGCACAGTTACGCCACACCGGGTGGGCCACTGAACGGGCCACATTTAGGTTTTCCAACCGGCCCCGAGGATTTGGCGTTGAACGCAAGCGGCACACCGATCCGTATTGATAAAGCGTTCACATGGGAAAACCCGCTTTCGGCACATGGTATGATGCATATGGTGATATCAAACGCGCATGCGGGCGACCCCTATAAGATTGATACCTTGTTCATGTATATGGCAAATATGTCATGGAATTCCTCGATGAATTCGCGCGGCGTAATGGATATGCTGACCGACAAGGACGAGGATGGCAATTATGTAATCCCGAATATCATCTACTCGGACGCTTATTCGTCCGAAATGGTAGCATTTGCCGATTTGATTCTGCCTGACACCACCTATCTGGAACGTCACGATTGTATCAGCCTTCTCGACCGCCCCATTTCCGAGGCCGATGCAGTCTGTGACAGTATCCGCTGGCCTGTTGTGGAACCTGACCGCGATGTACGCGGGTTTCAAACGGCCCTGATACAGCTTGGCGCAAAGCTGGGTTTGCCAGGGTTTGTTAATGAAGACGGTTCTGAAAAATACACCGATTACGCCGATTATATCGTCAACCACGAACGCCGCCCCGGTGTTGGGCCCTTGGCAGGCTTCCGTGACAAAGATGGTACCGGCAAAGGTCGCGGTGAGCCAAACCCCGCGCAGATTGATAGATACATCGAAAATGGCGGCTTCTGGCAGGATCACATCCCCGATGAAGCCCTGTTTTTCAAGCCATGGAACAAAGCTTATCAAGATTGGGCAGTGGAACGTGGCATCTTTGATAAACCCTCACCTTACCTGTTCAGCATCTATGTGGAACCGATCCAGAAGTTCCGTCTTGCAGCACAGGGTAAGGGTGAATTGCAACCGCCCGATCACTTGCGCGCGCAATTGATAGAGGCGATGGATCCACTGCCCGTCTGGTGGCCACCCTATGAAGAACAAGGAGTGGATTGCGAAGAATACCCGCTACACGCGCTTACCCAACGCCCGGCTGCCATGTACCATTCATGGGGCTCGCAAAATGCATGGCTGCGCCAAATCCATGGCACCAACCCGCTATATGTATCGGGACAGATATGGGCCAAACACCGCTTTAAAGAAGGCGATTGGGCATATCTCACATCACATCACGGTAAAATCAAAGTACCTGTCGTGCGCATGGATGCATTAAACCCGAAAACCGTCTGGACATGGAACGCCATTGGCAAACGCAAAGGGGCTTGGGCTTTGGATAAAGATGCGCCTGAAGCCACAAAAGGCTTTTTGCTGAACCATTTGATCCATGAACTTCTGCCATCCAAAGGCGATGGGTTACGCTGGTCAAATTCTGATCCAATCACAGGCCAAGCCGCTTGGTATGATTTGCGGGTAAAGATTGAAAAGGCCCCGACAGAAAGTGGCGTTTCCCAACCTGAAACACCTGCACAAGCCTCGCCCGTGGGACAGGGACCGAAAGATATTGCTTATGGGGAGGAGTTTTAGGATGACGGCTTTACCCCACACCACTGCCAAAAAACTCGGCCTTGTAATCGATCTGGATATTTGCGTCGGCTGTCATGCCTGCGTGATCAATTGCAAAGAATGGAACACCTCGAATTACGGCGCACCCTTGTCTGATATGGATGCATACGGCAGCAACCCTGTTGGCACTTTTCTAAACAGAATTCACACATACGAGGTAAAATCAGACGATAAAATTGCACAAACCGTACATTTTCCTAAATCCTGCCTGCATTGTGAAGATGCGCCTTGTGTAACAGTATGTCCAACGGGCGCAAGCTATAAACGTGTCGAGGACGGCATAGTTTTGGTCAATGAAAGCGACTGTATCGGTTGCGGTTTATGCGCATGGGCCTGCCCTTATGGTGCGCGTGAACTGGATGCCGCAGAGGGCGTGATGAAGAAATGCACGTTATGTGTTGATCGCATCTATAATGAGAACCTGCCGGAAATTGACCGCGAACCTGCGTGTGTGCGCACGTGTCCTGCAAACGCCCGGCACTTTGGCGATTTTGCTGACCCCGATAGCAACGTATCACAAATGTCGGCAGAACGTGGCGGTATGCAATTGATGCCACAACAGGATACAAAACCGGTGAACCGTTACCTGCCACCACGCCCCAAGGCCGATATTCAAACGGATGGCGATATAGATATTCTGGCCCCATTCCTTGAACCCGTGGCTGAAACACCAAAGGGCCTACTTGGTTGGCTCGATAAAGCATTGGAGGCTCTTTGATATGCACCCAGCCGCATCCGTAATTATTTTTACATCCCTTTCCGGTCTTGGTTTTGGTCTGCTGTTCTTTCTGGGGCTGGGCAAACCCGATGTGTCCGGTTGGTCCGCTTTTGCTTTTTTCTTTATTGCCTATGCGCTAGCCGTTGGCGGCCTGTTGGCATCGACCTTTCACCTTGGCAACCCGCAACGTGCGATGAAAGCTTTCAGCCAGTGGCGCACATCGTGGTTAAGCCGTGAAGGCGTGGTCGCAGTCGCCGCATTATTGATCATGGGGTTATACGCGGCCCTGGTGATTTTTGCAGACTTACGTATCGCACCCTTGGGTTGGCTCGGGAGTGTTCTGAGCATTCTAGCGGTTTATTGCACATCCATGATTTACGCACAGTTGAAAACTGTACCGCGCTGGAATATGGGCACAACACCCATCCTGTTCCTACTTTATGCTTTGTCAGGTGGCGCATTATTGTCGGCGCAACTGCACATAGCACTTCTATTATTGGCTATCCTGACAATTGTGCAAATCCTGTCATGGATGCGTGGCGATTTAAGCTTTGCACTTGCAGGCCATAACATCGAAACCGCCACGGGGTTGGGCCATCTGGGTAAAGTACGCTTATTGGAAGCACCGCATTCGGGCGAGAACTATCTGACCCGTGAAATGGTACACATCATCGGTCGCAAACACAGTTTTAAACTGCGCGCCATTGCAGCCCTATGTTTGGGCGTTATTCCAGTAGCTCTACTGGGGTTGTTTCAGATCGGCCACATGAGCGTGTTGTTAATCATAGCCCTGCATGTAATCGGGCTGTTCATATCGCGCTGGTTGTTCTTTGCAGAGGCCGAGCATGTGGTTGGCCTGTATTACGACAAACGTTAACGGATCACGAGTATCAACAGCAGGATACTGATCACAACCAACCCGATACCGATGATTTCACGCCAAGTGCTGCGTTCTTTGAAGATCAGGTAAGAGGCGGCGAATGTGAAGACCAGCTCAATTTGACCCAGCGCTTTGACATAGGCTGCATTCTGTAAGGTAAAGGCCATAAACCACCCTAATGATCCCAGCACACCGGTTAATCCGACAAGGAACGTGACCCGCCAAGATCTTATTACCCGGGTCATTTCACCCGGTTCACGCAGGCGCAACCAAATGCTCATGGCGATGGTTTGAAACGTCGTGACACAGGCCAATGTAAAGACTGCGCGGATGATAAAATCACCAGAATTCAAGGATAAAGATGCGCCACGATAACTTGTGGCGGAAACAGCGAATAAAGCCCCCGAACCGATACCATAGGCTGACGCGCGATTGAAAACACGCCTGTACCAATTGCTGCTGCCCGCCAGCTTGGGCGGATCAGACAACAAGATCACGCCTATAATACCAACCATAATGGCAATACCGGCCCATAGCGACAGGCCTTCGCCCAACACGATAAAGCCGACGATGGCTGTCAGCATGGCTTCGGTTTTTTTCAACGTGATACCGACAGCAAAATTGCGTTCAGCGAAAAGCGCTACCACCAGCATTGT